>Ga0315285_10000953_pt1 | contig 30034 bp, 24 predicted proteins | sample YL17G09_36_MG_FD_203698 | JGI IMG/M metagenome (GOLD analysis project Ga0315285, IMG submission 203698) | Sediment microbial communities from Yellowstone Lake, YNP, Wyoming, USA - YL17G09_36 | ecosystem: Environmental > Aquatic > Freshwater > Lake > Sediment | place: USA: Wyoming | collected...
GATGGTTTTTCTTGAACATGGGCAGCCTTCTCTATCTGGGTTGCCCTGATTATATTAAAGAATCTCTTTTTCGAGGAGGGTGCAAATTGGATAGATTTTGTCCAGTCGTTTTTGCAGTGGACTCATATATTCAATAAATATATACGTATCTCGTCAAATCTTTACCCTCACATCCAGTGCGACCGCACCCTTTTCAAACACGCGAAGAGGATTGATCTCGATTTCGCTGATTTTGGGGAAATCACTGGCAAGTTGTGCCAATCTTTGCAGGGTTTCTTTTACAGCTTCCAAATCAACAGGAGGATTATTCCGGAAACCAGTCAGCTTGCGTCCTGCCCAAGTCTTCAGGATCAACCTCTCGGCCTCATCGATGGCTAGCGGAGCAAGTGCAAAGGCTACATCCTTCAATCCTTCCACTTCCACACCCCCAGAACCAAACATCATCAATGCCCCGAATTTCAAATCGTGTACGGCACCGACGATAACATCCTGCCCTTGAGGGATCATGCGCTGGATATAAACCCCCTCGATGTCTGCTTCGGGTTTTGCTTTTCGAACTTGGTCTTGGATCGTTCGAAAACCTTCTGCGGCAGATTCAGGGGAATCGATGCCTAAGAGAATACCACCCACATCGGATTTATGTGAGATATCGTGCGAGGCAATTTTTAATGCTATTGGGTAGCCAAGTTCCTGTGAAATTTCAATAGCCTCACCAGTATTGTGAGCCAGTTTTATCGATGCAACAGGGATTCCATATGCCCTCAATAAACCCTCTGCAGCTTCGGGAGCAAGCCATGATCCAATAGGATCTTCAGTCAGGAGAGAGCGGGCTTTATCGGCATCAATATCCATAAAAACTTGAGCAGGTTGCTCCGGTCTGGATAGAAATTCTGCCCGCTCGGTCAGGCGCGCTAGTACAGCCGCTGCGCGTTCAGGAAAACGGTATTCAGGTACATGAGCTGCCTGGAAGCGTTCAGCAGCCATGTCAATCTGGGTGCTGCCCATCAAAGCAACAACGACTGGCTTTGAGGCATTACGGATTATCGGAATCAATGCTTCAGCCACAGAAACCGCTGGATACATTGGTGGGGGTGGCAGGATGAGCAGCACACCATCTACACATGGATCATCCAATAAAAGACGCAGACAAGAGGCATATTGGATGCTGCTCGCTGAGGCGAGCATATCTATCGGATTATGTAGGCTTGCGGCAGAAGGTAGCAGAGCAGTCAGGGCGGCACAAGTCTCCGGGGAAAGATCAGCCAGTTGTAAACCTTCATTTTCGAGTGAGTCGGCAGCGATGACTCCTGGACCGCCGGCATTTGTTAATACAGCCATACGGCGACCTCTCGGTAATGGCGACCATGCGAGAGCACGCGCCCAGTCGAACATCTCTTCTATGCTATCCGCTCGAAAAATACCTGCTTTTTCAAAAGCTGCAATATATGCTGTATCCACACCGGTTAATGCACCGGTATGTGAGGCTGCTGCACGCTGACCGCCAGCTGAACGTCCCACTTTGAGTACAACGACCGGTTTCTGGCGATTGACTCGGCGAGTCTCATCGATGAATCGCTGTCCATCAGCAACACTTTCGAGGTAGAGTGTCAGAACACGCGTGTATTCATCGAGCATCGTATGGATCAACATGTCAGTCTCATTTACATCAGCCTGGTTGCCCAAGCTGATCAATCGTGAAAAACCAAATCCCTGACGCAGCGACCAGTCAATAATGGCAGCACAGATGGCACCCGAATGAGAAATAAAAGCGATTTCCCCGGGTCTAGGTGAAGGGGGTGGAAGGAATGTGGTATCGAGGGGAAGATGGGTATCCAGCAGACCTATGCAATTAGGACCAAGGAGGCGAATGCCATATTGGCGGGCAATCTGTAAGACCTTTGTTTCGAGAGCAACACCTGTGGCACCTGCTTCACGAAAACCGCTTGAGATCAGTATGACAGCATGAATGCCACGTTCACCACAGAGACGTAATGATTCAGCCGCAGCCGGTGCAGGAACGATCAGGACAGCCAGGTCTACCGGATCAGGAACCTCAGCAACGGACTTATACATGAATCGCGTAAACAAATAGCCACCCTTCGGATTGACAAAACAAACTGCACCACGATATCCACTCTGGATGAGGTTGCGAGCCACCCCGTATCCCAATTTCTCTGGATGGGTAGATGCTCCAATCACAACCACTCCGCGTGGATTGAAAAAGGAATCTATGGATGATTCCATGCCAGTATTATAGTGGTGATTGGTCGTTGATGGGTGACGAGACAAGAAATCGAATCCCCTTACGGTATAATCTGGATATGGAAGCACGACAAAAAACATCTTTCCGACCTTATCTCTTTTCTACTCTTGTCTTGTCCATTGGTGGATGGGGAGGACTGTTACTGGTTATTAATATCACACTACCGACTGTCTGGCCGCGATGGGGTTTTTTCGCCTTATGCATGCTTGCTCTAACGGGTACAGCTCTGCCTATTATTTATTTTTTTCACCTGCGATTCACCCCTGCACCACTCGTCAACCCTCATATAATCATGCGACAGGCTATTTGGGTCGGAGTGTATGGTACCACTCTAGCCTGGCTACAACTTGGACGTGTACTGTCATTATGGATCATCATGGGTCTTGCCAGCGGTCTCACAGCAATTGAGTGGTTGATCCGGGTCCGGGAACGGAGCCAATGGATACCACCATCAGTATCTGAATCCGAAACACCTCTCGAACCAGAGCCATCACCGAACCCACCAAATACATCAGACAAATAATCTCTAGATTTTTAGATTAGATCTCCAACAGATGGATGACCTACGCGAATTACCTTCAGTTGAGAAATTGCTGCAAACTCCCCGGGCAGTTGCATTGACCGTTTCTTATGGTCGTCCGCTGACCTTACAGGCCATTCGAACCGTAATGGATGAGATCCGTGTAAAGATATCGAGGATTGAAAAGGGGATTATTCCCAAACAGGAGGAAATAATAAATCATGTTGAAAATCTACTCGAAACATGGATCGGACCAACTCTAATACCAGTCATCAATGCCAGCGGTGTTGTATTACATACCAATCTTGGACGCGCTCCACTAAGTGACGCGACTCTGGTTGCCATGGATGCTGTTGCCAGAAATTATTCTACACTTGAATTTGATCTTATAAGGGGCAAACGTGGTTCACGCTTGATCCATGCCGAAGCTATCCTTCAAAAGCTGACAGGTGTGGAAGCAGCTATGGTGGTGAATAATAACGCTGCTGCGATTCTGCTTTCACTTTCAGCTTTGGCGAACCGGAGAAGGGTTGTTATTGCACGCTCGCAACTGATCGAGATCGGCGGTGGATTCCGCATACCAGACGTAATGAAGCAATCTGGTGCGAAAATAATTGAAATTGGGACAACCAACCGCATAAACCTAAGTGATTACGAGCAAGCCCTGGAAGAACCTACTGCTCTGGTGCTGCAAGCTCATCGGTCGAACTTCAATATCGTTGGTTTTACTGAAGAGCCCGAACTTATGGATATCGTGGATCTTGCCCACAAGGCAGGTGTTCCTGTTTTGTATGACTTGGGGTCTGGCTCGTTGCTCGCAACCGAACACTTCGGCCTCAGTCACGAACCTACGGTTCAAGAATCCCTTGCTTCAGGCGCGGACCTCATCTGTTTCTCGGGTGACAAGCTGCTTGGAGGTCCACAAGCCGGCATTATCATTGGGCGTGAGAATCTAATAGCCAAGATCAAGAAACATCCATTGGCACGCGCTGTTCGTGCCGACAAATGTTGCCTGGCTGGGATTACTTCCACATTGTTGCACTACCTCAAGGATGAAGCCGAGAGGGAAATACCCATTTGGCGAATGATCTCGCTTACCCCAGAACTTATCCAGGCTTGTGCCTTACGTTGGGCAAGAGAACTTGGTAAGGGTGAAGTTATAGCCAGTAGATCCACTATTGGCGGAGGCAGCCTGCCAGGAGATACATTGCCCACTTTCGTGTTATCTATAAATGCGAAAAGTCCGCTTCTATTCCAAGCGTCATTGCGCGAACAGCGGCCTCCAGTTATTACGCGTATTGAGAACGACCATATTCTCATCGACCCACGAACCGTCCTTCCAGAACAGGAAGGTTTATTACTTGCTGCACTAAAAAATGTCTCAATGATGGAATAAATGGCAACAACCTTGCGATTCCCGATATCACCTTGGAGTTAACAGTGAAATCTGACCTTGACAACCTCATGAAAGCCAGAAATATTGATATTCTTCTTATCCTCGGCGGTGCGCAGCACAATCCACCAATGTATTACCTGACCGGAGGTGGAAATATCACCTATGCAATTCTGATAAAGAAATCTCATGATACACCGATTCTTTTATGCAGCGAGATGGAACGCGATGAAGCCGCAAAGAGCGGATTAACATTCAAATCTATTGATGATTATCCGTGGAAGGAACTGCTCAAAGAGGCGAACGGTGATTATGCCCTTATGGCAGGGATACGTCTGCAGCGAATATTCTCTAACCTTGGTATTACACAGGGGCGCGTGGGAGTATATGGTCATACAGACCTGAGCGCCGGTTATTCAACTCTCACACATTTACAGAAGCTGATGCCAGAACTGACTATTGTCGGCGAGTCTCTCAATGACTCGATCTTCCTGCGTGCTATGGAAACCAAAGACGACGGTGAGGTTGCCCGCATTCGTAAGATGGGCAAGATCACAACCGAGGTCGTCGGGAAAGTCGCAGATTATTTGACTTCTTGCGACGTTCGTGAAGATGAGATCCTTCTGATAGAAGACGGATCACTTCTCACCATTGGTAATATCAAAGCAAAGATCAATCTTTGGCTGGCAGAGCGTGGAGCTGAGAATCCTAATGGGACGATTTTTTCCATCGGTCATGATGCTGGTGTCCCTCACTCTTCAGGTAATCCAGATGATGTCATTCGCTTAGGCAGGACGATCATCTTTGATATATTCCCTTGCGAAGCGGGTGGTGGTTATTTCTACGATTTTACCCGAACCTGGAGCCTTGGTTACGCTACCCCCGAAACCAGGAAACTCTATCAGCAGGTATATGAAGTTTTTGATAAAGTCAAAAAGAACCTCAAGGTAAACGAACCTTTCAAGAATAGTCAGGTTTTAGCCTGTAAATTGTTCGAGGCGCAGGGTCACCTTTCTCTATTAAACACAGAAAAACCTCTCAAGGGTTATGTACATAGTCTCGGGCATGGACTGGGACTAAACGTTCACGAGCTCCCGTGGTCAAGTCTAATTTTCACAGATGATAATCTTCTCTCACCAGGTGTTGTTATCACAATTGAACCAGGTTTATATTATCCCGACCAGAATATGGGTGTCCGCATCGAAGATACTCTCTGGATCCGTCCGGATGGAGAAATAGAAATCTTAGCTGAATATCCGTATGAATTTATTCTACCGATGAAGAAGTGGCATAAGTAAACGAATGACCCATTCCCTGCCCCCTGCCCGTATATTGGCAGTCGAGACTTCCTGCGATGAGACTGCTGCCGCGATCATCGAGAACGGGTGTTTTCAATTATCAAATGTGGTTGCCTCACAGATGGAAGTCCATGCCCGCTATGGCGGCGTTTATCCAGAAGTCGCCTCACGTCAGCATGTTTTGAGCATCATACCGGTAGTGGATCAAGCCCTAACCCAGGCTCATCTAGCATTGACTGATCTGGACGCAATTACTGTGACACGCGGCCCGGGTTTAGCCGGATCACTCGTAGTGGGAATGAATGCAGCCAAAGGGCTGGCAGTTGGTACAGGACTACCTTTAATCGGAGTAAACCACCTGGAAGGTCATCTTTATTCAGCTTGGATTTTCGATAATCCTCCTCATGGGGAAAACGAGAAAACCTCCCTTCCACCGGAGTTGCAATTCCCGCTTATGGCACTCCTTGTATCTGGCGGACACACAGAGCTGATCCTTATGGAAAACCACCTTACCTACCATCGCCTGGGGGCAACCCTGGATGACGCAGCAGGTGAGGCGTTCGATAAAGGGGCGCGTCTGCTCGGATTTGGTTACCCGGGTGGGCCAGCTGTGCAAACCGCTGGTGAGGGAGGTGATGCTGAAAGGTTCACATTTCCGCGTGCCTGGCTCGAAGGGAGATGGGACTTCTCTTTTAGCGGCGTAAAAACTGCACTCCTGCACGAAGTTCGAAGGCTGGAGGAAGATCATAATCCATTGCCAGTTGCTGATCTGGCAGCTAGTTTTCAAGCTGCGATCGTAGATGTACTGGTCTCAAAAACATTGCTTGCTGCCCGGGAATATAGCGTCAAAGGTATCCTCATTGCAGGTGGGGTTTCAGCCAATCGCAATCTGCGTGATGCTTTTTCTGAACAAGAGGATTTCCCCATCCATATCCCACTCCTATCACTTTGCACTGATAACGCAGCAATGATCGCAGCAGCCGGTTATTATCGTTATGTACATAATCACCGTGATACATTAGATATTGATGTTTTACCTACCTGGACTTTATCATAAGAAATAGGTAATTATAGGTTGATTTATGAAAAACAGTCTGATAAATAGTGGAAAGATATGCAATGTTTTCAGTCGGAGGGATTTTTTTAAATTGAGCGGGAGTATGTTTATCACTGGACTATTCAATCTTTACCTGCATCCAGTTCTGGGGAGGATAGATTTAGCACCTGTATTATGGCGAGGTCGTAGCGATCTGCCTTTCATTGCCATAACTTACGATGACTGTTGGTTGGTCAAAAAGCTACAAGAATTGGAACGATTATTGGAAGAACATCCTGACTTAAGGGTAACATTTTTCCCTATTGGCGGAGCTTTACTTAACACTGATATCAAAGACCCTGGTATATGGAAACGCTTATACCAAAAAGGACACGAGATTGGTTACCATACTTTCAATCACGTGAACCCTGGAGTACGTTCTAACACGGGCATGGTGGAAGACTATGACAAATGGTACGAAGCCTGCATAAAGGTGGTAGGGGATGAACCAGACGTCCATTTTGCGCGGCCACCTGGTGGATCTCTGAGCGCATCGTTTCTATATATGTGTAATGAGCGTAACCTGGTTGCCGCGATGTATTCTGTCAGTTGGGGTAGTACTTTGGAAGAAGCAAAAAAAACTATGAGTAACATCCATAACGGGGATATTATTTTAATGCATCCCAGCACTGTGACCCTGGATATTTCATATGTGGCATTTCCTTACATTAAGAGTATCGGCCTACGTGCCGTCACGATGACAGATTTATATGCTGCCACTCTCGAAAAGGGAATGGGATCTTCAAGTTGCACCTATCCAATAAATCACTATCAATTTCAAACCTGTTCTGAATAGTACCCTTCAGCTACCAATTCCATCGCGTCTCTAACAAGGAGTAGTTGAAAGAAGGTTTATTCCCTGATAATCAATGACTGATAATTTTCAGCAAATAACGCCGGTAAACCACCCGTGTGCCAGAATAAGACAACATCATCTTTCTTGAAATGACCGAGGCGTATCAAGTCAATCAATGCGCCCGCTGCCCGTCCTGTATAAACCGGGTCGATCAGCAATCCTTCATATTTTGCAAACAATCCGATTGCTTCTCGCTCACTTTCGGTCATTATCCCATAACCAGCTTTACAGTAATCTGCATTTACCAGGATATCATTTGGGGCAAAACTGGTGGGCTGCCCAATTATTTCCGATGCACTTGAAGCCAGCTTTGCCACGCGTTGTTGTAAAACTCTTTGCTCTTCATCGACACTGATACCGAGTATATTGCCCTTGTAACCGAAAATGTGCTTACCTAGTTCCATCCCTGCCTGTGTCCCCCCAGACGAAGAAGCAACAACGAACCAATTTGCTTCTAATCCTTGGTCAATGAACTCTTCAATTGCATATGTATATCCCAACACACCTGTGGGATTTGAACCTCCATAAGGAACTAGATAAGGACGCTTTCCCTCACCGGTAGTATGTTCAAAGGTGGCATTGAGTATAGTGTCTCGCTGCTCTTGATCTTTCACCCAGATGATCTTTGCACCGAAAAGATGGTCGAGTAGCAAATTTCCATTTAATTGTTCAGGTCTTTTCCCAGTAAGGACCAGGATGCACTCATAGCCAAAACGCGCTGCGGCAGCGGCCGTTTGTCGACAATGATTGGATTGCACCGCGCCTGTAGTGATAACAGTTTGTGCGCCATTTGACTGAGCTTCAGCCAGTAGGAATTCTAGCTTCCGGGTTTTATTTCCACCAAATGCCAATCCGGTTTGATCATCGCGTTTTACGAATAGCTTGGGTCCACCCAATACTTTCGAGAGACGCGGCATTGATTCGATCTTTGTTGGGAGATGTGCAATTTTGATTCGATTCATAGTCTGTTTGGCCTGCTTTCTTTACCATGGGTTCAAGGATTTTTGAGGGATTATTTTCCCCACCATAGTCATTTTAGGTAATTGTTTTATACTCCCATGACCTCACTACTAGCAGCATCAATACTATGGCGAGTACGAGATTTACCCATCGCTCTCATAATATTATTCACATGTGGTAATGTTTTTGTATAAAGTTTATAGAGGAACGGATTGGAAGGATAATCCCATGCACCAAGAGTTTGTATAACTTCTCCGCCAAAGCCGTCTTTGAAGCGGAATACACCCCACATCTTGTCCTCCTCATCGAATCTATCCGGTGCACCCCATAGGTCATAGACTGAACAACCGGCTGCCTTAGCACGTTTAATCGCCTCCCACTGTAATAGGTAATTTGGCATTTTTTCACGATGCTCTGCACGTGACATCCCATGTAGGTAATACGCTCGCTTGGCAAACCGAAATAAGAACAATGCTGCTACCTGTTCCCCATTTACAACGGCTATCAATGGCTCGGCATGTGGATAGGAGTTTTCCATAAAATCCTTCCAAACCAAATAATAATAATCTTCGTCACGGATCACGAATCCATCCCGCAATGATGTTTCAGCATACATTCTATATAACATTGGTAGATCATCAACGGTGCCTACACGCACTTTAATGCCCTTCTTGCTTGCCAATCTGACGTTGTAACGAGACTTTTGCTTCATTCGCGCTAGAATTTTCCCCTCTGGCATTGATAAGTCAATCATGACCGTGTTGCGGAATTGTATCTGGTCCGTCGAAAAAAGCCAACCTCGCTGTTTCAATTCGAACAATACATCATGCCCGTTTCCATCATCAACAGCACCTTTTGACCCTGGGATTCCTCTTCCAAGTACCACGTCAGGATCGATCTTGATAAAGATACTTCCCTGCTGCCTGGCGAGAGCTTGCAAGTCATCTAGTACACGTATTCGCAGTGTTGCATTTTCCCAATCCATCAACGGCCCTTTGGGGAGATATAACACGTTCATACGCTTCGCAAAACCGCGAATTGGAATTGTACGTTTGAGAACCATTGCGGCTGCAACTGGCTTACCTCCATCATCACGCCAGATCTGCGGCATTAGAATCCAACCATATCGGGTTTTAACCTGCGCCCATTCCCAAGTTTGTAGAAGATGAGGATCCGGAAGGGTTGCAATGAGATTGTTCCATGTAGCACCATTAAGGTTTTCGATCATCAGGCGCCACTTTCTCCTCGTCCCCCAACATGCCAGAGATAAAGCTTGTACAACGACGGGTAAAAAACCTTATCCTGTGCTTGTAATGAGCGTGTTAGAACCCCACCAAAGCCGCGCTTGAAACGATAGACACTCCATAGGCCATCACTGCGCTCTGAGAATTGGGTTTCCAAGGTTCCTTCATCTTTGTCCGGGACTCCCCAAAGGTCATACGCTATACATCCCTTTGATCGTGCCCAACGCATGGCTTCCCATTGGAGCAAATAAGCCGGCATGCGATTTCGTTCATCTTCACTGGAAGCACCGTACATATACCACGAACGTTTACCAGACGCAAAGATCATGATTGCCGCCAATGGCTTGCTCCCAAATTCCGCTAACAATAATTCACATGCCCCGGAGGGATGAAAAAGATCGTATACCCGCTGATAATAATCCAATGAATGTACGCTGAATCCATCCCTGTTAGCGGTAGCCATCATCATGTGGTGAAAGGTGGTTAGATCATCCCAGGCATGGATCTTCACACCCTTCTTCTCAGCCAAGCGGATGTTGTAACGGCACTTCTGTTTCATACGGGCTAGGATTTCTTCTTCCCTCCCTTTTAAATCAATAATTATTGTACGAGGAGGTTGGATGTTATGAGGGCTACGTTGAAAACCTTGGATATTTAGCGCATTTAGCATGTTGGTATTCCCGGAAGATTCCGATTCATCTAATTCGATTTTTAAAAAAATAGCCCGCTGATGGTGACATGCGCGGTCAACCTCATACCAAAACTCTTGTGTGAGTCTTCCTATTGGACCACGTGGTATATAAGCAAGTGTCATACCAAGAAGCAGCCGTCGAAATAGAATTTGCGCACCTCCGCTATTTGTCACTATACGCACTGGTAGCCAACCGAAAGAAGACTTCAATTCACCCCATTCAACCGATTGTAATATGTGGGCTTCTGGAAAATTCCGCAGGAATTCTTGCCAGCCGTTCAGGGTCACTACAGTCATGATAAGGTTTGGATATTCATACAATGGAGGTCATATCAAGCTGTGGAGAGGACCTGACACAAGCGCTGGGAATTACTATATCCAACAGTTCCAGGATGGCACTCGTCTCCCCAGACACTGCCAATCTGGATAACTCTTCGACCGTCCTTGTTAATTGTCCACTGTCAACATCTTCATCTTCACTTGCACGAAAGATTTCAGGATGATCTGTAGGCTGGAAATGCATACCCTCCTCCCACAAGTCTTCACTTATTTTCTCACCTGGGCGAACACCGGTGAAGACAATTTCGATATCACGACCAGGTTCGAGACCTGATAGGCGAATCAAGTCTTCAGCCAGATTAACAATACGAACTTGTTCCCCCATATTAAGAAGGAATATCTCGCCACCACGACCCATCGCTGCAGCTTGAAGCACTAAAAGCACAGCCTCTGGAATAGTCATAAAGTAGCGCTGCATATCAGGGTGGGTTACAGTAATCGGTCCTCCGCGGGCAATCTGCTGCTTAAAAAGTGGTACGACGCTTCCACGACTTCCCAGCACGTTACCAAAGCGGACCACTGAAAAAGCTCTGCTCGTTCGTTGAGCAGCATCAAGCACGATCATTTCAGCCAGGCGTTTTGTGGCACCCATCACATTGGCCGGTCGGATTGCTTTATCTGTTGAAATCAGTACCAAACGTTCTACATCTTGATTTATAGCTGCTTGGATCACGTTGCGAGTCCCAATGATATTGTTGGTGATAGCCTCCTCAATGTTAACTTCCATGAGTGGGACGTGTTTATGCGCTGCGGCGTGGAAGAGGACTTGTGGTTGCTGCTCTTTAATAACTGAATTTAAGCGTTGTAGGTCACGAATATCACCTATGACCGGTTTAATGGTAAGCGCAGGGTAAGCACCATTTAACTCAACCAGTGTCTCAAAAATACTATTCTCCCCGTGTCCCAATAATACAAGTCTGGCTGGATGCCAACGTGCGATCTGGAGACAGAGTTCTCGCCCGATTGAACCACCTGCTCCCGTAACAAGCACGCGTTTTTTGCGCAGGCTTTGACCAACCAATCGGTCGTCAATCCTCGCTGGCTCACGTCGCACCAGATCGGTAATATCCACTTCTCTTAGTCGGCTAACACTGACCTTACCTCCGATAAGTTCATGAATTCCTGGTATTGTTCGAAACGGGATCACCTTTTGCTGGCAAATATCCGTCACCAAGCGCACTACTTTCCCTGGTGCGCTGGGAATAGCAATGATTACTTCATCAACTTGCTGTGAATCCAATAAAGTAGATAGCTCGGCAATCTTACCAATGACAGGCACACCATGAAGTTTGTGTTTTTGTTTCGCTTGATCATCGTCAAGAAAACCAATTGGTAAAAGATTCAACTGCCCGTTGCGCATCATCTCGCGTACAACCAGCGCCCCTGCGTCACCCGCACCAACAATGATTACACGTTTCATCTGCTTTAAACGAGCTGATGGGACATTCCGTTCAGCCAGCAAGCGCAAAGAAAATCGGAAACCACCAATGAAGATGAGTGATAGCAACCAATCAATGATAGGTGCTGAACGTGGACCCCCGTGGTATATCAGATCATTTTCTTGTAAAGCTAACATAACAATCGTGAGGATTGTTGAAGAAATTGTAACCGCCTTGGAAATCAATTTAAGTTCATTTATACTGGCATAAATCCATAAGTGGCGGTACATTCCAAATAGATAAAATATTGGAAGTTTAATCGCAATTGCTCCTGCGGCCATAATCATTATGGCGGGATAGTAGAAAAGCACGGCACTTAGTTCAAGCCGCAAGGCAAAGCTTCCGATCACAGCCAGTACGATCAAACCAATATCAATTAGAAGCAAATAGCGGTTGGGGAAACGTAGGTCGATTTTCACCTTTTCATCCATTCGACTGTTTGGGTTATCCCTGTTTCCAAAGTAGTGAGAGCACGAAAGCCGAAAGTTTGCGCTGCCCGTTCAGGGTTACCAACCGACCGATAAATATCACCTGGTCGCGACTCGGCAAACACTGGTGGTGGTGCTGATGGGAAAATATCCAAAAGGACTTCCAATAGATCTAACCAACGGATTTCCTGACCTGTACAAATATTAAATATACCTCCCGCCGCTTGTGAACATTCGGCTGCCATGAGATTAGCACGCACGACATCCCCCACATAGATCAAATCCCGTGATTGACCACCGTCACCAAAAACGGTAGTTGGCTTACCTGTCAGCAACTGCCGGATAAAAATGGGAATGGCTGCTGCATATTCCGAATCTGGTGACTGGCGAGGTCCATACACATTGAAATATCGCAATGCAATAACATCTAAATTGAATGCTTGAGAATATAGTTCAGCAAAGATTTCATTCACTCTTTTTGAGGCAGCATACGGCGATAGTGGAGGCGATACGCTGTTTTCTGTGAGTGGTAGGTCATTTGAATTTCCATATACAGCAGCACTTGAGGCTAGTACCACCCGACTGACACCAACCCTGCGTGCCTCTTCGAGCAGTGTAACAGTACCTTGAATATTGATAGCGAGGCATTCTTGGGGTTCTTGTAATGATTGAGGAACAGAAATAAATGCTGCCTCGTGGAAGATCACGTCTACACCCTGAATAGCTCTCCTAACATCTGAAGAATTTCGTATGTCTCCTTCAAGTATCTCAAGCTTTCCAAATAAACCAGCGAGGTTCTCTTTTTTTCCAGTGGAATAATTATCAAGTACACGAACTTTACTCCCTTGAGCAAGTAAGGCACGTACAATATGCGAACCAATAAAACCCGCACCCCCTGTGACCAGATAATTACTCATATCATCTCCCCCGTCCGCTAAATACAGTCCCGATTGTGCGTAATATGATCAAGATATCCATCATCATTGTCCTGTGTTTTATATAGAACAGGTCGAATTCAAGTTTTACCGAAGTTTCATGTAACGTCGAAACATAGCCATAATTAATCTGTGCCCAACCTGTGATTCCGGGTTTGACCATCAACCGCGCCCGGTAAAATGGGATCTGTTTTTGGAACTCAGCCACTAGTTCAGGACGTTCGGCACGTGGACCAACCAGACTCATCTCACCTTTTAATACATTAAAAAATTGAGGGAATTCATCCAGGCGAACGGCACGCATAAAATTACCAACACGTGTAACGCGCGGATCATCCTCCTCTGCTAAATGCGCTTTACCATCCTCTTCAGCATCTTGGTGCATTGTGCGGAACTTGAAAATTTTAAACGTTTTTCCCCCTTTACCGAGTCGAGTTTGGGAATAAAAAATTGGAAGACCTGTATCTAATAATGTAGCCAGCGATGCAAAAGGAAGGATAGCAAAAAAGATGCCCAAACCTACCAAGGCTCCAATAATGTCTAACAATCGCTTACCCAATGTATAGAAACCACTCGTGCGTGCTTGATCAACGAACGAACGGATGACCCAGTCCGACTCGAGATGATGAACAGGAACGCGACCGACCATCTCTTCGTATATAGTGGGCATTCGGGTTACTTCAACTCCACGCTCCTGTGCATCCAATAAAATCTGGAAGGTTCTTCCTTGCATTTCTCCAGTAATTGCTACTACTAGATCAGAGATCTTTTTGTCATCAACTACCTTTAGTAGTTGATCACTGCCGCACAGTATCGGGTATCCCTCAATATTCTTCCCAATCTTCTTTGGGTCATCATCGAAAAAACCGACAAGATTAAAAGGTAGTGGATTAAGATTCTTATAGGTCTCGACCAAGGTCCAGCCAGCTTTACCGGCTCCTACAACTGCCACCCGTCGCATAAATCCTGTTGACTTATAGAGACGGATATACAAGAAGCGCCACCCCATTGTCAGGATTGATGCAATCATTAAGAATGCACCAACACCAATACGAGGTAATGAATTTGGTTCCTTCAGGGTGATAAAAACCAACGAGTAAACCACCATACCGATAAATGCAGCGATAGCGATCCCACGTAAAGTCTTACGTTTATTTGCTGCAGAATGTGGATCATACATATCGATCAGAAGAAGTAACCAAATAAATGGTAATAAATAAAACCAGAGCGGAACCTGGAAATATCTTGGTAGAAACTTGGTAGCCTTCTCAGGTGAAATTCCGGCTGCAATAAGGGTATACCATGAATACAACCTCCACGTATACACGGCACCAATAATCGATGTTATTGATGCAAGCAAGTCGCCGATCAGCAAGATAGCACGATGTTCGCGGGGTCGCAAACGAAGCCGTGAGGATCGGGTAGAGTTTTCAGTCATTTTTCATTTTCTCAAAAATGTTAGCGATAATGCTCCAGAGAAATCCACTACCCCACGAAAGATGCATTCCAGTAATGGCCATCGGTAGACCGACAATCAAAAATGCCTTACGTTGACCAAGTGCCATTAGTAAACTGATGACCAAAATTAACGTGATATAGGTGATTATTTCCGCTGTAATAAGAGACCACATAAATGGTATAAAAATTGCTAAAATAACTCCGCATATCAAACTTAACACGAACAGCGGTGGCAAGGCTTGACGCCACCGGAGGCTTTTTGGATACCGACGAACCATCCGCCATTTCCAATAACCGTAACGCCAATACTGACAAGCCAAACTGGCGAGAGTAGTGCGTGCGAAGTAAATTGAACGAATTGCCGGATCAAGCCAGATACGCCCATCGGATTGACGTATGCGTGTATTGAACTCGTAATCCTCATTGGAAAGCAAGGTTTCGTCAAACATCCCGATCCGTTCAACCAGCGATCGGTGGAACGCGCCGAATGGGACTGTATCCACATAACTTGGTTGTGTGGCATGACGGTAATAAGCATCTCCAACACCTAGTGGGTGAGAAGCTGCTATTGCGATGGAGTCAGCAAGCCAACCTTTACCCCCTGGTTGGATATCCCAAACACCACCGACGCTATCACCCATCCCAGATTCCAGAGCCTGTACACAACGCTCAACATACTCAGGATTTGGGGCGGAATGGGCATCCATGCGAATAATAATTTCACCATGCGCATTTTCGATAGCTTGATTTACGCTGGCGGGAATGATACGCTTTGGGCTGTCCACTACACATAAAAAAAGGTCAGGGTGCTCGCGCTGGAAGGTGATAATCTCCGCACGCGTGTCATCTTCTGACAAACCGTCTGCGATAATAACCTCTATATCTGGGCGCGGGTAGGTTTGAGCGTAGATGGCATCCAATAAAAACCGGATAGTGGCTTGTTCATTGTAACACGGGACGATTATTGATACAGTTGGCATGTCTAGTTATTATAGAACGCTGATTTATTCGAAAATGCATATCTCGAATTTATTCTTAACCATGAAGTCTGCATGCAATCGAATTGTTATTACCATCAGATGATCTTTGATGCCTCTGGTTGAGCCAATGGCAACCGAACGTTGACAGTTCTCCCTTGCCCCGTCTGGTTGCAAACAATGATTGTACCATTATGCACCTATACAATTTCTCCCACGATTGCCAATCACAGACCTGTACCATATTTCTCACTCTGACACAGGGAAGGATCAGCCTGGTGGAAACTGATGAAGATGATATGTAAACCCACAATTTACGTCAATCTTTGATTGCGTTGGAGTATTTCTTTTATCCGTGCCACCAGTTCACAGGGAGTAAACGGTCTGGTCATTTAATCTTATGCGTCAAACTGCGAGCCAATGATCTTTACAAAATCATCACCGCGAACCATTCGCATGAGAATAATAACCAGAGCACCCTAGGCATGTTAGAGAGGACAAACTTTATACCTATCAAAAACGGGGAGCATAATATCCAGCACGATTAGGGGAAATATTGCCTGGCCACTGTTTTATGTGCTGCGTTTTTATTACTTACTGCCAAGACGTTGAAAACCTTGCGTGAAAGAAATCAACGGCTTCATTGAAGGAAGGATAGAGGGTAAGGCATCGACAAGTATGATCGTTTCAAGCAACATCCACTTGATCGCTATGACCGGTAGTATTCATGGCTACAGCATCGATCTCAATGAGGGCACCTTTGGGCAAATCCTTAACTGCGACGGTAGTACGTGCTGGTGGATTTTTTGGGAAGAATTCACCATAAACAGTATTCATACGTGTAAAATCATTCATATCTTTGAGAAAGACTGTGGTCTTAACGATGGAATCTAGGCTGGAGTCAACTGCTTCAAGAACGTTCTTAAGGTTGATAATTACCTGACGGGTTTCAGCCTCTATCCCACCACTTACGATTTCGCCTGTGATTGGATTTAACCCTATCTGTCCGGAAGTAAATACGAAACAGTCCGTCTGAATACCGACAGAATAAGGACCGATGGCACGTGGTGCCTTGTCGGTAATAATCACTTTTTTTCTATCCGATTTACACATTTTATGCCTCGCTAATCTTTCTATTGGTTATGTGAATAAATCCAGACATTATCGTCTTCGATTTGATTGTAAGCCAACTCACAAGAATGGTCAAAGCCTGTAGAGACACTTTCATTTTACGGGACTGTGGGGAATTATCATCTATTATATAATTTAAAACCAAGTGAGCTTGATTTATTTTATTCTTCAAAGTAGTATAACCAATGAATGTCGTGAGAGTAAAAACCCTGCAAATCATCCTTTATACCAAATATAGGTGCCTAGTCGTAGGGTATTCGTCATCTTTTAACTTATTAATTCGTGTAAAATAATTTCAAAGTCACTCAAAGATAAAAATGACGATTAAAACCTATCCTGACAGGCATATAATGTCATGAAGGAGATAAAATGCATAAATCCAGCAAGAAGTCCATCCTAATCCTGTTAGCCGTACTGATCAGTTTTCAAATAAACGCTTGTGGACCTAACAAGGTAGACTTAACCCCTACAATAAACGTTGCAGTTGTTCAAACATCGGCCGTCTCCACCTTCGCCGCCGGGTTGACGCAAACGGCATTCAGCATGCCTACCAACACCCCTCAACCGACGAACACTTTAATTCCATCTGAAACACCAGTCCCAACTAAAACAGCTGGACCACCAACCCCGACCGCATTGTGTTATGGTTTGGTTTTCATCAAAGATGTAACGATTGAGGATGGTACAGCGATGACCCCTGACCAGACATTCACCAAGACCTGGCAGGTACAAAACACTGGAACATGTGCCTGGGATGTGGGTTTTAAATTCACCTTGGTCGGTGGGGATGCAATGGGCGGCGTTACTCTTACTCTATCCAAGGTGGTCGGTCCTGGCGATCAAGTAGAACTATCGATCCCTATGACAGCTCCCAATAAAACCGGTACAGTCACCGGGACCTGGCGCATGTCTACCACCGATGGGACATACTTTGGAGATAATTTAACAGTAGTCATCAACATTGGTGCTGCAACTACCACTGCAACCGAAACAGGTGCTACACCCACAGCTAGTGAAACGCCAACACTCACCCCGTAGTCGTTTAGATATCTTGTATTAACCTTTGATTAAGTCTTGTTCTGGGAAAAAAAGACCCTTGTAGATCGAATGATCTCCAAGGGTTGATCTTGCTGTCAGCACTCGCTGAATCCGCAGGCATAACACTTCCGGCAGCCCTCTTCATTAACAACTGCTGCTTCGCCACATTCGGGACAAAGGTCCCCGATCTTGAGCTCCTGCTGAACTGCGTGACCGCCGTTACCCGAAACATTCTCATCAGATGGTTTATCCATGTCTTCCGTTTCGCTCAAGTACTCACCCAGTACTTGTCCAACACCATCCGGAAGTGAACGGACACGGTTGGGTCCGAATCCCAGTGAACGCCCACCCCCGATACCAGATAACTGGCGTATGACCTCACGCATTCTATCACGCGGTGCCACAGGTGATGCCAGTCTCAGGGTATAAGAGATCAATCGCCCGATCGCTTCCGATACAGCGGCAGTCTCGGAACCAGCCTTGGCAGTATTGATAAACACCTCAAAAGGATGCTCGTCGCCATTCTCATTAATTGTTACGAACGCCTTACCCGCTGGAGTGGCTATAGTATATGTATAACCCTGCAGAGCTCGTGGTCGTGGCTTTTTATTCTCATACCAGATCGGTGTTTGTTCACTTGGTTCTGGTTTAATATTATCCTCAACTTGCTTTTTGGCAGCTGTTGCTTTTGTTTCCAATACAACCTTTTCACGCGAACCGGTTACATAAACCGTTATTCCTTTACAACCCAGTTCCCAGGCGAGCATATAAGCTTGTGCTACCTCATCCTCTGTCGTGTTTTCTGGAAAATTAATGGTCTTGGAGAGAGAATTATCAATAAATGCCTGCAGTGCAGCTTGCATGCGGATGTGCTCCTCCGCACTTATATCGGCTGAAACAACGAAGATCTCGCGGATCGCCTTGGGTACATCAGTGATATGCTGACAGGTCCCATCATGCCTCACCTGCTCAATAATTCGCTTACGAGACTTCGAATCGATGCCAGCCGCCTTAAGTGCTGCTTCAAAACGCGGACTGGTATAAGTCAAACGTAGATCTGAATCTTTGTCATTAACATATCGGGTATAGGCGAGTGCAAATACTGGCTCACAACCATATCCCTCGCAGCCAGCAACTGTGGCAATCGTACCAGTTGGTGCGATAGTAGTTTGAGCAGCGTTGCGAATACCATGCTTTTTTATGCCATCATAGATTTCACCCCAATTCAATTTAGGTCGATTCCAATTATTGGTGATAGGTACAAGAGATGTTGGTGGTTGCCATATCAGTTGGTCAGGATCGAAAATACTTCCTTTGATGTCCAGGAAAGGGCCACGCTCTTTCGCTAATTCAATGCTGGTTTTCATGGCGTGGTAACGTATGAACTCCATTACTTGAGCTCCAAACCCCTGTCCATCTTCCGAACCGTATCGCACTCCGACGTGGTATATCATATCTGCCAGACCCATGATGCCTAAGCCGATTCGGCGGGCACGTTGGGCAGTTTCTTTCAATTGGGGCACGGCTGGTACATAGGCATTTACATCTACCACATCGTCCAGGAAACACACGGAAAATTCAACACTTTGACGTAAAGACTCCCAATCCACAGAACCATCCAAGCCACAGTGCTCAGCCAGATTTACTGAACCAAGACAACAATTCTCGTATGGTCCAAGCCACTGTTCACCGCATGGGTTGGTCGCCTCTAATGGATAAAGATGTGGAACCGGATTAGACCGATTGGCTGTATCCAGGAATAGAACTCCCGGTTCACCGTTATGGTGCGATTGAATCACGATCTTCTCAAACAACTGACGGGCATACACCTTTCTGTATATCCGAATAGGGATGCCAATACTTAGTGCTTGCTCTAGAGTACCTTTAAAGCCACGGTACTCCGGTGAATTGACATCCGGAAAGCGTAACTCCCATTCATCGTCATTACGCACAGCCTCCATGAAACTATCGGGAATTCCAACAGATAGGTTAAAGTTGGTGATCTGGTCCTCATTGGTCTTGCATGTTATGAAATCTTCTATGTCAGGATGATCAACTCGTAAAACACCCATATTGGCTCCTCGTCGGGTTCCACCCTGCGCGATCACACCAAAGGCTTGATCATACACACGCAAGAATCCAACCGGTCCTGTTGCTTGTCCAGCGGAAGATATGACAAGTGAACCCTTTGGACGCAATCTTGAGAATGAAAATCCATTCCCACCACCAGTCTGCTGGATCAATGCTGCATCTCGCAACGATTGGAAGATTCCAGCAGTGTCACGACCCATGTCATCCGAGATCGGGAGTACAAAACACGCCGCCAATTGCCCAAGTGGAGTGCCAGCTCCTGTGAATGTAGGTGAATTGGGGAAAAATTTCTTACTGGTGAGTAATATATAAAACTGGCGAGCACGGGCAATGACATCTCCCCCATAGATTTCTTCAGCTTTCGCAACGTGGTAGGCAACACGCCAGAACATCTCCTCTACGCTTTCAGCTGGTTCGCCATCTTCACCACGGCGAACATAACGGCGTACGAGTATTTGTTTGGCATTATCGGTTAGATTGATATTCGTGATATCACCAGGTATAGGTGGGGTGGGTAATAATCCATGTTTGGAAGTGCCTGTTCTGACAACCATGCTGCAGTCTCCTTGCCAAACCTTTATGATTCTAACAACCTGTCAATTTCATTACGCAGCGATTGGAGATCGTCTAAGCGCAAATATACAATGGCATAACGAATGTAAGCAATCTGGTCAAGTTCTTTCATTCCGTTTATGACCAAATCGCCGACAACGCGGGAGGATACTTCTGCCTTCCCAAGTTTTTGTAATTTTGCCTCCACCTGTCCCACAAGGCGCTCGATGTCTGCGGCTGATACTGGCCGCTTTGCACACGCAATCCGGATTCCGCGTGATAGTTTCTCACGATCAAATTCCTCGCGGGTGCCATCCTGTTTGATCAGAAGCGGTGTCGCAAGAATTGGTCTTTCGGTTGTACTGAATCGTTGCCCACATTTTTTACATTCCCGCCTCCGACGGATACCCCCATGACTATCATGGGAGGTATCGATCACTTTTACATCATCATTTTGGCAATATGGACAACGCATATCTTGGTCACTCCACATCTAGAAAACATGTTGCCGCCATGTCTGGCGGTGTTAATAATCTATTCCCGTATATATGGCGAATATCATGGTGATTTTAGCACATTTAGCAGGTGGTTTCAAGAGGAATAGTGGGTAATTTTCCTAATAATATTAATATTCATCTATGAAACCGAAGAATCCTGGTTCAAATTAACGTACACCAGTCATCCGTAATTACAGTTGAGTATTCCCCTTATTGGAGGAAATCCATCACCAGTTGGTTAAAATCTGAAGGGTGACATTGATGCGGCACGTGCCCGCAACTCGGCATGACTGACCAGGATGCATTTGGAAGTCTTTTTACTAATTGGTGAAATGATGCTGGATCAAGGGTTTGATCGTTGACACCCCAGATGACCTGGGTGGGTTTGAGTATCTGCGAAAGTTCAGGAGTAAGATCGCACATTGTACGGGGGATATTGAATATCTCGGGAGCTGCACGTTTATAATCCAAAGCCGTCTGTTCGCGTAAGGTTTCAGGTAACGTATGGCTAGCTCTGATCCAGGGTTTTATATGCGAACTGGTCAAATCGATCATCAATCGAAACATCCAGTAAGGTGTCCGTTCAATCATAGTGGTGTTAATAAGCGGATATCGAAAAACTAACTGGAATGTATACGGTAGTTGACGCAGGCTAAAGAAGGGATTTACCAGAATCAAGGATCGGACTTTTTTGGGGGATCTTATTGCATAAAGAAGTGCTAGGTAAGCACCAAGAGAATGCCCGATTATTGTAAATGGTTCACTGAATTCAAGTAAATCCATCCAGGTTGATAAATGCTCAAAGACATTCTCAATATTGTAATTATCCATCTGGCCAGGTTTTAGGCTGTCACCATGACCAAGCAGATCGAGCGCACACGCATCATAACCAGAAGTAGCCAATTCAGGAATGATAAAATCCCAATCATGCAGGGAAGCAGCTAGTCCATGGATGAGGATGACCGGGGTGCCATTACCTTCACGAATGTAATTAACGAAACGTGTATCAACCACCATCTTTTTTCTCATAATATCTAGCAAGTTCTCGTCTTAAAACCTTACCAATAAATGTCCGTGGAAAATCATCCATGAAAATCACCATCCGAGGGATGATATCAGGTGGCAGACGCCGTTTGCAGTATGCTATGACCGCCTCGACCGTTGGTCGTTCATTTCCAGCAATAATAAATGCGATTGGTCGCCCAGCAATTGCAACGACTGCCGCCTCCTTGACCTGGGGTATTTCGTAAAGTACTTCTTCCACATCTCGCGGAAAAGCTGGTTTACCGGGTTTCGTAGGATACCACATATCTGCTTTACGGGCGATTATCCGAAAGTAACCATCTGCGTCCATCTGCGCCACATCTCCGGTCAGCAACCAGCCATCTGAGGTCAAAGATTGACGGGTTGCTTTTGGATTATTCCAGTATCCCATCATTACTTGCGGACCGCGTATTGCCAGCTCACCGATTTGTCCGATTTTTACCTCTTTCCTTCCATGGATAAGATCAACGACGCATGCCTCAGTTGAAGGGAGTGGGACACCTATGCTGCCTACTTTACGCAACCCTCCAAGAGGATTTGCGTGCGTGACCGGTGAGGCTTCAGTAAGCCCATAACCTTCCACCAAGCGGCCACGAGTCAATTTTTCAAAGGTTTCCTGGACTTCCACCGGTAATGGTGCTGAACCGCTAATGCAGCCTTTAATGGAAGATATCCCAAACTTGCGCACACCTCTGTAGTTATTAATTGCTACGTACATATTCGGTACACCCGGAAAGATTGTTGGCCTGTAATGTTTGATCGCATTGAATGTATCGGTTACCTGAAATTTCGGCTTTAGGATCAGAGTAGCTCCTAAGGCTATCGGTACATTTAATGCAGTCGTCAACCCATAACTATGGGAAAAAGGCAAGACGCACAAAAAGCGTTCATTACCCTCACGCGCTTCCGGCATCCAGTGCCTCGTCTGTAAGGCATTCGCTACTAGATTACAATTTGAGAGCATCACTCCCTTCGCCAGGGCTGTCGTACCACCTGTATAATGAATGACTGCTAAATCTTCAGGTGAAATGTCTACTGTTGGTGATCTATGGTTCTCGCTTGCCAACCAGCGCCGATAGCGGATCGCTCCCGGAAGGTTCAAGCCGCGATTCCGCCAACGCGAGATCAATCGTTTAGGGAACGCAAGATAATCAGCCGGATCAGTCAACACTATGTGGGGCAGACCAGTCTTCTCCTGGATCTGTCGGGCTAGTCCGCACCAGGATTTTAAGGTAATCAGTACACTGGCCTCGACTTCGCCCACCTCTCTCACAAGTTCATCAGGGTCGGTCATTGGCGGGATAAAGACGGCTACTGCCCCAGCCTTGAGTACACCATAAAAACGACAACCATCTGCGGTACGTTGGGCAACAGAAGTACAACGCGTGACCCCCTTCCCAGCCCCAAGCCGAGCAGCGCATTAGCGAAACGGTTGACCTCATGGTTCAACCGTCGATAGGTCATCCGGCTGCCCTCAAACCGGATGGCAGCACGGAACGGGAAACGCCTTACCACTGAACGTAGAAGTTGGTGCAGCGGCACACGGGGGACACCGATAGTATACGGGACACCTGCTTCATAATGATACAACCAGGGACGTTCATGACGCAGGGTTTCGCGGCTGTAACTAGCCGAAGCAGACGAGGCTTCCCGCCAGGAATTCTGCCTCTCCCCGCCAAGAAAGCGCTCGATCGCCCGATCAACTGCCTCACGCCGCTCGAGCATGACCATGTGCCCCGAAACCCGGATGTCGGCCTCTTCAGCACCCGGAATGGAACGCGTAACCTTCTCAAACATTGGACGCTCAAAGACAAGATCGCGGTGACCGCGGATGACAAGCGTTGGCACGCGCAGATCTTTAAACATGGACCATCCATTCCATTTGGACATATTATTCCAATAGAAAGGTTTAAGTACGTGGGGTGGTGCTGACAACCATTTCCGTGTAAATGGCTCAATTATTCGGAGTACCCAATCTGGCAGGTGTAAGCCCAACCGGTAAAGGGGATTCAATTTATATTCACCAGACGTTGCTACCAAGATCAGGTTATCAACTCGTTCCGGGTGTTTGGTTGTAAACTCGACAGCGACCGCTCCGCCGAAGGAATGACCCACTAACACAAACGGATCGTTTACTTTGAGGGTCGCTAACGCACCTTCCAGATCAGTCTGGATCTGGAACATGTCATATTTCTCCGCGGGTTTATCTGAACGTCCATGACCACGTAAATCGAGCGCAATGACCCGATTCTCCATCGAGAATTTCAGCAACTGATAAATCCATTGGACTGCCTGCCCGCCAAAGCCGTGAATGAAAACAAACGTCCGCTGGGGTCGATCAGGAGAAATGTCAATCGCTGAAAGACGAACCAGCGGTTCTGAAGAAACCCGGACTTCACGCCGGTACAGCTCTAGATCAATGTCCATGGAAAAATTTTACATTAGTCGACCGGAGATGTCAATTTTGTCAGTACCGTATTCGAATCATGATATCAAAATTAATTTTTTGATGCTCGGGGGATGAGGTCAGGTTAGAGACAGTGCCAGATTTATCATCTTTTTGCGCTATAATATATTTGGTAAAAAGGAAAGGAGTAGAAATAAATGACTGAACAAACTACTCGTCCCGATAAACCGTTTGACAACTGGTTTCCAGAAGAGGCGAGAGAGCACGTACGCGCCGCACATCAAGAGTTGCACAAGAGTCTGGAAGGACTTTTTCCTCCCGAATTCGCAGAACATCGCCGTAAGGCACACAAAGAGATGTTGCTGGCATGGCGCAGTGTGATCGATACTGCCCTGGCGCGAATGAAAGAAGACGAAAAGAGGACAAAGAAATCATAAACAGAAAACTGCTCCACATTCCGGCGGAGTATTTTCCGTATAATCAACTAATGCCCTGAGCCGTGACCTCGGACAAAGAATATCGCCCAGGTTAGTGTGATCAAAGCAACGACTAGAAATAAACTCCCTAAAAGCTTATACCCCGAGCTATATAAAACCGTACCACTTAGCAATAGCGCTGCAAAGATGACTCCTCCGGTCAAACGATAAACAGCTTTCTCTAAATAACCGATCTGGTGGCTGGCTCGAGGTATTTGTACGCTTAGTTCGCCACGCTCCATTTGAGCCAGAACATGTCTGGCTTGCGAGGGGAGCGTGAGCAGCGTCCTCGCCATCTCACCCATTTCATCCAACCATGTATCCCAGTTTGAGCCGGCCTCCTCTACCACCAGCTTTTTGGTATAAGGTACAAGTTGATCCCATATATTAAAATCTGGATCAAGGCCTGTGCACATGCCCGAGAGGATTGCAACCGTCCGCCCCAGCAACAGCAGATTGTGTGGAATCTGAAAGGGCATATCATACATTAGCTCACGAAATTGTTTTGCAAAACGATGAATCTCCTCATGACCGATCTGGCGTAATTCGCTCATGCTCAAGCCCCAGAAGCGTTCAAAGACCTGCGCTTCCGCCTGTTCGATGAGTTTCAAGTCAGCACCAGGAAGAAGAACGTCGAGCATCTGGTATGACCGCAGAACGCGTCCCGTATCGCGCGTGCCCACCCCGATAACCAACTCACGCAGACCCTCACGCAGATTGTTAGGAACACGTCCAGCCATGCCGAAATCCACAAATGTAAGTTGCCAGGCGGGTTGCCCATCCGGAGCCTGTTTAGACCGGGGTGTCACGAATAGATTCCCTGGATGCGGGTCAGCATGGTAAAAACCATCCTCGAAGATTTGCTTCAGGTAGGTATCCAGCAAATGACGCGCCACCTCGCTTCGGTCAATGCCAGCCGCTGTGATCGAATCATAATCGGTGATTTTGATGGCATACACATCTTCCAGGGTCAGCACACGGCGGGTGGTGTGCTCCCACACCACACGCGGCACATGAACAAGGGGAAATCCTTTGAAATTGGTCTGGAAAGTATCCGCATTTCGCCCCTCGGTTAGGTAATCAATCTCCTCGTGGATCGTGGCAGTGAATTCCCCGATCAGAGCTCGCACGTCAGCCCGCTTACGGATCGGATGGTAGCGCTCCAGCCAGCCCCCCACCCTGCGTAAGGCTGATAGGTCGACCTCGATCAATTGCTCGATGTTGGGGCGTTGGACCTTGACTACTACCTCACGGAAAGAGACGGTCTCAGGTGCCTCCGGGCGTAACCGGGCACGATGTACCTGTCCCAACGAGGCTGCCGCCAGCGGAATCTCATCAAAGGATTCAAATCGCTCTTCTAGAGATGCACCAAGTTCAGCCTCCGCCAGGCGGCGAATGTCGGCAAATGCTTCCGCTGGAACTTCATCCTGCAGGTTGGAAAGTTCATCGGTGATCTCCGGCGGGAGAATGTCCAGCCGCGCAGACAGGAACTGTCCAACCTTGATCATGACTCCACCCATCCTGATCGCCAGGGTACGGAATTGCACGGCAATTCGCCGTAAGCGATCAGAGCGTGTGCGTCTGCTCCACATGCGCAGACCGAGGCGCGGCAGGACGATTTCCCAAAAGATGAAACTGGCGGTTGCACGGGTGAAGAAGGTCATAATGCGCCGGTAGCGCAGGCGCAGATGCAAAGTGTCCATCGAACCTCCAGTGATATTCAATCCAAGCAAATTTGATTGTATCACCAAGACACGAGGCGACTCTTCTCATCCCCACCAGCTGGCATTTCATGTCCGTGTGTCTAACAAAATGCCAACAGATTGTATCCAGAAAATATTGAAGAGCGAATACTGGCGTTTAATCTGATGATGTTGCGATACAAGAAGCGGCATTAGCACGCGTGATTTTGGGGATAGTGCTTTCTTGAAGTACCAGGAATCTTCCATTGCGAAGGGCGTTGCCCGACGACCGCGAGTTAAGCCGCTCAGCGGCTAAGGTAATTCCCCCACTCATTGTCACACACCCCAACGGAAAAGGCGTTTCTGCATTTCCATCCACCCGCAGAGTCGGCTCCAAAGAGTTGTTAGGCGGCTCGGTCCGGTTGAGCCCCTCTGGTGGCCAGCTCCGCCAGGGTTGTCCTCTCTGGTTTGTCCCCGGCGCGTTGGATTGCCATGATGTGGATCCTGGCGGCGAAGGGTTGTGAGGCGAGAAGTGGGAGTCCGCGTCTGATGGCTCTAGCCAGCTCGTTGAGCGTATGATTGTAGAGCGCGAACAACCCAGCTTGGTACGAGTATTTCTTACAGAATGTAAGGAGAGTTCTGAAGTCGGCCACTATGTTGGCGGGTCTGTCGATTCGGCCCTTGACCTCCATCGCGATGGTATTGCCTTCATGAGTGCCTGGTATGTGGAAGACGAAGTCTGGATTCTTCTGGTCCCCTGGTTCGAAGTCGACGTGCCCTCGTTTGTCGATCTCCCCATTTAATGATAGACGTGAGTCGTTACCAAGCTTCAGACGCATCTTGTGATACAGTTCGTAGCAAAAGACACGCTCTCGGACGATACCCGATGGTTCGTACGTTGTTGCGAGCATAAAATAAGGTTGAGTGATATCCGAGAGAGCGTCTGCCACAAGGTCGAGGTACTGTGTCGGTGGACGGGCGGTGCGTGAAGATAGGACTTCATGGCTTACGCGTACCTTGCGATTCATTGTGGGCTCCCTTTGTTGCTCAAGCCACGAGCGGCTCAACGGCAAGCATCAGCCGCCGTCTCTGGCTAGACACGCGTCGCTAACCGGAGCGAAACACAGGCAAGACGACGCGCCACGCTTACCCGCGCCGAAGGTGGTCGGCTGCAAGCGCTGGTTAGGCCTTATTCAGCAGGGACTTCCACCCTGCGAGAAGCGCCAAGCTTCGCTTGGCGCACTAACGGTATGCGTAACTGGCAGACAGGAGAAGCGGCAGACAAAAGCCTCAATCTCATTATCACACCAGTTCTTGAAAAATGCGCGCTTGTCACCATCGGTGGAGCTGTTGTTAGGCATGTTAATGAGCCTGCTAATAATTAGCACTACCTATAACTCCTTAGCAATTGATTTTAGCGTAGCTAGAATCTGTTCTCGATTACGGGGGTTCGTGTTGATTACCAATGGACTTGGATGAAGCATGTATACTAGCCTTAAATAAGAAAAATTCTTTCGAAGAAAGGGTTCGGCTCTTTCGGCTTTTCTACCAACAAGAACCATTGTGACTAGGTGTGGAAAGAGCTGGAGAAGGCGAGCCAGATACTTCAAGCCGCTTTCAATATCACTTTGGTTGGCAGAACGGATTTTCTTGCCTGTGCCAATGTACCAGGGAACTAGATTCCAAGATACCGTTTTTTTACGAGGAAGGTTGGCAAGTTGATTGAGAATAAAGAAGTTTTTTGCGGTTTCGTCAGGATTGTTACGTGAAATGAAACCACTGGCCACAGCTTTAGGGCCAGGGGCTTCAAGCAAGAAAAAAATTTTCGCTGAAACACCACCATCAAGAGGATCGAAAAAAGGTATTTCCTTCACTAATCCTGTTTCTTGCCGAACAAGTTCAACAAAACGAGTCAATGGCGCTATATGAGTTTCTGCCAAATTGGCAATGCGATCAGCTTTGACTTGCGCTAATGCTAGTGATTTGGGGACGTCCAATTGCATTTCGATGACCGACAAATCCCTTCTCGCAGTTTCATAACAACATGCGTTACCGGCAGGGCGAAAATCCCAATCTGTCCGGCGTACGCTAGTTAGGCATGCGTTACTTTAGAGAAACCCGTCCTATGAGTGTCCATAACCGTAATAACTCATCGGCTATCTGTGTGCCTCACCTACCGCCCCGATGACGAGACGCCAGAGCCATAATAGCACGAATTTTCGCGGATTTTTCATGGCCATACACACACCGGTGGCGGTCAGGTGCAAGCGGTTGTTGGGCTGCACGGTTTTTGAAAACACGCTTTATATTTGAACCCTTGATATAGTCTGACTATAGGGCAAGTACCTATACAAGGTGTGCTACTTATGCAATGCAATGACAATAGTAACGACAATATTGATAACACCCACGATAAAGACTAGCCCAATTTGCCAACTTTTAGCGTATTGCTCATGAGCTTCAAGACTGGCCTTTCTGAGACGGTCAAGATGCTGTAATCCCCAGTCTATGATTTCAACTGGTGAACGTGGCGCGTTTTTCCCTGCTCTGAATTGACTTCTAAAAACATCGTCGGGCGTTAGACTGTCTATCTCCTTTTTTCGCTCGGCTCGGTCTTCAATCTCAAGAATCCAAGGGGGAAGATGCTTTCCCAGTAACATATCTTGTTTCCATTCTTCCAGCCGATAACGTGGTACGCTCCTGCGAAACAATTCACCCCGACTCTGTATAAGGCCCTTGATGTTGTAGTTCCTTGGTAGACCAAGGCGATAATTTATGCCTTCGTAAGTGACGATTTCATTTTCGTCATTGGATGCCAATATCCAAGTGGCTGAAAGGATGTCGAAAATGTCAGACTCAACACTCTTTCGGTTTTTCATAGCCTGTCTTCTTTGGATTTACAGAGAGATTGCCAGTTGATAGCACACCTTCCTAAGTTGGCCGTGAACTTAGATGATAGAAGTGCGGCCCAACAATTGATTCTACTGCAACTTACTTAGTTTCATGATCGAAATTTATAATAATGATCAAATCATCCTATAAAGTATAGACAATTTTATCTCACTTGGCAAGAAAAAATGGATGGCGCACATAGGAGGGTGTTGAAAAAATCACATAAAAGACGAAATCCTATCTAAAGCTGCCATTTAAACCAGGAAGATCAGTTCAACCGCACATTTACAATCACATATTGACCATAATCTAAGCCCTATCTACCCT
>Ga0315285_10000954_pt1 | contig 30024 bp, 28 predicted proteins | sample YL17G09_36_MG_FD_203698 | JGI IMG/M metagenome (GOLD analysis project Ga0315285, IMG submission 203698) | Sediment microbial communities from Yellowstone Lake, YNP, Wyoming, USA - YL17G09_36 | ecosystem: Environmental > Aquatic > Freshwater > Lake > Sediment | place: USA: Wyoming | collected...
TCAGGTCTTCATTCGCACCCAGGCGCAATGACAGGCGCTCCAGACCTGGGATGGCTTCCACCTCGATCTGTGGCCATAGGGAGTTGATCGGTGCTTCCGGCAGGTGGCATTCGCTGATGGGGATGACGCTATTCGACTTGGCGGCTTGAAAGCCGAGCCTCCCGTCCTCATCCAGGTGGAATTGCACCTGGTTGCGGTAATTCCATGGCTCGGGCGAGGCGATGATTGACTGCACGGGTGAGTGCTGGATATGCCCGATGCGGGTTAACTGGTCGCTCAGGATCTCGGTCTTTGCCTTCAGTTGGTCGGAGTAAGGCATGTGCTGGTAATGGCAACCACCGCAGACTCGCACTCCTTCCCCTCTTCCCACTGGAGAGGAGTAAGGGGTGAGTGAAAAAAAGTGCTTGCACTTCGGCGCTGTGCGTTCCGCTTCCGCCTGGATGACCTCCAGCAGTTCAGCCCGGGCATAACCAATTCTCTCCTCCACCAGCTGGATACGGACGACCTCACCCGGCATGGTATAAGGAACAAAAACGGCGCGGCCGTCTTCAAGATGTCCCATGGCCTCGCCGCCGTAAACCAGCTTATCCAGCTTGATGATTATGGGTTTTATGGTCTTCACCTGAATAGGGGCAACTGTGCCAGTCGCCCACCAGAGTTACTGCATCCTGTTTGCAAGGTGGCAGGTGAACGCTATCGCATGATCATCGGCAAAATAAATGAGAGCGCCACCAGTATTACAAAGAATGAACCGGCTAAAATCCCGATCCGTTTCAGGTCGGATATGACATGGGTGTAATCCGGCTTGAACTCACTGGCGCTGCTGTGCGGCGTCGCACTTATATAGGTCCTCCGCTTGTTGAAATGGTGTTTGCTTCTTCTGGTCATTATTTTCTCCTATTGGTTATATAAACCTGCAAAAACAACGATGCGTTGTTTGTCGATCAGGTACGGGTAACACGATATCAGGGTGATGGTCGGTTCACCGGTCGCAGCCATCACCTCCACCTGCGTCGGTTCAACGATTTGCGTGTGGTTGACGATGTAAACGTACTGGCGTTGCTGCGTATACAGGATGACCTGGTCACCAGGCTGCAAGCGGTCCAGATACCGGAACAGCTCGCCAAAAATGTCATTGTGCGCCGAAAAGATTATGTTGCCCTTTTCGCCCGGGTTTGCCGTCCCGATGTGCTGTGCCACCCCTTTCTTCAGTTGCTCCCAGCCGTCACCCTGCACCACCGGCGCATCCAGGTGGATGGCCGGGATCTGCATCCGGATCGCATGCTCCGGACCCGGGGTGGGGATCGGCAGGTTGGCCAGCGACTGCACCATCGGGCGCAGGTGCTCGGGGATCTCGGCTTCGTTCGGTCCTGTGTTCCCTAGCGCGTCCGGCGGGATGTGACCTGAGGGCAGCACCACCGCCATCACCAGCGGGGTCGGCGACATCGTCGGTTGCTCGATTGCCTTGGCAACCTCCTCGTTCAGCGTCCGCAGGATGTCCAGCCCATTAAACAGAACCGCCACCAAGCCTACCACTGCCAGCACTTCCACAACCAGCAGGATTCTATCCATCCAGCTCCGCTTCCGTCTCCGCATCCTCGGTCCTGGCTGTGTATCATCCAGGTCTTCCGGCGTCTCGACCACCGGGCTGGCAGCCAGGTCAGCCAGTGAAGAAGCCGGCAGGTCGGGCGCCAGCATCACCACCCGCCCTGTGCCGCGGAAGTGGTCCAGCCGTTCCTTGTGTACACCCCGCCTCTTCTCCACCAGCAGGCGGCGCAGTTCTTCTACCGAAAGGTCATCAGGTGACTTGCGTCTGGGCATTGCCGGGGATTATACCGCAAGCCATTGTCAATTTGACCGCCCCTCGTTATAATAAGCCTCTCCCGGGCGGTTAGCTCAGTTGGTTAGAGCGTTGCGTTGACATCGCAAAGGTCGTAGGTTCGAGTCCTATACCGCCCACCAAAACCACTCCTGGCAGAACCGGAGCGGTTCTTTTTTTAAGCGCTTGTTTACTCTCCTAGAGGAGAAATCTCATTTTATATCCCATACATTAAAATCGTAACAATGTGTCGTTAAGGTATAATTTCTGTCTTATCTGCTGGAATCAAATGTACCAATTTTTCATTCATGTGCAATGTCACACTGATACCACAATGATGATCCCGAATCACTTAATGAGGAATAGTGATTTTACAAACCCTCTTTGATCCTCAAACAATAGCTGTGGTCGGTGCCAGCGATAAGGACGGGAAGATGGGTAACCTTTTCGTCAGGCATCTCCTGGACGGTTATTCGGGACAAATATTTCCTGTCCATCCAAAAACGAATAATGTTTGTGGGCTTAAAACATATCGATCTATTGCTGACATACCAGGGCAGATTGATCTGTTGATCCCGCTGATTCCCTCCGGGCAGGTCCCTGCGCTTGTCGAGCGGTGCAAAGCTGGTCAGGTGAAGATTTTACTGGCAATTCCCAGTGGTTTTGGTGAAGTTCCCGAAGGCGGAAAATATCTTGAGGCGGAACTGCTGACTTTAGCCAAGGAAAAACATATCCGGGTCGTAGGTCCGAATAGTCTCGGGATACTGAACTGCGTAAACAGGTTAAACGCCTCGATGGTTCCAGAGTTGCCTCCTGGAGGCTCTGGGTTTTCCTGCGTTACTCAGAGTGGCGGTTTCGGCATGGCAATCAATATGTATACTCTCGATCATCAACTGGAGATGGCAAAGTTTTGTGATCTGGGAAATTCAGCAGATATCACACCTTGTGATCTGTTGGACTATTTCCATCACGATGCCGACACCTGTATCGTGGGGGCTTTTTTAGAATCCTTCCTGGACCCGGAAAAGTTCTTTATCGCTGCCAGGTTGCTGGCTGCTGAAAAACCTGTCATCCTGACCAGGCTCGGTCGAACTGCTGCTGGCAGTCGCGCCTCTCATGCGCACCTTGGGATATCGCCAGGTGATGTTGCTCTTGTGGAATGGATTCAAGGTAGCCGTATCATCCCGGCTCAAACAGGGTTGGAGATGCTGGATATTGCCAAGGGATTGAGTTGGCAGCCTCTCCCGGAGGGGAGGAAAGTGGGCATTATAACCGGTGCTGGCGGGATTGGAGTGGAGTTGACTGACCTGTGCCTGGAGCATGACCTGGAAGTACCCGAATTCTCACCACAACTCCAGGCTACCCTGCGGCCTTTTCTCCCTAACTATACGAGTGTAAAGAATCCGGTCGATCTGACCCCTGTCTGGCAGGATTTCCCCAAGATGTATCCGCCGTTGATCCGGGTACTATATAACTCCGGTGAGGTTGATATATTGATGATTGCCATCCTTGATGTTGCCGCGACAGTAAAACCTTTAATGCAAGCGGTTTCCGAAGCTGTGACAAAGGCACGAATGGATGGTTGCTCGTCCAAGCCGGTATATATCTACTGGGCAGCGCCCCACGGTCTGCGCGACCACAGGCAGATCCTACAAAAAGCACATATCCCCTGCTATCAATCCACACTTTCAACGGTCAGCACCGCGGCAGCGATTTGCAGATATGCCATGCAGAAAATATAAAAAGGTATTGAATCTTGACAATGTCAAAATTTTATAGGTATGTTTCGAAAGGTTTTTATTCAGTAAGCTATGAAGGTCTGCATTTATTGCTTTGGCGTATTCTTCAAAAAAGCCTGGTTCCGCTTGGCGAATTGGGTTTAACGTCATTTTGTCGGAAGGATTTGACACAACCATTAAAAGAAATTCGGGCAAAGGTGGATCTCAATATCAGCCAGGTGACGGAAGCTGAGATTGGTCAATTAGCGATGCTGGAAGCGCAGGATCTGGACCCACAGTATCTCCAAAACCCTTCTTCGGTACAGGACATTGAAGAGATAATTCGCACACGCATGCAGCAAGGTGCAATATGCTATGTGGGAAAAGTCGGGTCAGAGATGGTACATCATAACTGGATCTTCTTTCGTAAGGTGGAATCTCATCTGGGATATACCGCCAACTTGAGTAATAACGAAGCCTATTTTGGAATATCCTTTACGGCTTCCGAGTGGCGTGGGAATGGGATCCACGGCGCGGTGAACAACCATATGCTCTCAGTGCTGCAGCAGTCCGGGTTTCGCATGGTATATACGCGTGTTGAACTGGACAATGTTGCCTCAACAAAAGGGTTGCAAAGTGTAGGTTGGGACTTTTATGGTCCTTTGTTGTATTTCATCCCCAAACAATCAGATAATGTGTACAGATGGAAGATCCGGGGTCCTTTGGACCCCTTTGTACCGGATCAAGTTCGGAATAAAAACAGCAGGAAATGAAAAAGGAAAATCACCAAAACAGCTTCCCAAGGATGGATCAGCTCGAGAAAATGGAACCATTACTGGAGGGACGTCACATCAGCAAATACTTCGGCGGTCTGGCGGCGCTCGATCAGGTCAATATTTCCGTGTACCCTGGTGAAATACTAGGTCTTATCGGACCGAATGGCAGCGGAAAGACAACCCTGGTCGATTGTCTGAACCGTGTGCAGGATATCAGTTCCGGGCAGGTGTTTTTTAAAGGACTGGAGATCACCCAAAAGAAACCTTATCAGGTGGCGCACCTGGGGCTCGCCCGCACTTTTCAGACCATCCGAGTATACCGGAAGCTAACCGTATTGGATAACATGTTGTTGAGCCGTCAGTGGCACTCGCTCGGTTTATTGGATCTCTTTCGGACGAGTCCTCCTCAGGTGGATGGCCACGCGCGGGAATTGCTTGATCTCTTGAGCATCGGCTACCTAGAACAGGAACTGGCCGGGAATCTGTCATGGGGTCAACTACGCCTGTTGGAACTCGGCATGGCTCTCATGCCCGACCCGGATCTGATACTGCTGGACGAAGGCACATCCGGGGTAAATCCAGCGCTGTTGGAAATTATTAAAGAACGGATACGTTTCCTGAAACAGGAGAGGGGTAAATCTTTTTTGCTGGTTGAGCATAATATTCAATTCATTGAAGACTTGTGCAGCCGGGTTTATGTTCTCGACCAGGGAAAAATACTCGCTGAGGGTACGCCGGATCAGATCATCAATGACCAGGCAGTCATTGCATCTTACTTTGGTGCACAGGTCGGAGAACTCTCCTAATGACCGGATCGTGTGATGGAAAAGCCCTGCTGCAGGTGCAGGATGTTTTTGCCGGATATCAGGATTCTGACATCTTAAATGGTGTGAACCTGCATGTTAACCCTGGCGAGATCGTGTGTGTGATTGGACCAAATGGCGCCGGCAAATCGACTGTCTTCAAAGTGATCTATGGTTTTATCAAGGTTAGCGCGGGTCGGGTATGGTTCGAGGGGCAGGATGTGACCACTTACCGCCCGCAGGACATGTTGAAAATCGGCATTGCGATAGTACCCCAAACGTCGAGCGTCTTTCCCCAAATGACTGTATATGAAAACCTTGAATTGGGTATGTACCTGGAGCGGGACAGAAAGCGAATGAAACGCCGGATCGATGGGATTTTCGACCTTTTCCCACACCTGGCAGAACGCACCAGGCAAAAAGCGGGAATGCTAAGTGGAGGGGAACGGCGTATATTGGAGATTTCCCGGGCGTTAATGCTGGAGCCAAAACTCCTGCTGATGGATGAACCCTCCGCAGGCCTGGCTCCGGTAATTACGCGGGTGATTTTTCAAAATGTGCTCCGTATGAATCGGGAGACAGGGCTGACCGTGTTGATGATCGAGCAAAACGCCCGCCAGGGATTGCAGATCAGTGACCGGGGATATGTGTTGGAACTGGGTGAAAACAGGTATGAGGGGACAGGCGATGAACTCCTCCATGACCCACAAGTACAACGGGCTTACCTGGGCGCACGTTCGATATGAGACCACCACAATAAGCGTATGTCACCCTGCTTGCACCCTGTTCGAGCAACAAGCAGGAACGGGGTGGCGGATCATATCAGGCAGCAACCTGCACCTGCGGTGCAGCCAGGTGAGCGAAAGATATCCTCTATTGATATAATATAACCTATCCTACGTTCATCATATCAAAACTAGGTTTTACAGTGGAACCACATAATCAAATTACTCCGGAGATGATAAATGTCAACCAAATGCAATAAGCTCATTACGCTTGTCCTCTTGTTGTTCTTGATTTTATCCGCCTGTGCTCCAGGCGGACCTGAGCCTGGTACTGGTGGTGGATCGGGCGCAGGATCGGGATTTGATTGCACCATTCGTCTTGGTGCACCTATCAGCGAGACCGGAAAATTCGCTCGCGAAGGGGTATGGAATCAACGAGGCTACGAAACCTGGAAGGATTGGGTCAATCAAGAGTATGGGGGTATCAAGGTTGCTGATCAGCGTTGTAAGGCGGAGATCATCTATTATGATGACGAAAGTGATCCGGATACATCGGCAAAGCTGATCGAAAAACTGATCAACGAAGACAAGGTCGATTTCTTGCTGGGACCTTATTCCAGCGGTATTACCATGAGCACCAGCGCCATTGCAGAAAAGTATGGCGTCATCATGGTTGAAGCGCATGGCGCATCTGAAGCCCTCTTTACCCGTGGTTTTAAGAACCTTTTTGCCGTGCTCACTCCGGCCTCGTATTATACAGAGTCCGCTTTGAAAGCACTGGCTGATGCTGGAGCAAAAACAGTGGTGATTGCTCAAATGGATGAGGCATTCTCTGCTGCCGCTGCGGAAGGCGCGAAGAAGTGGACCGAGCAAAACGGGATGAAGCTGTTGGCTTGGGAAACATATCCGGCTGACGTATCCGACCTCTCTGCCATCATGACAAAGTTCCGCGACCTGGATCCGGATGTGTTCATAGGTGCAGGTCACTTTAACTCCTCCATTCTTGTCATCAAGAGTGCCAGGGAAGTGGGGTTTTCCCCCAAAGCGATGATGCTCACCGTTGGTCCGGACAGTCCTGATTTCGTATCGGAGCTTGTTAAGGATGCAGCCTTCATCATGGGTGACTCTCAATGGGATAAAACCCTGGCTTACAAGGACGAGTTTTTTGGAACTCCTGCCGACTATGCAGAACGTTATACAAAAAAGTGGGGCGAAGCGCCACCCTATCAATCAGCCAGCTCGACTGCTGCTGCACTGGCTCTGCAGCTTGCCATCCAGCAGGCAGGTAGCCTTGATATGGATCTGGTGCGTCAGGCGCTGCAGAACCTGGATGTTGATACTTTTTATGGTCATATCAACTTTGACGAGACCGGGAAGAATACCGCCAAACCTATGGTCACGATCCAGATCCAGGACGGAGTGCCTGTCGTCGTGGCGCCCACAGAAGTGGCTGTTGCCAAATTGGTGTACCCAATGCCTGCTTGGGAAGATCGCTAACCGGATCCAGTACTAAAATTAATTATGATGCGTGATTCACTCAAGTCGTGATATCACGCATCATGTTTTCTGTTCCTCTTAAATAAAAAAGCGATTGTCAGTTGTAATCAACAAATACGGAGTCCTGCGTTGGATCAATTTCTACAAGCGCTGATCAATGGTGTTGCGCTGGGAGGCTTTTATGCAGCCATGGTGCTGGGGTTCTCCATCATCTGGGGTGTTATGGGCGTGATTAACCTGGCGCATGGTGAGTTCCTCATGATTGGCGCCTACCTCGCGTGGATAATGAACCGATATTTCAATTGGGAGCCTTTCGCAGCCCTCATCGTTGTGATGCCGGCGATGTTTATGCTGGGCTATCTATTGCAGCGGCTGCTTATCAATCGGATCGTGGAACGTCCGCCCCTCATCTCCCTGCTGATTACCTATGCGCTGTCTATTGTTTTTGCCAATACCCTGAAACTCTTTTTCACCGGTACACCACGCAGTGTGGATACAGTGATTGGTGGATTTTGGCGCCTTGGAAATATCACCATCCCGGTGGTTAAAACCTATATCCTGATCGTATCGATTCTCATGGTGCTGACCCTGGCACTCTTTCTGGAATATACACGCCTGGGTAAGAGCATCCGGGCTGCTGCCCAAAACCGGAATGCCGCCCGCATGGTAGGGATCGAAATCTCATCGGTATATGCCATTACATTCGCCACCTGCATTGCCCTCACGGGGGGTGCCGGCGTGCTGATCACTCCCATTCAACCCATTTTCCCCTTCATGGGACAACCGTTCACGCTGAAGGCTTTTGCAATTACCACCATGTCCGGATTGGGCAACATTTGGGGCGCGTTATTGGGCAGCCTTGTGCTTGGCTTATTGGAGGTTTACGTTGCCACTTACATACCAGGTGTGGGTACTAATTTGGGAATTGTGGTTTCGTATGTCATTTTGGTGGTGGTATTGATTGTCCGTCCGCAAGGTCTTTTCGGTGGTCTCAAACCGGTTGAGCAGACATGAGATCCGGGAAGGTTTTGGCGTATATAAGAAAAATCCGTCTATGGCGATGGGGTTTGGGTCTGGTGGTGATTTTCCTGCTTGGGCTGCCACTCCTGAACTCCATTGCAGTCGGTGATGACCTGGTGACCGGCTCGCTTCTGTTTTCATTGACACAGATGTTCATGCTGGTCACTTTAGCCAACAACTGGAATCTGATCAGCGGTTTCACCGGATATGTTGACTTTGGTCATATTACCTTTTTCGGTCTGGGCGCTTATGCAACCGGCATTTTGATGAGCAGGGCTGGGTGGACTTTCTTTCCGACATTAATTGCAGGTGCCGGGCTGGCTGCCAGTTTTGCTGTGCTCATCGGCCGGGCAACCATGCACCTCAAGGGTCCATATTTTTCGATTGCCATGCTGGGCACTTTTACAGCCCTGCGCGAGTTGGTCCGGCTGGCAAGGCCTTTCACCGGTGGTGGTCCTGGCCTGACCCTGCCTCCTTATCTAAACCGCCCGCTGTTCTATTACATCACATTGTTCCAGGCTGTTGTCGTGATCGCTTTGATCTGGTGGATCAGGCGTACAGAATTCGGCGCAACCCTGGTGGCGATACGTGAAGATGAAACCGGCGCGGAGGCGCGCGGTATCAACACCACCTTGCACAAGGTGGTCGCGTTTTCCCTGGCAGCGCTTTCTTCCGGGATCGTAGGAGGGTTATGGGCTTATCAGAACACATTTATCGATCCTGATATTGTGTTCCTGGATAGCCGCACAATAGAAATTGCAATGATGACCATGCTCGGAGGTTTGGGCACCGTTGCCGGACCCGCAATTGGCGCGGTGCTCATCTATTGGCTGCGGGATATCCTGTGGGCGAATTTCCTGCAATACCACCTGATCATCGAAGGCATCCTGCTCATCATTGTCGTCCTCTTCGTCCCGCAAGGCATCATGGGCACATTCGGCGATCATTCAGGTACCACCTTGCGTCGACTCTGGCGCCGTTGGTTTGGTGCAGCGGGATCCGATATTGACCCGTAGGGGCGACGCACATCGTCCCTGTAAGGGGTGCGTCGCCCGTTCGATCTGGATCAGGGGCACATCACCTCCTCCCCAGTAACGGCCCCCCCTCCCAATGTCATTGCGAGGAGCCCCCTAAGGGGCGACGCATGCGTCGCCCGTTCGATCTGGATCAGGGGCACATCACCTCCTCCCCGTAACGGCCCCCCTCCCAATGTCATTGCGAGGAGCCCCCTAAGGGGCGACGTGGCAATCTCCTCCTTGCCCTGGGAGAACCCTTCATGGCGTCCCAATTTCCATAAAAGACGCACCACAGGTTGCTATCTGTTGCGTCCCTTCCTGATATTAAAACGTAAATAAGGTAAAATGATATTATCTCGTCCCAAAGATGGAAGGCAGCATTATAAAGATGGCTGAGGAAAACATAAAACTTTGGACGGCGAATGCAATTCTGGATGCACTGCAAGCCAACGCTAAACACCTGCGCGAGTTGAGTGTAAGCAGGATTGGCCTGTTTGGATCGTATTGCCGCAACGCGGCTGGTCCTAAAAGTGATATTGATTTTCTGGTCGTCCTGGATCGTCTTACATTCGATAATTATATGGATGTCAGATTTTTCCTGGAGGATCTGTTTGGCTGTACGGTGGACCTGGTTCTCGAAGATAACCTTAAACCCCATTTGCGTCCTTTTATCATGGAAGAAGCAGTCTATGCCCAGGGATTATAGACTGTATCTCGAGGATATCCACTCCGCCGTCTAGAAGATAGATATGTTTGCTCATGGGCTTTCCTTTGATCAATTTTGCCAGGATGCGCTGCGGACGGATGCAGTGTTATATAACCTGTAGATCATAGGGGAAGCCGCGAAACATCTGCCGGATGAACTGAAGGGACGCTATCCGAACACCGAATGGCGCAAGATCACCGCCCTGCGTGATATCCTCGCGCATGAGTATTTTGGAATTTCAAAGGAGATCGTCTGGGATATTGTGTAAAACAAAATCCCAGCTTTGCGTTCCGAGATCAAAAGGCTGATTGAGGAGGCAAAATGACAGCCTTTCATACCATAACCATGCCACCTGTCATCTCGCCCTCCTCCCGGTAACAATCCCTCCCCCAAATACCAATATGGAGTCTTCTTGTGTTAACTAAATCTCCGGTTATGGATCTGGGGGGAGGCAGACGGGGGTGTGTAGTGATGAAGTCGATCAAACGAAGTGTGAAGGCTAAATAAAGTATTTAATTTGTCGTCTCTGTAATACTGAAAAATTGGGGGTGGATTTCTCACAGTCTCATGCTATACTACTTGTTAACATAAAAATCTTGATACATTCAATAGTTTCTTAACGGGGTTTTTGGCATTAATGATACGCCATAATAGAATGTCTTAGAATATTCTCAATCAACAACCACATTTTTACATACCTATCATGAATATTCTTCCAGGCAGTATCATTCAAGGCTCACGCTGGCCTGAACCGGTCGAGGTCAATCATGTTGAAGACCTTGGCGATTTTATTCGTATTGTGGGCGCCACGGTGAATACACGCTACCACATTGACCAGGTACTGCCCAAATCTGAATTAGAGCAAACAAAAAGTGGGGAGATCAAGCCGCTGTTTACTGCCAATCCTCGCCATGTATTCCTGGCATTAGAAACCCATCGCTACCGGTATGCATCACTTTACGACCCGCTCTTGGCGATGAATACCTCCAAGATAGACCCATTACCTCACCAGATCGAAGCAGTGTACAGTTATGTACTACGTTTACCACGCATCCGTTTCTTAATCGCTGACGATCCAGGTGCTGGAAAGACCATCATGGCCGGGCTGGTCATCAAGGAATTAAAACTCCGCCATTTGGTGAAACGCACACTGATTGTCACCCCGGGACATCTCAAGGACCAATGGCGGCGGGAGATGAAGGATCGCTTTGAAGAAATTTTTATAGTCGTAGACCGAGGATTTCTGGGCTCATTCTACGGACAGAATGTGTGGATGCGGGAACAGCAGATCATTACTTCAATTGATTTCGCCAAACAGGAAGATATTCTTACTGGATTGGCTTCAGTACATTTTGACCTGATCATCGTGGATGAGGCGCACAAAATGTCCGCCTTTCGCTATGGTGAGAAACTGGATAAGACGATACGTTATCGACTTGGGGAAAGGCTTTCAGAAATATGCACCCATCTATTGTTCTTGACTGCCACACCCCACCGTGGTGATCCGGAGAACTTCCGGCTGTTCCTTGACTTGCTTGAGCCGGGCTTTTTCGCAACTACGGATATGGTTAGCGAGTCGATCCAGCAGCAGGAGAACCCTCTTTTCATTCGGCGTATCAAGGAGGATTTGAAGGATTTCGAGGGCAAGCCACTATTCCTACCCCGTTATGTAGAAACCATATCATTCAATCTTGGAGTCGAAAGTTATGCCGAGAAGGATCTCTATAATAGATTGTCACGCTATGTTAATGAACAATACAACAAAGCCCTCACCAAGGACAAGCGCCGCAATGTGGCCTTTGCCCTGGTAATTCTTCAGCGCCGTCTGGCTTCCAGCACCTATGCCTTGTTGAAATCATTGGAAAGGCGTAAGCGCCGCCTGGAGGAAATGCTGCATAGTGCGGAGCAGAAAGCTCATGATGATGGCACAGGCTACGAATTCGACGAAGTGGAGGATATGAGTGAGGAAGAACGTTGGAAGCTGGAAGAAATTTGGGAAACGCTGAGCGTTGCTGAGAACCGGCAGGAGCTGGAAGAAGAGATACGCACATTGACTGGACTGATTGACCAGGCACGCTCCATTGTCAACGTTGACCCACCAGTGGAAGCCAAACTTCGCCATCTAAAAGCAGCACTGTTTGATTTGAATAACAAGTATCCCGGATCAAAGATACTCATTTTTACAGAGTCGCGGGATACGCTCGAATATCTAGAAAAGAACATGCGATATTGGAATTACAGTGTTTGCACCATTCACGGCGGCATGGGGCTGGAAGAACGTATTAAGGCAGAGGCGGTATTTAAGAATGAAGCGCAGATCCTGGTAGCGACTGAAGCGGCTGGCGAAGGAATCAACCTGCAGTTCTGTAACCTGATGATCAACTACGATCTCCCATGGAACCCGAACCGGTTGGAACAGCGCATGGGTCGCATCCACCGCTATGGACAGAATAAAGAAGTCTTCATCTTCAACCTGGTAGCTTCGGATACCCGGGAAGGCCGCGTTCTAACTGCCCTATTTAAAAAACTAGAACAGATCCGCAGTGAGCTTGGCAGTGATAAGGTATTTGATGTACTGGGTGATGTCATCCAGGGTAAAAATCTTTCGCAGATGTTGATGGAAGCAGCCGCCAGTGCCCGCAACATCGAGGAAATATTAGAAGAGATCGAGATCAAGGTGGACCCCGAATATATTGCCCGTGTACGGGAAGACCTGGCGGAGAGCCTGGCTACACGTTTTATCGATTACACGCGCATCCATGAGATGGCTGACCAGGCCCGCGAGCATCGCTTGATCCCCGAGTATACCGAAGCATTCTTCAAGCGCGCTATGGAAACCCTGGGTGGTAAGTGGCAAACCAAGAAGGTCTCTGATTATCCATCTGGCTCCTTCTTGAGCATAGATAACGTACCTGTCGCATTGCGGCATATTGGTGATGAAGAGGCTTTCAAGAAACAATTCAGCCCACTTCTGCGGCGCTATCCGCTGGTGACCTTCGACAAGGACGCTTCGATGCGCGTTTCACATGCTGAACTGGTCACTTTTGGTGACCCTTTGTTTGAAGCATTGTTAACCTGGGTGGAACGCAACCTGGATATTGCCCTGAAGGAAGGAGCAGTGTTCACTGACCCCGATGGACAGATGGACGGCGTTCTGCTATTCTACCAGGGGGAAATTCGCGACGGACAGAATGATATTGCCGGTACGCGCCTTTTTGCACTGTTCACGGATGGACGAACCGGTTCGATTCAGCCGGTCAATCCCGCAATCTTGTGGGATCTGCAAGAAGGAATACCAACCCTCACCCATAGCCCCTCTCCCAAAGCTTTGGGAGAGGGGAAAACCCCCCGGTCAACACAAGAAATAATTGAGATGGCTCGCGAGTTACGAAAGAAAGCCACAATAGCGGAAGATGCTCTCTGGCATATCCTCAGAAACCGGCAATTATTGGGGCGCAAATTCCGTAGACAGCATTCCATTGGACAGTTCATTGCAGATTTTTTCTGCGATGACGCTCGTCTGGTCGTTGAAGTGAATGGAGCAATCCACCAGGAAAATTCTCAGCAAGAACGGGATCGCGCCCGTGAGCAAGTCCTCCAGCAGTATGGTTTTTACGTTTTGCGATTTGCGAATGCCCAAGTGCTTGAGACCCCTGAAGAAGTCATTAAAGAAATCGCTGATTATGTGCAGGATCATTCTTTTGAACAACCTAACACCCCCTCTCTCCCACAGCCGCGGGAGAGAGGATTGGGGTGTGAGGGTAATCTCGAGTCTCTCAAGCGCCAAGCCTGGAGCATTTTGCTCTCTGGCATGGAAGAATACCGCCAGTCTTTACTCAATGAACGCCAGCGCCAGGCGGCTATCAAGGAAAAATATGGGCTGAAATCGCTCGAGACTCTCATATTAAAGCTTGATGGTGATCTGATCACTTTGTATGATCGTCGTGACCGGGGTGAGCATGTTGACTTGGTCATCCGAAACAAGGAGGAACAAAAGCAGCATTACGAAAAGTCGTCCAGCGATCTGCAGCGCGACCTGGAGCGTGAACGCAACCTGACCATTTCCATGCCACAATTCCTGGCAGCGGTACGTGTTATCCCTGCCGCGAATATGGATGAAATGGTATCGGATCCCGAGATCGAATTGCTCGCGATGAATAGGGTGATGGATTATGAACGCACAAAGGACCGCATTCCAGAGGATGTATCGAAGGAGAATTTGGGCTTCGACATTCGTTCGATTGAGAAAAATGGTGAGCGACGATATATTGAAGTGAAGGGTCGGGCTGGTTCCGGGTCTGTGGCACTGACACAGAACGAGTGGTTTAAGGCGCAGCGGTTCGAGGATGAGTATTTCTTGTATGTAGTCTTGAATGCAAAAACAAGCTGTGACCTGTACTGTATTCAAAATCCAGCCACCATCCTGCAGCCCGACGAACAAATGGAAGTCCGATATTTGGTCTCGGCTGATGATATAAAGTCCAAGGGAGAGCATGTATGACCGACCGCCGTTTTATCGAAGAATCCTTCCCGGTCAAGGAAGTGGGGGAGGCTTCGACGCGTGAGAAGTACATCCGCCACGGGCACATCAGCACGCTGCACGTCTGGTGGGCGAGGCGCCCGCTGGCAGCCAGCCGCGCCACCGCCTACGCCGCGCTCGTGCCCGCACCCAAAGACATTGACGAGTGGGATCGCCAGCGCAAGTTCATCATCGAACTGTGCCAGTGGGAGAACTCGAACAACCCGGTTCTGCTGGAGCGCGCCCGCAAGGCAATTATGGAAGCGCACGCCGCCCGCTTGAGCGAAGAAACCGGCAAAACGGTGACTGTCAAAGACATTGAAACCGGACACGCTCCGCGCCCGCGCGTGCTCGACCCGTTTGCAGGCGGCGGTTCGTACCCACTGGAAGCCCTGCGTCTGGGCTGCGAAACCTACGCTAGCGACTACAACCCCGTGGCTGTGCTGATAGAAAAAGCCACGTTGGAATACCCGCAGAAGTTTGGTCGTCCGTTCGAAGGCATGCCTGAGTGGGCGAAGCCGAAAGGCGGAAATCAGAAGGATGAAGGTAGAAAGGAGAGGAAAGGCAAGAAGGACAAAGAAGAACAACTTTCCTTGCTTGATACTGATTCCCAAACTATCGACTTCAATCCCCTCCTGAACGCCGTGCGCTACTGGGGGAAGTGGGTGCTCGAAGAAGCCCGCAAGGAACTGGCTGAGTTTTACCCACCCGACCCCGATGGCAGTATTCCTGTCGGTTATATCTGGGCGCGCACGATTCCCTGCCAGAACCCTGCCTGTGGGCAGGAAATCCCGCTTATGCGCCAGTTTTGGTTGGCAAAAGGCAAAAAGAATATTGCACTATACCCAGAAGTAACAAAAGGCACCCTTCGATTTCATATCGTGGGCGATGGTTATCGTAACTGGCCTAAAAATTTCAATGCAGAAAATGGCACAATTAGTAGAGCAGTTGCTACTTGTTTACATTGTGGTACTGTCGTGGATGACAACACAACTCGAAAATTATTCCAAGATGGTAAGTCTGGTCAACAGATGGTTGCAGTTGTGTTAATTCAACCGAAGGTTCAAGGGAAAAAATATCGAGTAGCAACCCAAGAAGACGTTAGCATTTACCAGAAAGCCGAACAGGCTTTAAATGCAAAGCGTGATAAGTTAAAGCTTGAATGGGGGATGGATCCTGTCCCAGATGAATCTGCCCCAGGTACTCTTGGGAGTAATGCAATGGGTTTTAGATATTCTTTTAATGTCTTTGGTGATTACTTCAACACACGCCAAAAACTGGCGGTTATTACCTATTCCGAGAAAGTGCGTCAGGCTCACGCTAGCTTGACCGCTGAAGGCGACAACCCTGAATTTGCTAAAGCTGTGGCAACATATCTGGCGCTCGCAGTGGACATGACAGCAGCTTTTTGTAATTCACTTTCACGCTGGGAAAATACCTCTGAAGCAATAAAGCAGTTGTTCTCACGGCAAGCCTTACCCATGCTCTGGGACTACGCAGAATTAAATCCGTTTAGTGGCTCAACGGGAAGCTGGGAGACAGGATGTAAATACTATTTGGAAGTGATTTCTCACTTATCGCAAAACGCAAATTCCAAGACGCCAGTGGTGAATCACGGGACTGCTACTACATTACCTTATCCAGACGCCTTGTTTGATGCAGTTCTCACCGATCCTCCTTACTATGATAATGTGAAATATTCCGTCCTTTCAGACTTTTTTTATGTGTGGCTTAAAAGGATAGTTAGTCATCTTTTTCCTGATCTATTCTCAACTCCTCTCACCCCCAAAGCAAACGAAATCATTTCTGATCGATATAGACATGGGGGTAATGAAAATGCTAAACAATTTTTTGAAGAAAAAATCAAAATCGCCTTTCAAGAGATTCATCGTGTACTTAAAGATGAAGGTATTGTAACCATTGTTTATGCACATAAGTCAATTGCAGGTTGGGAGACTGTTATCAACGGTCTTCTTGATTCGAGATTGGTGATTACCGCTGCTTGGCCTATAAACACCGAGATGCAAAGTCGTTTAGTTGCAAATGAAACTGCTGCCTTGGCGTCGTCGATTTACATTGTTGCCCGCAAAATGCCGCGCCAACCCACCAGTTTCTATAATGATGTGCGCACCGAACTGCGCCAGCACCTGGATGCCAAACTGCAGCGCCTTTGGGAAGAAGGCATCGGTGGGGCGGATTTCTTCATCGCTGCCATCGGCTCGGCTATCGAGGTCTTTGGTAAGTACAAGCAGGTGATGGATTACGAAGGCAACATCGTGCGCGCCGACCGCCTGCTGGAGGAAGTGCGCACCATCGCCACCGATTACGCCGTGCGCCAGATCCTACATAATGGCTTTGCCAGCGAGATCTCTGGATTGACCCGTTTCTATGTCCTGTGGCGCTGGAACTACGGCGAAGCCAAAGTACCTTTTGATGAAGCACGCAAGCTGGCTCAATCCTGTGGAATTGATATTTCCAAGGAATGGAACAAAAAGGGTGCAATCAGCAAAGAAAAAGAGTTCGTACGACTGCTTGGTCCGCAGCAGCGCAAGCTTGACGATCTCAATGATCCACGCGATCTGATCGATGTGCTGCATAAGACACTGCTGCTGTGGGAGAAGAGTCTACGGATGGAAATGATCCAGGCACTTTCTGAGAGTGGTCATGGGCAAAGCGAGGCGTTTTATCGGGTTGCGCAGGCCATCTCTGAGACTCTTCCGCTGGAAAGCAAAGAGAAGAAAATGCTGGATGGCTTCCTGGCTGGAAGGGCGAGGGTGCAGGAGGAAGTGGAGAAGATCGTAGAGCAGGGGAGGTTGTTTAAATGAGGATAAAATAGAACATTGAGGAGGTTGCTATGCTTAAGCGTATCTATATTGATAATTATAAATGTCTGGTTAATTTTGAATTATCTATTGGCAAGATAAACCTTTTACTTGGTCCAAATGGTGGTGGTAAGTCAACCGTCTTCGAGGTATTAAGAAAAATCCGCTCTATTGTGAATGCCGATAGTAGTATTCGTAATGAATTTGAATATTCCAGTCTGACTCGCTGGCAGTCATCTCTAATACAGAAATTTGAATTAGAGCTAGAACAAGAAAATAACACTTACAAGTATGAATTGACTATTGAACATGATAAAAAAGAACAAAAACCTCATATAAAAAGTGAAAATCTTTGGTCCAACGATCACCCACTATTTTCGGCTGAGAAGGGAGAGGCACAAATCTTTCGGGAAGATTCTACTGAAGGCGATCGATATCTCTTCAGCCCGGACTCATCGCTGATAGGAACCTTATCACCACACTTTAATATGCAAATTCATGGGTTTAGGCAGTGCATGAGAAATTTATTGATCGTGCAAATCGACCCGAGGATAATTGTGGATGTCATCAAGGAGGTTGAACCCTATCCGTCTATATACTTCGATAATTATGCCGCCTGGTATAGTTTTCTCTCACGTGATCAGGGTTGGTTAATCGATTTAACAAAGGCTTTGAAAGAGGTATTGCCTGGTTTTAAACACTTCAAGTTTGTAGAAGCAGGAGAAGGGTTTTCAGTACTTAAGGTTATCATTTCGAAGCCGGATGATGATCGTTCTTTTTTAGAGTACCGGCTCGAAGAATTATCTGATGGACAGCGCGCTATGATATACCTATATACATTACTTATTGCTGCTAGCAAAGAGCAGTATACGCTCTGCATAGATGAACCGGAAAACTTTCTCGCTTTACCGGAGATACAACCCTGGTTAATCCAGCTTTATGACAGTTGCAGTGAGGGAAAGACCCAGGCATTGTTAATCTCTCACCATCCAGAATTGATTAATTATCTATTGGCTTCACCGATCGGGTATTGGTTTGAACGCCAGAACAATCTGGCTGCCCGTGTAAAGCAAATTCGCGCCGAGGACGATGGCGGGTTACCGATATCCGACCTGATTGCTCGGGGGTGGTTACATGAGTGATTACACCCGCATCGTGATCCTGTGTGAAGACCGGCAGCAAGAAGTTTTCGCCCGTCGCTTCCTGGAAACTTGCGTTATGGACCGGCACAGCATTTACACGAATGTGTGTCCAAAAGGCAAGCAAGCCGGCGAGCAATACGTTCGTGAGGAATATCCGAGAGAAGTCATCAGCTATCGAAAAATTTCTCATCGCCTATCTGCCGGTCTGGTTGTTTTGACTGACGCTGACGTGATAGAAGTCGCCGGCCGCTTCCAGCAACTGGAAGCCGCCCTGGAAGAAAACAGAACACCAAAACGCCAGCCCAGAGAGCGCATCGGCGTCTTCATCCCCAAGCGAAACATCGAGACCTGGATACACTATCTGATGGGCCGGGCAGTGAACGAAGAAGACGCCTATCCCTGCCTGAAGCAAGAGAGCGATTGTAAATCGTACGTTCAGGCGCTTGCCAGAAATCGTCGTGAGCCATTGCCCGAAATCGCCCCGCCATCGTTGAAAACCGCTTGCCAGGAATTGCCCCGCATTATCTCGGAGGACGCATGACCGCCTTTCATACGATTGCCATTCCCCACGACGACATCCTGCAGGGCCGCCTGACGATGGACGTCTTTGCTGCCGATCTATGGGATGTGTTCAAAGACCGTGGCAGCGAAGAATATCGCAATCCTGGCCTGTTCTTCAAAAAGACCTACCAAACCGAAGGATTGACGAATTTACTCGAGGTAGTTAAATCGCGTCTCGAGGGTAAGGGCGGCGATCCCGTCCTGCAGCTCCAGACCCCTTTTGGCGGCGGCAAGACTCATGCCCTGATCGCCATGTATCACAAGGCTGCTGAATGGGATGCCAAATGCGTTGTGCTCGTTGGAACCGCCATGAGCGCCAGGGATACGCTTTGGGGTCAAATTGAAGAACAATTGACAGGCAAGCGCAAGAAATACAATGAACTAACCTCACCAGGCCGGACCGACGAATTCCGTGAACTGCTGAGCAGTCAGGGTCCTTTACTGATCCTGCTGGATGAACTGCTGGAATACGTCACAAAAGCTGCCGGCGTGCAGGTTATCGAGAGCACGCTGGCCGCGCAGACCATTGCTTTCCTGCAGGAACTGACAGAACTGGTCAGTACACTGGATCAAGCTGCCCTTGTAGTCACCCTGCCGTCCAGCCTGATGGAACATTTCGACGCACGGGCTGAACAACTATTCCAGCAATTGCAGCGCGTCTCGGGGCGTGTGGAGAAGATCTATACGCCAGTGCAGGAAAACGAAATCGACCAGGTCATTCGTCGTCGACTCTTCTCGGATGTGGACCATAAGGTTGCAGCAAAGGAAATTACTGCCTTTATGGACTATGCTGCGCGTGAATCGCTCCTACCTGCAGGCACGGAAGCATCAGAATATCGTAAACGTTTTGAAACCTCTTATCCATTTCTGCCCGATGTGGTGGATGTGCTGTACCAGCGTTGGGGCAGTTTTTCTACTTTCCAGCGCACGCGCGGCGTCTTACGCCTGCTGGCGTTGGTTGTCTATTCACTGAAAGACCAGAAATTACCCTACATTACGCTGGCTGATTTTGACCTGTCAAACCAGGAAATCCGCCGTGAACTGCTTAAGCACATCGGTCCAGAATTTGACAGCGTGATTGCCGCAGATATAACGGGAGCGGAGGCGGGCGCGAAGAAGGTCAGTACAAGTATGGGCAAAGCTTATCAGGGTCTCCAGTTGGGAGAGCGCGTGACTACGGCAACATTCATGTATTCATTCTCCGGAGGGACTGAAAGCGGTGCCACGATGACCGAGATCAAGCGCAATGCCACCACCCTGGAAAACCCTTCAAGTGCAGTTGCTGAGGCTGTCGAGGAACTCAAAGGAAGGTTGTTCTACATTCAAAACCAGGCTGGGAAATATTACTTTTCCAACCAGGCCAACCTTAATCGCATTCTTCTTATCCGAATGGAGAATATTTCCGATCAGATATTGACTGAAACTGAAGAATCTCTCATTAAAAGCTGCATTAGGGGAGACCGGTTAAAGGTTATTATCTGGAAAGATCAAAGCAACGATATACCAGATACTGATGACTTGAAACTGGTGATCCTTACTGAATACAATGAGAAGGTCATGCGTTCGATCCTGGAAGAGAAAGGAAGTACCCCTCGAGTTCATCGGAACACAGTCTTCTTCTTAGTTCCGATGACTGGTGAGCGTCCCGCATTTGCCAACCTCGTTCGCAAGCAGCTTGCTTTTCAAGGTCTCCAGATAGATAGTACAGTAAAGCTCACCGAAGAACACCACAAAGAGATCAAAGAAAGTCTCAAAAAGCTTAAGGGTGATATGGTCGAAGCCATCAGACGCCTGTACCGCCAGCTATATCTTCCGGCTCATTCCGGCTGGAAAGAATTCGACCTGGGCTTGCCAACCGTTGGCGATACCAAGACGCTCGATCATGAAGTGTACGACCGCTTACGCTCGGAGGGAGAAATCCTTGAGAAGGTTTCCCCGCTGGTCATCAAAGAACGCTATTTGAAGGATAGAGAATTTGTCTCAACATCCCAACTCTATCAAGCCAGTCTAAAGACCCCGGGAGAAGCGCGGGCAATCAGCCAATCAGTGTGGGATACAGGTATTGCCGAGGGGGTTCGGAAAGGATTATTTGGAATGGGTGAGTTGGAAGGCGACCAACCAATATGCCGTTATTTTAAAGAAGAATGTTCTGTCAGTTTTACGGATAACGAAATCCTGTTAAAGGCGGAAGTTTGCGAACAACAGCGTACAAAACTGGAAAGTCAACATACGTTTATTCCGGGGCAGGCTGTTCCTGCGCAACCTGCCAACGAGTTACCTGGAACCCAGTCTTATACCACACCTCCTTCTACTACTTCAACACCACAGGCTGGTAAATATCAGCAACTTCATTTCAACTTTGTTGTACCAAAAGGTAAAGTCTCCAGCCTGATGGGAGTGCTAAATTATTTACAGAGCAAATATGAGCGCATGGAAGTGAGCCTTAACGTCGAGCAGGGCCAGATGACCGAGCAGGAGTATGAAGACAAAGTCAAAGAGGCGTTCAGGCAGATGGGAATTGAATTGTAGTTGCTCTCTAAAAAATAGCCATTCCAAAGCTCTAGCCCTGATAATTGAATTGTTGCATGACATTTCTTGGTCGGGTTATGGTAAAAAATAAAATCCCCCTTGCGGGGGAATGGAGGAACAGTTCACCCTGGGCCCTGATTTCAGTTTCTCCCACTCCATTTCAGGAGCAGCTCGGACACTCTACGAGTGACCGAGGTCGCCAGGCTTTACGATACCGCTCTGAAAAAGTATTTTACCGCTTCCTGCTTAAAATTGCACGTGTTTTTCGTATTCTCCATAACCACAGCATCCCAACCCGATTTAATCCGCGAAGAACGCAGTGAACACCGCCTGAACCACGCCGGCACCTGGATCTACGGCCATGCAATTCGTGGCTGTCAGTTAAGAAGCGGTTCTATTTTGGAAAGGAGATCGGGCACGTCTGATGTAGCGGTCTTCCACGCCTCATCCCAATCGACTAAATCATAACCGTGGATCAGGTTATCGCGCATTCCGGCCATCAAACCCCATGGAATTTGAGAATGTTGCGCGCGAAATTCTTTTGAGAGTCGTTTTACGGCCTCACCGATGACAGTCAATTGATATAAAACAGCAGAGCGTGTTTTCTTATCATTTGTGAAGGATGATTTTTCAAATCCCTCCACGAATTCGGAGACCAACCGCGCGGCAATTACGATATCCTGAAGAACGACATCATTTCTCTGCATAAGTCTCTTCCCTTTGGGTAAAGATGACTTTTGTCGTCTTCAAGATCTCCTCACGAAGAAGCTGGTTTTGAGTGTGGGCGAGGGCGCGGCGCGAAATCAGATCAACCTTGCGATCAAGCAAAGCCTGAAGTTCCTGCTGCATTTGGACGTGATCGAATAAGCCCCATTCGCTGTTGTCACTGAACGTGACCAACACATCCACGTCACTATCGGGGTTAAAGTCTTCCCGCAAGACCGAGCCAAACAAAGATAGCTCGAGGATCTGCCACCGCTGACAAAAGCGAGCAATATCTTGCATGGGAAGAGACTCAAGAATCGTCATTGCTTTCGATTATAGCATGCAACACCCTGTAACTATTCTGTAATCGCGCTTTTCAATTCGCAAATACGGCAAGACAACAGATCGCAGAAAGGGTTGCCCAGGGTAACTAAGGTACTCTCTGGGGTGATGTACTTATGTATACACCTAAGTTCTTCTTGTACGCTTACTTGTTCGCCTGCTTGTTCGTTCGCTCCGAACAACCAAGTCTCAAGCCTTCGGGCATCGAGCCCTCGGCTTGAGCCGGGTGTCCGCCTTGTCTCGGGGATGCCGTGGCATTCAGACCGTTTTTTCGCAAAAAAACGCTTTAAAACAGACAGAATTGCCAGAGACCCCCCCGCTCGCCAAGTTGGGCGTGTCTGTATCGCCACCTGGGACTACACAGGTGGTCGACCCCGACTGCCACTCACTAGTAATACCGGTATCCCGTTTCCAAAATACCTCGAGCTGTTCCAGGATCATGGCTTTTATCTGGTCTTTCGACCATCTGGCTTTCCAAAGGTTTTCATCCATAATGAAATCATACAGCAAATAGTTTCATTATCAATGAAAACTATTCAGGATCATCCATGTCTTTACCGGCTAGGGTCTCCCCGCGAAGCATCCCTTTAGAACCACACCTGAAAAGTGCGAAGGGGGCGACCCCGCCCGCACCTGGCTGCAGGTCTCCCAATCCTGCTCTGAAATCTGTCCATCGTTCATTACCCACCCTCTTTTCTCTGCCGTTCAAACTAAGCCTCTCGCACCCATTGGAAATTGTCGAATAATGAATTTCTCCTCTCCAATATCGAATACCTTCCCGCAATTATCTATCTTCAATCCAGGATCTCCACCCCCATCATGCGGTCCTAAAATCCACCTAAATTGGATATGTTAATCACGGTGGATGAGGGTGAATAAGGTGCCACTATTAATATTCCTGCAATAGTGTGGGATAATGTGTGTAGAACCTTAGCTTTTTCCTAAGGAAATACACACATGAGCAAGAAACCGGACTATCAAGCCCTCTACAGAACTGCAGAAAATCAAGCAGGATATTTCACATCTTCTCAGGCGAAGGAATCTGGTTATTCATGGGAACGCCTCTCAAGCAGTACGAGTAATGGTAAATTCCAGCGAATTGAAAGAGGTGTATTTCGTATTTCTCTATTTCCAGCCTCGCCATTCGAGGATATGTTTATCGCGCTGCTAAAATCAGGTCCTCATGCGGTCATCTCTCACGAGAGTGCGCTTTCAGTATACGCTCTTTCAGACGCGCTCCCCGGGGATATTCATATCACCTTCCCGCGCACCAGCTCTCGCCGGCGCAGGGATATCAAATACCACACCAAAAGGATTACCCAGGCGGAGGTTACGTCATACCAGGGGCTGAAAGTTTCGACGGTTTCCAGGACCATTATTGACCTTGTGGAAAGCGGTTTTGACCCAATCCAGACTAAAATGGCGATCGATCAGGCTATCGATCGTGGGCTGATGGCCAAAGATGAACTTCTTGCCCAGGTAAAAAATAAAAGCGAGTTCATCCATCGAACAGTTCGTTTTTATCTTGAAGGGAAAAAATAATGAAATATTCCAGCGGTGCAGCTTTCCGGCAGGCATTGCAAACACGAATTCTAACCTTGCATAATGACTCGGGAATTCCAATTACAAGGATCCGGAAAGTTATTGCATTTGAACGCTTTCTTGCTCGTTTGTTATTTTTGTTTCCAGGTAGTTGGGTTTTAAAAGGCGGTATGATGATGGAACTTCAATTCCAACATCGGGCAAGGACTACAAAAGATATTGATCTCCTGGTGCGAAATAACAAGATTGATTTGCATCCAGCATTAATTAACACGGGCAAGTTTGATCTCCGCGACTGGTTCGGTTTTGAAGTGGGCAAACCATTTAAAGAGAATCATGATCAGATCAATACAGTGCGTTTTAATGTAACCTCCTTATTGGATAGCCGGACATTTGAATCGTTTCATGTTGATATAAATCACGAGGATATCCTTGTGCAGGATCCAGTGTTAATAAAAGGATCAAGGTATCTTGATTTCGCCGGGATCGAACCGATACGGATACCCTGCTACCCACTTGCTCAGCAAATTGCCGAAAAATTGCATGCGCTTACTGCTATCCATCAGAGTGGTGAAGTATCACGTGTAAAAGATCTGGTTGATATTTTAGTGATAGCAGGTAACAGGCAATTGCCCTTGGAAGAATTGCGAAGAGCAATCCAATCAACTTTCGAACATCGAAAAAAACATGGATTGCCCGTATCGTCACCTAGAATTGCTGCGATGTATTCAAGGAATTTTTCGTCTTTGGCAAAACAAGTTGGCCTTAAACAAAAATCTCTTAATGAAGCGAACATAGCCCTGGAGGAATTTTTATTACCGGTGATTTCCGGCAGCATGCCAAAAACCTGGAATCCGAAGCGCTGGAAGTGGGAATAGTACCAGACCCCGCCGGCACCTAGCGCAGGTCTCTCAATATCGCTCTAAAACCCATTCTTCGTTAAATCCAGCGTTCATCACCCAGTCTCCAGCCTCTGCAATCTAAACTAAGCCTCTCGCACCCATTGGAAATTGTCGAATAACGAATTTCTCCTCTCCAAATCGAATACCTTCCCTCAAGCGCAACCGCTCCTGCTCTTTTCTTGGGTAAAGATTAGGACACGCATTACTTCCAAAGCCCATCTTCCTTCCATTCTTTGGTGAACTTTTCTGTCGATAATAAGCTTTGGAAGATGGGCAGGATGAACTGATACAAACAAGCAAGGACTTCATCAAATTGGTCCAGCGCATCGGGGATCGCACTCTTCCGGAGAAATGCACGCCGCTGGTTATGTTTCTGATGGGCAAACCTTGTCTCGCCTTCATTTTCTTCTAAATAGCAAATAACACATAATCTGTAATGGATCCCTTATTTGGCAATCTCGTTGATAACGTAAAATGCAATCGGCAGCAGGCTGGTTACATTTCAGGTAACTCTCCCACCCATTGAATAAGGGTGAATCTGCCCTTTATGGCGTTGTATAACCGCTCGTCTGCTGTCCAAAGCGGGCTGGCAAGATGGCTGGACAGCGCCAGGTAATGTGTGTCATATGTATTGGGTCGGGTAAACTCAATTGCAAGTTTGATGGCTTCCCTGTGCAATTCTGAAAGATGAACTGTATCCACATTCAAAGCCAGGTAATGCTCCAGGGCAGCCTTCCCGTCCTCCTGCGCAATAGTCCCCTGAATGACTTTACGGTAGAGGGCAGAGGTCACCTCATAACCCAGAAGCGCCGGCGCGGTGATGCGCACATCCTGTTCGATCCATGTTTCCCATAGTGCTGTTGCTCGAGCGGTATAGCGCTCCGGTACGAGCAAAGCCACGATCAGGCTGGCATCAACGCAGACCGTCGCATTCATCTTCACGCTCCTGCCTCATTTTTGCGATCTCTTCCGGGCTGGCGGGTGCTTCACCGTATTTTATGCGCATGTGGTTTTGAAAACGGCGCAGCTGTTCGACCTGATCGGTCCGCTGGCGGCGGCGCAGTTCACTTTCCAGCGCTCCTGCTACCAGCCTGGAGCGTTTTCCGGCAGGGACGGTGCGTTTCACCGCCTCCCACAGTTCATGAGGCAGAGCGATGGTAACACGGGTAACATGTCGCATGGTTTCCTCCGATTGATACATACCATGATTTCATAACATTATACCATAACAAACCGATGCAACGGGAGCTCTCCGCGTACTGATGTGGCTCTTGATCGGCGGGGGTATGCGCACAACAAGACAGCAGGGAGCCTGACCCCGCCGGCACCTGACCACAGGTACACCAATCCTGCTCTAAAATCCGTTCTTCATTACGCATCCCTCCCATATCAAAGTTCGCGAAGATATAAAATCTTGTCAAGGGTCAATCACCCTTTAAATTCCCCACCCATAAGTATCAATACACCTGCCAACCTAATTTGCGCAGGTAGCGGATGAGCGGATGAAAGTCTCAGATGGTTTTAATATCGTCAAAATCCGCCATAATCTCTCCGTTCAATTTCTTCTGGTAAGGATTCAATAAAAAATTTTGCTCGACATAGTTCATAATAACTGCTATGATATAGGTAGGCGGGTGCCCGGCTGAGAGTTGCGCTCATGGGTGGCTGAAATGCCATCGCCCTCCTTCAACTATTCAGTCCTGCTAGTATTCATCTGGCAGGGCTTTTTTATTGGGGAATACTTTCAGTCTATATCACCAAAGTTACCCGTTTTTTCGGTAAAGATATGGCTTAATGCGTAAGTAGAACAGGTAATCCGATTTATCATTACGAAAATGATGGTAAACGGTTTATACCGCCAGGTCGGGTCATCAAGGAAGGTGTATAGGAAGGCACGAATAGTATCTTTTTTGCCTGAGGTTCGGGGATCGGGTAGCATTTGTCGCCTTCTTCATGGGAAAGTTTGGGTTGGGAGGAAGTATTCATACAAACCTCCGAAAACCGCTTGCGATTTAATACAAGAAGTGGTAATATGATTATTGAGCGGTATCGTAAAGTCTGGTGACTTTGGCTGTTCGTAGAACAACCTAGCTGTTCCTGAGATGGAACGGGAGAGACTGAAATCGGAGCCCAGGGTGAGCCGCTCGAATATCCCCTGCAAGGGGGAATTTTATTTTCTCAACCATCTTTCCAATCCTTCTTAACAATCAACTCTTCTTTAATCACTTTCGAGGCGATCACATTATAAAATCTGTTGTCACCACGCTCGAATTTCTGAAAGTACGCCCATGCAACCGAATCCGCGGCTTGCAACTCCTTACGCATCAAGGAATTTTCTTGACGGATTAACACAAGTTTCTGTGGTAGCTCCTCAATGCCTTCACGAATTTGTTTTACCATCGAATAGCGTAAATGCTCGTTGATATAACGTCTGTCCAAATAAATTATAATCCGGGGAAAACGCTCAACCAGATGGTAAATTGCGCGTGTAACTGCATGCCGGTATATATCCTCTTTATCCATTGGTGGGTGAAATATCGCTTTTTGGTCAACAATTACCGCAACGATGGATACTTCCTCCTCGAAAATCGCATGAAGCATGCGCAAGATTATCGGTTCTTCAGATCTTGCTGCTTTAATTTCACCGTTGCGTAGCCTGCGTCCATGCTTTTTTAATGCACGTCGTATCTTCAGTTCAATAATTCTGGGTTGGTTGATATCCAGCACAGCTACCACCAGGAAGTTGCTGCCAGTTGATGGACCAACTGTCCCGGATTCATCCAGAAAGGCATAATGCATGGCGATGTCCACAATGGTATTCTACTCCAACGATAGTGTTATCGGCGAAACATCTGGTGCGTATTTCGGGCACCATGATCTCTGATTGACCAATGTGCTTGTGGTGGGGGTGGGTAGCAATTTCTGGATGGTGTGGGGCATTATCGTAATGAAAGAGACACTGATCATTGCGGAGAGAGGTGTAGGGGTAGTTGATCCGTACTGGATAGCCGGGTTCTGTGCTGACAATTTCCTAATCGTCGAGGGTCTCCCCGCGAAGCGTCCCTCGAGAAGCACTCGTGAAAAGTGCGAAGGGGGCGACCACGCCGTCATCTGGCAGCAGGGCTCCCAATATCGCTCTGAAATCCGTTCTTAGGTAAGTCCAACGTTCAACTCCTACCCTCTATCCTCTACCGTCCAAACTTAGCATCTCACACCCATTGGAAATTGTCGAATAACGAATTTCTCCTCTCCAAATCGAATACCTTCCCTCAATCCGTAATCATCAATCTTCAATAATACCCTCAACCAAAACCGCTCCTGCCCTTTTCTTGGTTAACGAATATGTCACGCCTTACTTCCAACACCCACCTACTTTCTATTCTTTAGAGAACTTTTCCTCCAATAATAAGCTTTGGAAGATGGGCAGATGAGAATGTTTTGACAGCGGTGAGATCCCCTTCCGCCGCCTTCCCCAAATCAAAACCAGAATTTTTTTTTGGGCGGGGTCTGGTGGGGGCGGTTTGCGGTATAATACACATAGATAGAAAGATTTATACACATTTTCAACCAGGAGGCGACCATGCGAACCAATATTGTGCTGGATGATGCGCTGATTGAGCGCGCCCGCAAGTTAACCGGCATCAAAACCAAGCGCGAAGTGATTCAAGAAGCCTTGCGTACGCTCATTAAACTGCACGAACAGTCCGAAATCCGCCAGCTGCGCGGTAAACTGAAATGGGAAGGCAACCTGGATGAACAGCGCAAATCCCGCCTGCCGGAGCAATAAACCATGCTACTGGTTGACTCCACCGTCTGGGTAAACTACTTCAACGGGTACGCCACGCCGCAGAGCGACTATCTGGACAGCATTGTTGCCAGTGTGCCGATTCTGGTCGGCGATCTGATTCTAGCCGAAGTTCTGCAAGGCTTTCACCATGACGCCGATTTTGAAAAAGCCCATCACGCCTTGGGCAAGTTCAGCATGGCAAGCCTTATCAGCCCGGCGCTGGCGGTGCAATCCGCCCGCAATTACCGTTATTTGCGTCAAAAGGGCGTCACCGTCCGCAAGACGATAGACAGCCTGATTGCCACCTACTGCATAGAAAACTACCACGAGTTACTTCATAGTGATGCCGATTTCGACGGCTACGAACAGCATCTCGGCCTGCGGGTCGTGCATCTATGAAATGAAAATACCTTAATCACAAAGGTCACGAAGGAATGCAAAGGAATAACCAAACTTTTTGCCCGCTTATACCCGTAGGGTATTGTGTTCTTTGCGATTAAAAAGAACTGAAGGCTATCATGACCCCGTCGGCACCGGGTCGCAGGTCTCCCTAAACTTCACTGAGATCAGCCCAGCGTTGATTACCCAGCCTCCAGCTTCTGCCGTTTAAAGCGAGCTTTCCTCTCTGGTTGGAAATTATCGAATAACGAATATCGCCTCTCAAACATCCAACACCTTCCCTTTATCCCCTTATCCCTGATCACCTTATTGCCCAATTACCCATCTCTCCTCCTCAATCCACAATCCGGAATCCCCTCCAGCCATGTGAACCCAAAATCCATCGAAATGGGAGATGTTAAAAATGGTTGATGTCCGTGAATAAGCAGCCACTAATAACCAGGTGTGGTTTAAATAACCTCACCAACGCATCCTTATCCATCGCAATCAAATCTCAGGGGAGTTTTTTTTATTTGCAAAACCCTGCTGATGCGCCCTTGCTCCTGTCCCTCTGGTGCTTCGGGCATCATTGCCCTCATTTTCACCCTAGTAAAAACAGAACGTTTGTACTACAATAATCGTTGCAATGAACAATACACACTCACTCTCTCGTTTAAAGGTGCCATCATTGCCTTGTTTCTGCTTCACCTTCCAT
>Ga0315285_10000958_pt1 | contig 29981 bp, 18 predicted proteins | sample YL17G09_36_MG_FD_203698 | JGI IMG/M metagenome (GOLD analysis project Ga0315285, IMG submission 203698) | Sediment microbial communities from Yellowstone Lake, YNP, Wyoming, USA - YL17G09_36 | ecosystem: Environmental > Aquatic > Freshwater > Lake > Sediment | place: USA: Wyoming | collected...
CGCGGCATCAAGATCGCCATCATCGATACGGGCATCGACCAGACTCACCCCATGTTCCTGTCCTCGGGGCTGCAGGTTCCTTCCGGCTATCCGAAGGGCGATACGCAGGCCATGATCGCGGGCTTTACAAACAGCAAGGTGATCGTGGCCCGCGATTTCACGGGCGGAAACAGCGCGGCCGACACCGATGGGCATGGAACGTTTGTGGCCGGGATTGCGGCCGGGGCCAGGGCCACAGTGCAGTCGGTTTCGCCCTCGACATCGATCAGCGGCGTGGCCCCCAGGGCTTTTCTAGGCAATTACCGGGTGATACTCAACGGGACAGCCCACTCCTACGCGGTTATGGAGGCCCTGGACGCCGCTATGCGCGACGGCATGGATGTCATCAACCTGAGCGTGGGCAGCAGCGAGCCGATTGCGCCCGAACAAGACCCGTATACCCGCGCGGTTCAGAATGCCAATGCCGTGGGCGTGATGGTGGTGGCGGCATCGGGGAATTCCGGTCCTGCGGCGCGCACGGTCAGCAGCCCGGCCTCTGTGCCGGCGGTGTTGGCTGTCGGGGCCACCAGCAGCACGCGGCGATTTTCCGGAACCGTGATTATGGCCAGCGCCGACGGCCTGCCGGCCGCGCTGGCCCGCATCAGCGGCTTCCCCGGCAGCCAGCCGGCTTTCAAGTCGGTGTTCGGACCGGCGCCGCTGGCCGAAGTCCGCGTACTGGATCCCAGCGCCCTGGCCTGCTTGCCCAGCGCCAGCCTGCCCTCCGGCGTCAATCTGGCGCCGGGGAGCTTGAGCGGTCGGGTGGCGCTGATCAAGCGCGGGCTGTGCACCTTTACCGAGAAGATCCAAAACGCAACGGCGGCCGGCGCCGTCGCCGCCCTGATTTACAACAATGTGGATGACAGCCCGCCGATGATGGATACGCGCGAGGCGCGGATCCCGTCGATGAGCATCAGCAAGGCCGACGGCGAGGCGCTGGCCGGCTTCCTGGCGGCGCACGGGGCGCAGGCCAGCTTTGACCCGACTTTGTCCGCCTGGCCGTCCACCGCGGATGTGCTGGCGCGCTTCAGTGGCCGCGGGCCGACGGCTGGCTCCGCACAGCCGGTCAAGCCCGACTTGGTCGCCCCGGGGCGCTTCATTCTTTCGGCGGCCCAGAACCAGGATCCCAACGGCGAAGTCTACAGTTCGTCCCGCTATGCCATCGAAGACGGCACCAGCATGTCGTCGCCCATGGTTGCCGGGGCCGCTGCGCTGGTCATGCAGGCTCACCCCGAGTACCGCCGCGACTACACCGACGGGGTCAACTTGATCAAGTCGGCTCTGGTGAATACGGCCGTGCCAATCTCCACCAGCGAGGATGGCGTGCCCATCAGCGCCCAAAATTCCGGCACCGGCCGGTTGAACGTTTTGGCGGCGCTTACCACCACCCTGCTGGCTCAGCCCACGGCGCTGAGCTTCGCCACCCATGCTTCGCGCTCCACGTTCCGGGCGTCTCAACCGCTGAAGATCACCAATGCCGGCGCGGCCAGCGATACCTTGACGTTGCGGATCGTGCCCCGCCAGCCGCATCCCAGCGTCATCGTCGAGCTGGACAAGTCTTCGCTGTCCCTGGCGCCGGCCGGGAACGCCCAGGTTCTGGTGTCGCTCTACAACACCGGTTTCACGCAGACCGTCGCCGAGGGCTCAGTCAACATCGCCAGCCAGGCCACCGGGAAGAGCATCAACGTGCCTTACTGGGTGAGCTACGTTATGCCCGAGGTGAATCCGGACGGCGTGGTCAACGCCGCCAGTTACCGCTCCGACAGCGGGGTGGCCCCTGGCTCGATCGTCTCGATTTTCGGCGTGGCGCTGTCGTCGGTGTCCGCGGCCGGCGCCGGCTCTGTGCCTCTGCCCACGCTGCTGGGCGGCACCACCGCCGTGTTCAGCGTGGACTCGGGCAGCGGCCAGACCACGAAGATCGACATGCCGCTGTTCTACAGCTCCAGCGGCCAAGTGAACGCACAGATCCCGTTCGAAGCCCGGTCGGGAACCACGGCCACCATGACGCTGAGCGTGGACGGATTGGCGGGCGCGTCGCTCACCGTGCGCGTCGCGTCGTACAATCCGGGTCTGTTCAGCCGCAGCCAGGATGGCAGCGGCCCGGGCGCCATTCTTCACGGCGATGCGTCACCGGTGACTCCCGACCTGCCGGCCAGCCCGGGCGAATCCATCTCGCTATACGCCACCGGGCTGGGCGCGGTGGACAACCGGCCCGATACCGGCAAGGCGGCCTCTTCGGTGCTTTTGTCGAACACGCTGGTCCGGCCGGCCGTTTCCATCGGCGGCCGCGACGCGGTAGTTACCTTCTCGGGGTTGGCGCCCGGGTTCGTGGGCCTGTACCAGGTCAACGTGAGTGTGCCCACGGACCTGATGACTGGCGAGCACCCCGTGGTGCTCAATATCGGCGGCGTCTCCAGCAACACCGTGAAACTCCCGGTCCGGCAATAGTCGTCCCGCCGGCCTTGGCGGCCAGGTGCGGCCAGGGTTTGCAACGCAGTCACTCACCCCGGTGTGCCGGGACCCTGGGACGATAAAGAGCGGCCGATGGAGCGCTGGCCTCCGGCCGGCCCCGGGGCCGCCGGGACGGCGGCGCTCCATATTCTAGGGGCGCCGCGAGGGTTTTGCTGGCTAGATGCCTTACTCCGCCCGTGTTCTGCTAACATTGGCGGGATGCGGGGGGGTGTTCGATGCAGGTAATCCTCCGGGCCATCTTCGTCATTTTCCTGCTGGCGCTTGGACTGCCGCCAGCCAGCGCCCAGAACGTCATCAGCACCATCGTCGGCAGCGGCTTCATCTTTCCGCGCTCAATCCGGGCACTGGACGCGCCGCTGGACCAGGTGACGGGCGTGGCGGTGGACGGAAGTGGCAACGTCTATGTCAGCGACGCAGCCAAGCATATCGTCGCCAAGATCTCGCGAGACGGAATGCTGACGGTCGTAGCCGGGAACGGCATTCCCACCGGCGGCTTCTCCGGTGACGGCGGTCCGGCGACCGCCGCGCGGCTGAATTCGCCGCAGCGGGTGGCGCTAGACACAGCCGGCAACCTCTACGTCGCGGACAAAGAGAACCACCGCATTCGCAAGATAGCGACCGATGGCACCATCTCCACGGTAACCGGCACCGGCTCGGCTGGCTTCTCTGGGGATGGCGGACCAGCCACGAAGGCACAACTCAGCAGCCCCTATGGCGTAGCCGCGGATCTGGCCGGCGCCCTGTATATCGCTGACAGCGCCAACTACCGCATCCGCAGGGTCGGCCCGGACGGCACGATCACCACTGTAGCAGGTACCGGATCGTGGGGCTACTCCGGGGACGGCGGGCCGGCGACCGCCGCCAAGCTGCGAGGCCCTTCCGACGTGGTCGTCGACGCCGTGGGCAATCTCTACATTCTCGACGACACCAGGATCCGCACGGTGGATCCGCAGGGCAGGATCCGCACGCTGCCAGTTAATCTCTTGATCGCATCCGGCTTGGCGGTGGATCCCTCCGGCACGATGTACACCTCGGAAACGTACGCCTGTACCGATATATTTACGTGTTACGGCCGCGTCCTTAAGGTCGATCCTGCTGGCACCGCGACCGTGGTCGCCGGCGGCGGACAGTCCTTAGGGGACGGCGGGCCGGCCACCAGGGCAGAGCTCGGAGACCGTGCCAAGCTTGCCGTTGACATGGCGGGAAACCTGTATATCGCTGACCCCGGCTACCACCGGCTGCGCAAGGTGAGCCCGCTGGGGATCATCACCACAGTGGGGGGCAGTGGCCAGCCGGCTCTCTCTGGTGACGGCGGCCCGGCCGCCGGCGCTACGGTCAGGAAACCCGCGGGGTTGGCCTTTGACGCAGCCGGGAATCTGTACGCCGCGGATTCCGGCAACAGCCGCATCCGTAAGATTGATACACACGGCAGCATCTCCACGGTTGCAGGAGGCGGAATGCTGTTGGGCGATGGCGGGCCGGCGACCGCCGCCATGTTGTCCAATCCGCAAGGCGTAGCGCTGGATCGGCTCGGGAACGTCTATATTGCCGACAGCGGCAATTACCGTATCCGGAAGGTCGAGCCATCAGGGCTCATTACCAGTGTCGCGGGAACGGGCGTAGGGAGGGCACGGTGCGGGACCTCGGAGGGGGGCGCTGCCACTGCAGCCGACCTCGGCTGGCCGACTGCTGTAGCCGCGGACTCAACCGGCAATCTCTACATTGCCGAAGGGGATTACGACCCTTACGATATCAATTACATCTGTGTGCGTAAGATCAGCCCACAGGGAATCATCACCACCGTAGCTGGCACGCCGGTGTATGGAACGCCGCCGCCGCTGGGCGATGGCGGACCAGCAACCCAGGCGGAATTGCGCTCTCCTCGGGCGCTGATCGCAGACGCTGGGGGAAACTTGTACATCGCCGACAGCGCGCGGCACCGAATTCGCAAGGTCAACTCAGCGGCAATCATCACCACCGTGGCAGGAAATGGCACCGCCGGGTTTTCAGGCGACGGCGGGCCGGCCACCGGTGCGGCCCTGAAGAGCCCCGGGGGGATATTCCTGGATACTCTCGGCAATCTGTACATTGCCGACACGGGGAACAACCGGATCCGTAAGGTGGACGCGAGCGGGGTGATCAGCACGGTAGCGGGCAACGGCACGACCAGCTACACGGCCGACGGGGACCTGGCCACCGCGACTGGTCTGAATGGCCCTACGGGCGTGGCAGTGGACACGGCCGGTAACCTCTACATTGCCGACACGGGCAACGACCGCATCCGCGTGGTCTGGGCGCGCCCCGCCACGTATTCCGTGACGCCCCAGAAACTGACTTTGACCGCGCCAGCCGGTTCGGCCCTCCCGGCTTCCCAGTCAATATCGCTGGTCTCTAGCGTCAACGGCGTGCTGTGGGCCACCACGGCTGTCGTCACACAAACCGGAGGGAACTGGCTCAGCGTCTCCGCCTCTTCAGGGAGGATGCCCTCCCTCATCACCGTGTCCGCAAGGAGTGTGACGCCCGGCACGTACGAGGGAACCATCGAGATCACGGCGCCAGCGGTCTCACCCTCGGTGGTGACCATCCCGGTCACATTCACTGTGACCGCCCCGCAGCCGCCGGGTCTGTCGGTGCTGCCATCCAGCCTGGATTTCCGGATGCAGGCAGGAGGGGCCGCGCCGCCGACACAATCGCTTCGCATCGACAACACCGCCAGCGGGCAACTCAACTGGACGGCCGGTGCCGCGGTAGCCGTAGGAAGCTGGCTCGCCATCTCGCCAGCCACTGGCAGCACACCCGCCAGCCTGCAAGTCAGCGTGAATCCCGGAGGGCTGGGCGCCGGTTCCTATTCCGGCTCCGTCACCGTGCGCAGCACGACGGCGAACCAGAGCGTGGCTGTGCCGGTAAGCCTGAACATCTCGGCCTCGACGGCCGGAGTGCTGTTGCTCAACCCGACAAGCCTCCTGTTCAGGGCTGTACAGGGCGGCGGCGCCGAACCAGCGCAGACTTTCAGCGTGCTCAACGCCGGCAGGGGCACAGTCGACTGGACAGCACAGGCCGACGAGAGCTGGCTTAGCCTCTCACCTGGGTCGGGGCGTAGCGACTATGCCAGCACGCAGAATCCGCTGGTGACGCTGTCGGTAAATCACGCAGGGCTGCCGCCCGGCTTCTACGTGGGCCTGATCCGGGTCACCTCGAACAGCGCCAACAATTCACCGCAGGTGATCAGAGTGGAGATGCAGGTGCTGCCCACGGGCACGAAGCTGGGGGCATGGGTGCGTCCTACCAGCCTGACCTTCGTGGCCGCGGCCGGCGGCGCTTCTCCCGCTGCGCAGGAGCTAAGCGTAGCCACGCCGGAGGCGACCGCAATCCAGTTCCTCAGCCAGCCCATCGGCGGAACCTGGGTGACGCGTTTTCCAGATGCCGGTAGCGCCAGCCGCGACAGTGCCGGGCGCATCATGGTCCAACCCGCGCTGGGGAACCTGGCAGCGAACGTCTACCGCGGCGGCCTGACCGTGATGACCATGAACGACGGGGCATTGTATGCGGTCAGCGCCCTGCTGCTGGTCCTGCCAGCGGGCACACCGATCCAAAGCACCGCGGTGGCGTTGCAGGACCTGCTGCCGGACCTGGATGTGTTCAGCGTGGCCGCGGCGAATACCGGTGTGGCTGGAGCCGGTTCCACGTGTACGCCATCGAAGCTGTACGTGCAGTTCACTAGCGTCTTTGCCAGCTTTCAGGCGGTGGTCGGCTGGCCGGTCACAGTGCGCGTGCTGGTGCGCGACGATTGCGGCAATCCCGGCGTGGGCGCCAACGTTGTCGTGTCGTTTTCTAACGGCGATCCGCCCGTGGTGCTCACCGACTTGAAGAACGGCCAGTACCAAGGCGCCTGGAGCCCCAACGGATATAGCCCGCAGGTGATTGTGACCGCGCAGGCGCTATGGCAGAACCTGCAGGGGCAGGCCACCGCCGCCGCACAGCTTGGCCTGAACCCCAACCCCAGGTCCGTGATCCTCAACCAGGGCGGGGTGCTGCTGGGCGCGGGCTTCGAGCGCGGGCCGGTGGCCCCCGGCAGCATCATCTCGCTGTTCGGGCAAAACCTGGCGGCCAGCGCCGCTACCGCCCAGACCTTGCCCCTGCCCCGCACGCTGAACGGCGTGCGCGTGCTGGTGGGCGAGAAGGAAGCGCCGCTGTTCTATGTCGGTCCAAACCAGGTCAACGCGCAGGTGCCGGTGGAACTGGAGTCCGACCGGCAGCTTCAGGTGCGCATCGAAGTCAACGGTGTCAGCAGCGCGCCCGAGCCGGTGCAAACCTCGGCGGCGCGGCCTGGCATTTTTACACTGGGCGGGGCCTACGGCAACCAGGGCGCCATTCTGATCTCCAACAGCAACAAGCTGGCCATGCCGGTGACAGCCAACATCCCGAGCCAGCCGGCGGCGGTGGGCGGCGTTGTTTCGATCTTTTGCACCGGGCTGGGGGCCACCGATCCGGCGGTCGGCTCCGGCGCGGCTGGCCCGTCGGCCGAGCCTCTGGCGCGGGTGAAGACACAGCCCACAGTCACCATCGGCGGCAAGCCGGCCAGCGTTTCTTTCGCCGGGATGGCGCCGGGCTTTGCCGCCGTCTACCAGGTGAATGCCCAGGTGCCGGCCGGGGTGACGCCGGGCGATGCCGTTCCGGTGGTGATAACCCAAGGCGGCTTCGCCAGCAACACCGCCACCATCGCCGTGCGATAGGCGCCTCTGGGAGCGCGGGCGTCGCCGCCCGCCGCTGCTTTAACTGTGCCGGGACCCTAAAGCGATGAAAAGTGGCCCACGGAGCGCCGGTCCCGCCCTGCGGGACTGGCCTCGGGGCCGCCGAGACGGTGGCGCTCCATGTTTTGAGCGCGGAGGCGAGCGTGGCGCTATAAGCTTGAAACTTGAAACTTGAGACTTGAAACTATCGGCTATGAACCGAGAGGCGCGAACCATTGGCGTGTGCACGGGCGGCGGGGATTGCCCGGGCTTGAACGCGGTGATCCGGGGCGTGGTGAAATCGGCAATCCTGCGGCACGGCTGGCGGGTGATGGGCATCGAAGACGGATTCGACGGGCTCATCTGGCCCGGCAAGTGCCGCGAACTGACGCTGAAGGACGTGGCCGGCATTCTGGTCCGTGGCGGAACCATCCTGGGCACGACGAACCGCGGCAACCCCTTCGCTTACAAAATCGAGGAGCATGGACAGGCCGTGGTCCGGGACTACTCGGACCGCGTTATTGAAAACGCCCGCATGATGGGTATCGAGGCCCTGGTGGTCATCGGCGGGGACGGAACGCAAAAAATCGCCCTGGAATTGTTCCGCAAAGGGCTGCCTGTGGTCGGCGTGCCGAAAACCATCGACAACGACCTTTCCGCCACCGACCAGACCTTCGGCTTCGACACCGCCGTTCAGACCGCCACCGAGGCCATCGACAAGCTGCACACCACGGCCGAAAGCCATCATCGCATCATGATCCTGGAGCTGATGGGGCGGGACGCCGGCTGGATCGGCTTGCACGCCGGCATCGCCGGCGGCGCCCACATCATCCTGATCCCCGAGATCCCCTTTTTCCTGGCCAACCTCCAAACCTTCATCCGCGAGCGCGAAAACCAGGGGCACAAGTACAGCCTGGTGGTGGTGGCCGAGGGCATCCGCCAAATGGACGGCAAGCCGCTCGTGCAGGTGGCCGAGGAGCGCCGCCTCGCGGTCCGCGGCGGGGCCGTCTCCGGCATCCTGGCCGAATGCCTGGCTTCGGCCTGCAAGCGCGAAGCGCGGGTCACGGTGCTCGGGCATATCCAGCGGGGCGGCTCCCCTTCGTCGTTCGACCGGGTGCTCAGCTCGCGTTTCGGCGTGGGCGCGGTCGAACTGCTGGCGGCCGGGCAATACGGCCGCATGGTCTGCCTGCGCGGCAACGCCATCCAGAGCACCACCCTGGAGGAGGCGGTCGGCGTCATGAAGCGCGTTTCGCCCGATTGCGAGCTGGTGCGCACCGCCAAGGCTCTTGGCATTTGCTTCGGCGACCAGTAACGCGGTACGTTGGTAAGAAGAGGAGGCGGCAGTCGGCTGTCAATGTTTTTGAATGGATGGCGCATGAAGTCCGGCTCTGCCTTTCGGTTCCGCATTCCCGCGCTGTTCTCCTTCCTGTTGCTGGCCCTTCTCGCCGGGTGTGCGCGCCAGGAGCGGGCGGGTGCGATCGGCGAGGGCTACATCGGGTCGCCGGCCGTGGGCTTGCGCGACCGCCTCGGGCCCTCCGGGGCGACGACGGCTACTTTGAAGGCCGGGGAGCGCGTCCAGATCCTTCAGCGGCGCCGCCGCTGGGTGCGTGTTCGTGCACAGAGCGGCGCGGAAGGCTGGTTGGACGAGCAGCGGCACATCATTCCCCGCGACGCCTTCGAGCAGGCCCATTCGCTGCTGAACTCGGCTGCGGCATTGCCTTCGCAAGGACGGGCGCGGGCCCACGCCCTGCTCAATCTTCACCTGGAGCCGGCGCGCAAGTCCCCCTCCTTTTTCCAGTTGAAGGAGGGAGAAGAATGCGAGGTGCTCCAACATCGCGCCGTGGAGAAACCGGGGGCGGGCGGCGCTCCGCCACCGCCCGAGCAGCCCGGGCAGCCGGCGGCGGTTGCTCCAAAGCCCGAGCCAAAGACACCCGCGGTCACCAAGGCTCCGGCATCCGCAAAGAAGGGCAAGAGCCAGAAGGCCAGGCAGGCACAGCCCAGCGGGCCGCCGATGGAAGACTGGTACCTGCTGCGGGCCGCGGGCAAAGTCGGATGGGCCCTGGCCCGCATGGTGGAGATGACCATTCCCGACGAGGTGGCCCAGTATGCCGAAGGCAAGGCCATTACCGCCTGGCACGTCCTGGATGAGGTGTGGGATGGCGGCCAGAAGAAGCCGCGGTACATCTGGGGCAGCAGCGAGCGCGTCGGCTCGCCCTATGACTTCGACGGCATTCGGGTTTTCACCTGGAACCGGGTCCGGCACCGCTACGAGACCGCCTACCGGGAGCGCAACCGGCAGGGCCTCTATCCCATCACGGTGGGCCGGGTGAAGCTGAAGTCCGGCGAGGTGCCCGCCTTCAGCATAACCACGGTGGGCAAGGACGGGAAGCGCGCGACTCGTAATTTCGTTCTGCTGGGCAACTTCGTCCGCCGCCGCGAGCAGGTGGAATGACGCCCCTGGCGGAAGCAGCGGGCGCGTGCGGGCGCTTGGCTCACCCGACGATTCTTGCCCCGGGGCCGATGCCGGCAGCGGTAGGCAAGCCCGCGAAGCGGGCGGAATGAAGTAGCCCCGGGCGCAAGCCCGGGGAACCCATCAGACAAGGGAACGAGCCCGCAGAGCGGGCGGCATGAAACTGAGGGCATCACGGTTGCCGTGTGATCTATGCCGCCCCGACGGGGCTCTTTGTCTGCCATGACCTGTTTTCCCAGCGCTGGCGCACTGGGCTACTCCATGGCGCCCGCTTCGCGGGCTTTGGCCGCCACCGATCGGCGCAGTGAGAAAAGATGGGGAGGGCAGCGGGCAGCGGGCGCGCGCGCACGTTTGGTTATTGCGCATGCGCGCAATTCTTCATTATTATGGAGTGTGCCTCGTTTCGAGGCTCGCTAGCAGCGCGCCGCCGTAGCTCAGCCGGTAGAGCAGCGGTTTCGTAAACCGCGGGTCGGAGGTTCAAGTCCTCTCGGCGGCTCCAGCCCTTCCAACGGCTTGCAGGCTATTTCGGACACCGGCAACGCCGCTTTGGGTCCAATTGGGTCCAAGAGCGTCCCTCACTCTACGCCACTGGTCGGTTCGGCCATCTTGCTGGTTACCGGCGCGATCGCGGGCTCTATCCGCCCTTGCGCCGCGCGCAGATGCTCGGGGATCGTGTGGGCGTAATGCTCTAGCGTTACCGCGGGCGTTTCATGCCGGGTGAGTCGCTGGAAATCGGCGGGCGCCTGGGGCGCCCGCGTGTGACCGTGGACGCTTCCAGAGTGGCCGCCCTTCGCGCTCAGGGGCGCTCCTGGGCCTTCATCTCGCGCGAGACGGGCATCAGCAAGGGAACCGCTCAGCGGGCCGTTCTCAGCCTGCCCAAAAACCCCGTCGAAACCGCCCCGCCAAGTGCCTGATTCTCAGGACCCGCCGCGCGCCTGTCGCGCCTGCCCACAAACAGATGTTTTTGGAACACAAGGCCCGTTCAAGAGGGGACGCGGGCGGTACAACCGCGTCACTGCACGGCAATGGTCACGGTGTTGCTCTGCGCGCCGCCCTGCGTCATTACCACATCCACTTCATTGCCCGGCGTCACCTCTTGCGGCACCTGCGCATTCACTTGGTAGACGCCCACCAGCCCGGGCGCCAGCCCCGCGAACTCCACCGCCGCTTCCACGCCCCCGATGGTCACCTTCACCGGGGTGGTCACCAGCGCCAGCGGGGGCACCGCCGGCGCCGACTGCCCCGTGGCCGGCGCCGGACTCACCGGCCCCAGGCCGGTTGCGTAGATGACCACCACTTCTCCCGGAGCCGCCGGATTGGAGGCCGTCACCAGCGCGGATGAGAAACCTTCAGCGCGCGCACGGAATTGGGCTGGCGGATGAGGGAAAACCCTGTCGTGCCGGGGCTCGTTCCCCGGCAGGCACATGTAGCGTGGGGCCCTGAACCGGCGCAGGCTCACATGGTCTACGGAGCCGTGCGAATGACGTTGCGCACCGCGTCCCGCAGGGTCAGGCTCAAACAGGAGGCGCCGGTGCTCCCGTATGACCGCCCCAGAGTCTTGATGTTCACATCCTGGGTTTCCGGCACGTAGAAGGCGCCAAATCCTGTCAACCCGGAGGCGACGAAGCCGCCCACGTCAACACCACCGCCAAAGTTGTCCGCTCCCAGACCCATTTGGAAAGTGGCGCGTGGCGCGCCTGCCCGGCTGCGCGCCTCGATGATGTAGAACCCCGCCGATAGCGTCGAGCTGAACTGTATGAGGTTGGTGCCCGCCTGCTCAGATCCAAGCTGCTGGCGCGTGCTGTTCAGCAGACGCACTCCCATGGAGAACTTGGTCGGGTCGCCGCCCGGGATTACCTGGGCATCAACGCGGACCCGGACTGTCCCGGAACTGGGCAGGTAGAAAGCCCCAAACGCGGCCGTCGTCCCGTTTTCCTGTACGGCTCCTCCCAAGTTGAAGCCCCCGGAAAGGACGCCGCGCTGCACCAGCACCTCCATCCCCCAGTAGCCCGGCGCTGTGCTGCCCACCGTGTTGACCTCGGCAATGTAGAACCCGGGCTGCAGGTTGATCTTCAAGGTGGGCTCAGCCGGGAGAGCGCAGTCGCCTACCGAAAGCGTCGCGTCGGCATCGGCAATGAGCGGAACGGAAGCTCCTCCATAACTGCCGCTGACGCCGGTGACCTGGACTGTGTAACTCTGGCCGACGGTCGCCGTCTTGGGAATCGGCACCACCAGCTCGCCCAGTGTAACCACGCCGCTGAGTGTGGACGGCAGGTTTTGCCACTTCACGGAGACAACCGGCCCGACAGTCACGGTGGGGGCCGGCAGCGTGGGTGCCTGGCTGAAGGAGAGAGCCCCCGTCAGCCCCGGCGCAGTGCTCTTGGCGATCACCACCAGGTTGAAGCTCAGGCTGTCCACATTGACACCGCTCGGCAGCCCGAGTCTTACCGGAACCCGCGCCGAGTCTCCCGGCATAGCCGCTGCCGCGGCGGCGCCTACCGTCCCGGGATATGCCTGGGTCACGGTGAACGCCTGGCCGGCGATGGTCAGCGTCCCCGTACGGCTGCTGCTGCTCGTGTTGGCCGCTACCGAGTAGCCGACTGTCCCGTTGCCGCTGCCACTGCTACCCGCGGTGATGGTGATCCAGCCTGCGTTGCTCGTGGCTGTCCAAGTGCAACCGCTGGGCGCAGTGACGGCCACGCTGCCGGTTCCGCCGCTTGCTGTGAACGACGCGCTAGCCGGGGCGATCGCGTAAGTGCAAGCAACAGCGCCCGCCTGGGTTACGGTGAAGGTCTGCCCGGCAATGGTCAGTGTGCCGGTGCGGGAAGCCGTGGCCGCGTTGGCCGCCACCGAATAGCTCACCGTCCCGCTGCCGTTGCCGCTCGTGCCCGCTGTAATCGTGATCCAGCTCGCGTTGCTGGTTCCTGTCCACGCGCAACCGACCGACGCAGTCACCGCTACGCTGCCGGTCCCGGCACTGGCCGTGAACGATTGGCTGGCCGGAGAAATTGTGTAGGTGCAGGTGGCAACACCCGCCTGGGTTACCGTGACCGTCTGCCCGGCAATGGTCAGCGTCCCGGTGCGGGAACCCGTGGCCGTGTTCCCCGCCACCAAGTAGTTAACCGTCCCGCTGCCGTTGCCGCTCGTGCCCGCTGTAATCGTGATCCAGCTCGCGTTGCTCGTCGCTGTCCAAGTGCAGCCGCTCGGCGCAGTGACGGCCACGCTGCCGGCGCCCCCGTTCGCCGGGAAGGGTTGGCTGGTGGGAGAAATGGAGTAACTGCAGGAGGGCGCACCTTCGGTAATCTTGGCGATGAAGGCGTCGTAGGCGCCGCCGCCGTAAGCGGGCTGGAGGGCGCCCGCCGTGGGGAAATTGCTCGACTCGGTGTAGCCCGCCACGTAGGCGTTGCCCGAGGAATCCACCGCAATCCCCCAGCCGTCATCCTCATCGCTGCCCCCGAGGTAGGTGGAGTAAACCAGCGCCGAGCCGGCCGCGTTCAGCTTCGTTACAAAAGCATCCCTGAGGCCCCTGTTGGACGCCTGCAGCGCGTTCGAGGTCGGGAAATTGCTCGACCCGGTGTACCCCGTCACGTAAGCGTTGCCCGAAGAATCCACCGCAATCCCGGAGCCCCCTTCCTCACCGCTGCCCCCGAGGTAGGTGGAGTAAACCAGCGCCGAGCCGGCCGCGTTCAGCTTCGTTACAAAAGCGTCGGACCTGCCCCCGCCGGAAGACGCGTGCAGCGCGTTTGCGGTCGGGAAGTTGCCCGAGCTGGTCTCGCCCGTCACATAGGCGTTGCCCGAAGAATCCACCGCAATCAGGCCCACTTCATCGCCGCTGCCCCCGAGGTAGGTGGAGTAAACCAGCGCCGACCCAGCCGCGTTCAGCTTTGTCACAAAAGCGTCGTTGGAGCCCCTGTTAGACGCCTGCAGCGCGTTCGCGGTCGGGAAATTGCTCGAATTCGTCATGCCCGTCACATAGGCGTTGCCCGAGGAATCCACCGCAATGCCGGAGCCTCCATCCTCATCGCTGCCCCCGAGGTAGGTGGAGTAAACCAGCGCCGAGCCGGCCGCATTCAGCTTCGTCACAAAAGCGTCGTACATGCCACCGCCGTAAGACGCCTGCACCGCGTTCGCGGTCGGGAAATTCCTCGAACTGGTTAGGCCTGTCACGTAGGCGTTGCCCGAGGAATCCAGCGCCATCCCGGTGCCCGCATCGTCACCGCTGCCCCCGAGGTAGGTGGAGTAAACCAGGGCCGAGCCGGCTGCGTTCAGCTTTGTCACAAAAGCATCGTGGGAGCCCCTGTTAGACGCCTGGAGTGCATTGGCGGTGGGAAAATTGCGCGAGGCGGTGGGGCCCGTCACATAGGCGTTGCCCGAAGAATCCACGGCAATCCCCCAGCTCCAATCGTCGCCGCTGCCCCCGAGGTAGGTGGAGTAAACCAGCGCCGAGCCGGCCGCGTTCAGCTTGCTCACGAAAGCGTCGGAGTCGCCCCCGCCGTAACGCGCCTGCACCGCATTGGCGGTGGGGAAGTTGCTCGACACGGTCGAGCCTGTCACGTAGGCGTTGCCCGAAGAATCCACCGCAATCCCGTAGCCCCAGTCGCCACCGCTGCCCCCGAGGTAGGTGGAATAAACGAGGACCGGATCAATGACCAGCGGGTAGGTCGGGTCATAGGCCGCAACCTCAAACCCGATTTCGGATTGCGGATTTCGGACTGCGGATTTCAAACTTGACGAGCGAAGCGTGAAGCTGCCCTCGACTTCGCGGCGGGCGCCGTCCACCTCCTGGTACACCAGCGGCTTGTGGAAGCGCACCTGGCCGCCGGCGGCGGCCTGCAACACCAAGTCGCCCTCGGCGTCCACTTCCACTCGGCCGGCGCCCTCGACGCCAAGACGGATTTGCCCCGGGTCGGCGCCGGGCGCTACCACGAAGTCATATTCCAATTGCGCCGCCGCGGCGGGGTTGCCGTAGTACACCAGGCTCACGCCCGGATACACCTCCCGGTACTCGACCTTGCGGTAGGTGGGAACGTTGGTGCGCCACTTCGCCGGATCGTTGCCGATGAAGTAGTTGCTCTTGCCCGGCAGCTCTTCCCGCCCAACGACCTGCGGCGAAGGGTTGGCGCCGATCAACTCCAACCGGATGTTCACCGCAGAGGACGCTGAGGGCGCAGAGAACAAGCTTGAATGCTCTCTCCGCGTTCTCTGCGTACTCTGCGGTGAGATAAGGGAAAGGACGGCTTCGGTGGAGGTGAGGAACAGCGTGTAGCCACGGCCGCGCGAGAGGAACTTGACTTGGCCATCGCTCTGGCCCTGGTTGGCCTCGAAGCTCAGCGGCAATTTGCCATAGTCTGCCACGATTTGCGGTCTGGCTGCATCTGGCGATGTCGGCCCGGTGCCCGGATGCGGAAAAGTCTGGCGCGAGTCATCTCGCAAAGCGCGTGGGCCAAGCGCCAGAAGCGCCGTAGCCAGGGCCAGCAGAGTGGTCAATGAAGCGTGTTGGATGAGTACACGGCGTCTCCCCTGCATGATGCACCTCCGCGCGAAGAACCGGGCAGCCCAGTGGAAGGTAGGAACCGAAGGTACCACGCGCTGGAATTGAGAGTCAAGCTCGGCTTCCGGCCCTCTCTATCCCTTCCCAGAAGAAACAAAAAAATCGCAGGCTGGCACAGAGTTTGAGGCTACAGTCAGGCCGACGGGCCGCCGCCCTCTTAACCCGGATTTCCGATTTGAACATTTCCCGGTGACTTTGTAAGATGGTTCGACGCCTTTATTCACGCGGGTTTGAATGCAGTCAAGATGCTCCGGAGGCCGAAACCCAATGGGTGAGATAGGAAACCAGCCGTTTCAGCTCTCCTTCAACCCCTCTCTGAAGATCGATTTCCAAGGTTCACGAGTCACCTCCGACGGCGGCCTGATTGTGGTCCGCGAACTGGACGAGCGACTCGGCTTCGGGGAACTCATCGAACGGCACCTGGCCGACTCCCGCCGCGGCAAGAACACACAGTTTCCGCTGGCTGACCTCTTGCGCCAGTCCGTCTACAGCCGCATGGCGGGCTATGAGGATGTCAACGACGCCGAGCGGCTGAGCCAAGATCCGACCTTCCGGCTGATCGGTTCGGAGAAGATCTGGGAGCGTGGGGCAGCCTTGACCTCACGACTACAATCGTTCGAGACCGAGATGCTGGCCGCGGAGGAGAACTTCGCCGGGCTGGCGCGCATCAACCGCGAACTGATCGGCAGGGTGGAAGCCGTGGATTCCCCCCAACGACTCGTGCTGGACATGGATTCCACCGAGATCCCGGTCTACGGCCAGCAGGAGCAGAGCGCTTACAACGGCCACGTCGAATCCACGTGCTATCACCCGCTGCCGCTGTTCAACCGCGGGCGCGACTGTGCGGGGCAGGGGTGCTTGGCTTACAGCACCGCAGCGCTGCTACGGTCCAACAACCTGCAGGATTTGCCGGTTGCTGTCCCTGAGCGTCAGAACCATGCTCCCGGCGCCGGCGCTCCCGTAAGTTTTCTGTCCGAAGAGCGTCATGGTCACATTTTGTGCGACCGGAACATAGAAGGCGCCGAAGCCGACGATGCCGGGGCCCAGGTAACCGCCGGTATCAACCCCGCCGCTGAAGAAATCGGCTGCCAGCCCGACCTGGTACGTAACCGGACTGGAAGCCCCGTTATAGACCTCGACGACGTAAAAACCGGGCGAAAGCGACAGGCCAAGCCGGAGGGGCGGCGGCCCGCTGACCGGAGCGCCGATCTGTCTCTTGTTAGCGTCCAAGAACCGCATGCTGAGCGACGCTCCTGAAGAAACCTGGGCATCCAGGTTTGCCGTGACGGTTTGCGCCGAGACCAGCAGGAAGGCGCCGAACCCCGGGGTGTTGTCCCCAGAAGGGTGCAGCGCCCCGCCGAGATTGAATCCGCCGGCCGCCTGGCCAACAGACGTCAGCACCTCCAGGCCCCAGAACCCAGCGGCTGCACTGGGGGCCAGCGTCGCTTCCACGATGTAGAAACCGGGATTTAGAAAACGCGTTAATTGCGGCTCGAAGGGCGCGCCCCCAGCAGTCGCGGAGGCCGCCACCTTGCGGATGCGGTCGTGGCCAGAATCGGCAATATACAGATTGCCCGCCGCATCCAAAGTTACAGCAGAAGGCGCGCAAAGCGATGCCGAGGTCGCTGGTCCCCCATCGCCTTTGAAAACGGGGCAAGTAATCTCGGAGCAGAAAAGATCCCACGTAGTGCTTCCTGCCACGCTGGTGATCATTCCTGAGACGTCGACCCTTCGGATGCGGTTGCTGTTCTTGTCGGCGATGTAGATGTTGCCCGCTCCATCCACAGCCACGCCGCTGGGCGAGTACAGCCCGGCGACGGTGGCCGGGCCACCGTCTCCCCCACATCCGTGCCCCCCGTAACCCGCGACAATGCTGATTGTCCCCGAAGAACTGACTTTGTGAACGTGGTTCTTATTGCTTCCGACCGTCCCTGGCCCTGCGATGTAGAGATTGCCGGCGCCGTCGACAACCACGCCTGCCGGTTCGTCCAGCGAGGCCCGAGTGGCCGGTCCACCGTCACCGGGATACATAGCGCCTCCACCGGCTACTGTGCTGATCGTTCCCGATGGGGTTACCTTGCGGACCCGGCCGTTGTAGGTATCTGCGATGTACAGGTTGCCGGCCGCGTCCACCGCCACACCTGTTGGCAGTCGCAGCGAGGCGGCGGTGGCTGGCCCGCCGTCGCCGGAAAACCCGTACGTGCCGTTGCCCGCGAGGGTACTGATAATTCCGGCGGCGTTGACCCGACGGATGCGGTCGTTACCCCGATCGGCGATGTAGAGGTTGCCGGCGGCGTCCACGGCAACGCCGGTCGGGTAGTAGAGCGAGGCGCTGGTGGCCGGGCCGCCATCGCCCGAAAACCCCCGCGTGCCATTGCCTGCGACGGTGCTGATGATCCCTGAGGGGCTGACCTTGCGGATGCGCTTGTTGCCCGAATCGGCGATGTAAAGGTTGCCGGCGGCGTCCAAAGCAACGCCGCAAGGGTTGCTCAGCGAGGCGGTGGTGGCCGGCCCGCCGTCGCCGCCGAATTTGTAGAGGCCGTTGCCGGCCACTGTAGTAATGATTCCGGATGCGTCGACTCTGCGGATGCGGTTGTTGCCTCCGTCGGCGATGTAGAGGTTGCCCGCGGCGTCCATGGCCACGCCTCCGGCGCTGAACGAGGCGCTGGTGGCCGGACCGCCGTCGCCGGAGAACCCCGGCGTGCCGTTGCCCGCCACGGTGCTGATGATCCCCGAGGGGCTGACCTTGCGGATGCGGTTGTTGCCTCCGTCGGCGATGTAGAGGTTGCCGGCAGCGTCCACGGCCACACCGGTCGGGAGGCTCAGCGAGGCGCTAGTGGCTGGGCCGCCGTCGCCAGAAAATCCCTTCGTGCCGCTGCCCGCCACGGTGCTGATGATCCCCGAGGGGCTGACCTTGCGGATGCGGTTGTGGTACTGGTCGGCGATGTAGAGGTTGCCGGCAGCGTCGACGGCCACGCCCGCCGGCCAGAGCAAGGCGCTGGTGGCGGGACCCCCGTCGCCGCCCGTGCCGCCGCCCGCCGCAGTGGTGATGATTCCCGAGGTGTTAACCTTGCGGACGCGGCTGTTGCCAAGGTCAGCGATGTAGAGGTTGCCGGCGGCGTCGACGGCCACACCGGTCGGGAGGCTCAGCGAGGCGCTAGTGGCCGGACCCCCGTCGCCGGAGAATCCCCCCCCGGGGTAAATGCCCGCCACAGTGCTGATGATCCCCGAGGGGCTGACCTTGCGGATGCGGTGGTTGTACTGGTCGGCGATGTAAAGGTTGCCGGCGGCGTCGACGGCCACACCGGCCGGGTAGTACAGCGAGGCGCTGGTGGCCGGGCCGCCATCGCCAGAGAAACCCCGGACGCCGTTGCCCGCCACGACAGTGAGGATTCCGCTCGGGGAGATTTTCACCACGAGGTTGTTGTCTTGATCGCTTGCATAGACGTTTCCCGCGGCGTCCACCGCAACGCCCCACACGCTGCCCAGCGGTGCGCTGGTTGCCGGGCCGCCGTGAAACACCCATTGGCTGCCAGCGACCGTGGTGATGACCTGGGCGCAAAGCTGAGTCGAGTGCAGGAGAACTGCGAGAATCAACCAACCGGGGACCCGCCATCTCGTAGAGCTCATGGCGACTTCCTCCGCTGGGTAGGCAGTCTAACACCAAACTGACAGTGGTCAAGAAGAGAGTGACTCCGCTCTTACCCTCGTCCACCTCGTCTGCTGCGCCGCGGCGATCCGCCGGCGGGCGGCCGCGCAGTTCGGGTAGACTTGCATGGCCCCCATCGGCGTGCTGAACAGCCTGGGCGTACTACGCCGGGTTCAGGAGCGGATCGCCGCGCTACGCAGGAAGGCTACCGCACAGGAGCAAGGGGCGAACTGCGGAGCCCGCTTTGAAAACCTGCTGATGTTCCCAGGTCCCGATGCGAGCGGCCCGCAGCCGGCATAATCGCCCGGACCCGAGTGACCGCACAGAGGTAGCGAAGGAAGGCGACACGCAAAGGCCCGGCCGTCCGCTTTGGCACGGTTCGGGCCTTTCGTGTTTCTGGACGGGGGCAATATAAGGGCAAGATAAGCGCCAAACCACGGGGCCTATTGCAACCCACAACCCCTTATCTCGCTGATTTCAAATAAGGGTGGCTGTTCGATGCGGTTTCGTAAACCGCGGGTCGGAGGTTCAAGTCCTCTCGGCGGCTCCAGCCCTCTCTCATTCCTTCATCCCCAACAGGGTAGGTTTGGCGCCGCGGGGGCACGGCGACGGTTTTCACCACCTGCTCCGGATGGCCGGTGGCCGTGATCTCGACCCGGTCTTCCAGCAGCCGGATGCGTCTCCAGTGATCGGCGCCGTAACCCAGCGCCGCGGTGCGCACCTGCGTCAGCCGGCGTCCCCCGGCCTCGATTTCCTCCACCGCGTCGCTGTGGCGATGCCCGGCAAGCGAAAGCAGCACATTGTTTGCACCTGTGATCGCGGCCTTGAGCGACTGGGAAAACTCGTCCTCGCCCAGTGGAATGTGCATCGCCAGGATAACGGCCGCTTGCGGGTGTTCGGCAAGTTGCCGCTTCAACCAGGCGAGCTGCGCGGCGGCAAACTCGCGGTTCCGCACCGGGCTTTCCGCATGGTCCAAAACCAGGAAGAAGTAGGCGGTCTGCCCGACCTGGCGGCGAAAGCTGTAGTAAGTGCCATTCCGGAAGCAGTCGAAGGCCTGCCGCCAACGGCGTCTGGCTTCCTCTGCCACCGACGGGTCCGGAATCGGACCGGGCTGACCCTCGGCCTGCCGGTACCGATGAATATCGTGGTTCCCGAGCGCCAGGAAGACTTGCAGGCGGGTTCCGCCAAGAGCTTCCCGGAAGCGTTCGATCTGTCCGTAGACCGGCGCGCCCGACGGGCCATCGAAGCAGTAGGTGTCAACCAGATCACCCGTGTTCAAAACGAAGGCCGGCGGCGATTCGCGGCCCAGTTGCTCCAGGAGTCCCTTGAGCGTCTCCGCGGAGTGGCGGAAGTGCTCGCGGGCGGCCACCAGTTTGGGGTGCACGCCATCCAAATCGACGACATGGGTATCGCTGATGTGCACGAGCTCCAGAACCGGCTCGCCACACCACACGACGGCGCAAGCCAGCAGGACCAGCAGACACGCGCGCAGCCAATGGCGAAGCATTATCGGCATCGATTCTCTCACAGAACGCCGGCTCCTCGGCCAGCCGCAGCAGCGTGTCGCAGAGCGGCATCGGCGCTAAGACACAGGTGTCGAGCACGGCGACGTACTGGCTACTCAGCGCGATCATCCGGCGGTTCCAGGCCGTACAATCCGTCTTCGGCTTCCGCCCGCGTCAGGTCGTCGAGCGCTTGCCGCCGCCTGCCGTCGCGCTTCGCCTTATACGCCAGCAGATCGCGCATGTAGACTCGGCGGTGCGTGCCGACCTTGTGGAACGGAATCTCGTCCCACTCCAGCAGCTTCACCAGGAACTGGCGCGACACGCCCAGCATTCGCGCCGCTTCGACGGTGGTCAATTGCGCGTCGTCCTGGACGATAGCGAGGGGCTGACCCTGGCCAAGGCCGGTGATCAGCTTACAGAGAAACTCAGGCAACGATGCCGGGAGGCTCTGCGCCCTGCCATTCGGCCCGACCAGCCTGGCGTGGCTGCGCTGGATTCGCTGGTACAGGTCACGAACCTGTTGCCTGTTGTTGGGCACGATGGCCACGCCCGTCCTAGCTACCTGCTTGGCCCGCATACTATTCCACCCCATGCCCATTATACGCTACATCTGACTTAAGCGCTATAACTGACGCGCCCGGGGGGCCACACGAACCCGCCCTCTTGGTCGGATCCGCGCCGGTCTCGAAACCGCTCACCGCGCTACTGAAACCACGTGGCGGCCGAGGCCTCTGGGGATCTCCACGACCTGCCTCTCGGGGACCTGGGCGCCGAGCCGGTCGCGCGTTTCATTGGAAAGCAGCAGCGTCCACGCGGATTTGGCGGAGGCAAAGTACCGGCAATAGTGGTCGTCGTAATGAACTGCCAGCGATAGGGCGCCACCGGCGCCGCCGTCGCGCTCCACCTGGGCGTGCATGTAGCCGCAGTACTCGTTGGCGCTCATGTAGCGCACCCCCTCGCCGAGGCTCCGGAGCAGACCGCTGAACGAGCCGGGATCCAGAGAAACGTCCCGGTCGTGGAAAACGAGATAGTAGGGGGCATCCACCGTCCAGGGAATCTCGTCGGCCGCGAGCGTCCGGTCGTAGGCCCAGGTGCCGCGCCGCAGCACCGGCTGCAGGTTGATCACGAAATCCGTTCCCAGGTATTCATCCCCGCCTAGCTCACTCAGCCCGAAGCCGAGTTGGGCGGCGATGCGGGCCGAATTATTGGGATAGGAGCGGCTGTAGCCGCCCCCGCCGCGCATCAAGAACAACGGAACCACGCCAAAATCTTCTTTGAGATATTCGATCGACCGCCGCAGGTGAAACATCTGCGTGATTGCCGGGATTTCCTTTTTCCGGACCAGATCGCCGAATTCCGTCCACCAGCCGAGGCTGCCGACGCCATCCATGGGCGCGGTCCACCAGGGGCCGGGCGGCGAATCCAGGTCCGGCAGCATGTGGGTCCAACCATGGCTCTGGATCTCGAAGACGCCCTCGCGCAGGCCGGCCTCCAGCCCGCGCTTGGTCGAGGCGAAATCGTGTACCCGGCCCGGCTGAAGCGAGTCCATCACCCGCTCTTGTTTCCAGGGGTTCAAGACGCGTTGCGATTGGCGATCGACGAAGCCGGTGTTCACGTCTTGCATGAGCACGGCCTTGTGCTTTTTCAGGGGTTCGATCAGCCCCTTGCGGATTTCCTCCTCGGCGAGTGTGCGGTAGCTCCAATAAGAGAGGAAGGTCTTGTCGGAGGTGCCCATGTCGTCCATGAACATAAGGATGCTCTTCGGATATTCCACGTAGAGCAGGTAGCCTTGCGCCCAGGCTAAAACGCGCTTGAGCAGGTCGCGGACCACTTGGCCCTGGATCTGCGTGCTGGCGCGGTGAGCGCCAAGCCAGGCCACGCGGCCTCCGCCGCTCCACTCCCGGGCGGTCAGGAAGGGATGCGGGCCGCGGGTCATCAACACGGTGGCGTCGGGCGCGACGGCCTTGAGTCCCGGCCAATACTGCCCCGGCCGCAAGAACGATTTCTCGCGGCCCTCCAGCCCGCGGGTGATGAAGTGCTCGCGGGCCAGCGCCAGTGTGTCAGGGGAGGCAAAATCGCTGACGTAGTGCACGCCGGCAAGCTCCGAGATTTCCGGCGCCGCCACCGCGTCGCCCAGAACCACAAGGTTGACCCCGTGCTGCTTCACCAGTTCCGGCACCAGGCCCAGCCCCTTGCCTTCGAGATCGCCGGGGCCGGCATCCCAGATGATGGTGCCATAACGGGGTCGGCCGTCGCGGTCCAGCAGGTGATACTTATCGAGGCGCTGCTGATCCAGGCGCAGTATCTCGAACGGCAATCCCCAGGACTTCATGAGCGCCGCCAGGATCTGGAATTCGCCTCCGTCCTCGATCACGTAGCTGGCCGGGTCCTTCCACTGGTCGGAGATCACCAGCAGGAAGCGGTAGGGCAGCCCCCGGTCTTGCGTTGCGGCCCCGGCATGCGCCGCGACCGGCGAGACAACAAGGATGAGAGGCGCAATCAGCAACCACACGAGAATCACGGCTCGAAAGAAACCAGTCATCGTTCAGCCCTCTGACTCCACGCATCACCTGGGGGCGAAGCTCACCCGATGGCGCCCTGCCCCCTTGGCAAGTTCAACAGTCCGCTTGTCCGGGACGGAGTCCTTCAATGCGCGCCGCGTTTCGTCCGACAGGTGCAGAATCCAGGACGAGGCGTGAGAAACGAAATACCGGCAGTAGTGCTCATCATAGTCAACGATAAGGGCGGGGACGGGCGGCAGTCCATCAGCCGGCGGAGCCGGGTCCCGCTCGACCTTGGCGTGCAGGTAGGCGCAGTATTCGCCGGCCGTCATGTAGTGGAGTCCGCCGCCAAGATCGTTGAGCAAGCGCTCCACCGAGCCGGCATCCATCGCCAGGTCCCGGTCGTGGAACCCCACCCACGCCGGGGCATCGATGGTCCACGGGATGTCCGCCGCCCTCAGCCGCCGGTCGAACGCCCATCTCGAAAAGGGAGCGGCGTGCGCCAGAGAAACGACCAGGTCAGGAGCGAGATAGCAGGCCCATTCGCCACTCGCCAGCCCGAAGCCCGCCTGCGCTGCGAGGCGAGCGGTGTGATTAGAGTAGGACTGCGAAAACAGCGACCCACCTGGCCGCAGGGCAAGCGGGGTGACGCCGAAATCGCTTCGGATGCCCGCCATGGCCCTCTGCATGTGGAAACGCTGGGTTGCGGCGGGGATCTCCTGCTTTCGCAGCCGGTCGCCGAACTCGTTGTACCAGTCCAGGCTGCCGACGCCATCCATGGGCGCGTTCCACCAGGGGCCGGGCGGAGAATCCAGGTCCGGCAGCATGTGGGTCCAGCCATGGCTCTGGATCTCGAAGACGCCTTCTCTCACACCCGCGTCGAGCCCGCGCTTGGTGGACGCGTAGTCGTGGACCGTGTTGGGGTCGATGGCGTCGACCACCCGCTGCTGCCAGGGGATCAGGATCCGCCCCGTTTTGCGGTCGACGAATCCGGTGTTCACGTTTTGCACCAGGGCGGCGTTGCGTCGCTTGAGCGGCTCGATGAGTCCGGTGCGAATCTCTTCTTCAGTCGGCGTGCGGTAGTGCCAGTAAGGCAGGAAGGACTTGTCGGACGTGCCCATGTCATCCATAAACAGGATGAGGCAATGCGGATACTCCCGGTAGAGCGCGTAACCCTGAACCCAGACGAGCGAGCGCTTGAGGAGATCGCGGATCAACTGGCGCTGGATTTGAGTGCTGGGGCGGTGAGCGCCAAGCCAGGCCACGCGGCCGCTCTTGTCGGATTCGCGGACCGTCAGCAGGGGCACCGAACCGCGGGCGGCGATCACCGTTGCGCCGTCGGCGGTCACCTTGCTGCCGGGAATTCCGGCGCCGGCCGGGAACTCGTTCTGTCTCCCGGCCAGCCCGCGCCCGATGAAGTGATCGCGCACGAAGACAAGCGGTTCCTGTGACTTGTATTCGCTGGCATATTGCAGACCGGCCAGTCGGGAGATCTCCGGGGCCGCCACCGAGTCGCCCAGAATCACCAATCCGACACCGTGGCCGCGGACCAGGTTTCCGACCAGTTCGGTACCCTTGTCCTTCAGGCTGGCCGCATCGGCATCCCAGATGATGGTCCCGTAGCGTGGCCGGCCATCGCGGTCGAGCAGGTGGTACTTATCGAGGCGCTGCTGATCCAGGCGCAGGATCTCGAACGGCAGCCCCCAGGACCTCATGAGCGCCGCCAGGATTTGGAATTCGCCTCCGTCCTCGATCACGTAGCTGGCCGGATCTTTCCACTGATCGGAGATCACCAGCAAAAAGCGGTAGGGCAAGGGAGCGGTCTGCGCCGCCGCGAAAGGCGAGAAAACAACCGCCGCCACCAGCACCGCCGCAAGCAGGGCCCCCGGAGCTCCGGGACGCCACAGCAATTCCCATGTTGCAGCTCCGCACGAAATCAAGCTCCGCGATTCTTTGAATGCGCGCCGATTGTATCGCAAACTGACCCCTAGATACCGGCTTCGCCCGCTCCGGATGAGTCAATAAGGAAGGCACTGCTCACGGGCGGCCCTCTGCTATTGCATCCTTGATTTCCTTGTCGGTCAGCGGTGGAACTTCATCTTGATCGTCGGGCAGATAACCCCAGCGCTTGAACTGCTCTTGGAGCTCCGGAGCACGCTGAAACGCATGAAAGTACACGTACTCGGGCGCAAGATCCGCGCCGTTTGGCCACACGATAGTTTCGAGCTCGTCATCGACCTTCAGTTGCGCGAAGACCTCTTTGTCCCGGAGAGGCTCGAACACCGGGCCGGTCAGCGCCTCCAACAAGTCGGCAATGCCTTTCCGGCCATCGCTGAAAAGGACTTCGACTTCGTAGCCCTTAAGGTACCTTGCCTGCGTGACGTGTAGGCACATGGTCACTACTCCAATGGTTCAATCGGTCTTGGGGTCTGGCCCTCCCGGCAAAGCTTCCAATCTTCGAGCAGTTCGTCCTTGTGAAGGACGTACCACTCAAGGACGTGCTGCAACGCTCTCTTGGGGAACTTGCCCTCCACCACGCCAGCAGAAATGTTCACGATGATCTCATAGCCACCGTACTTCGCGTGAAAATGCGGCGGAGAGTGGTCGTTCCAGTACATGGCGATTGCGATTCCCAGGAATCTGCTGATGATCGGCATTCACGAAGCTCCATCAATGCCCGTGATTTTGCTCCTGCCGTGGTGAAGCTGGAGGTTCTCGCGGGCAGCGTGGAACGGGTTCCGGCCGTCGGCGAACGCCACGGCGTGCCTGCAAGCAGCAGCCTCCGAAGGCATGCGCGCCTCCTCAGACAAATAACCCCGCCCGAGGCCCTGCGGCATGTCGGGCGGGGAGCAAATCGGTCTTTAGTGTAACAGGCGCGCCGGGGTTGTCAAGCACCAGCGGTCCCAACCGCCTATAGTAAGGTCGTGACCCCGGAAAGCTTGGCCGCCTTGTTCAAAGCCGCATCGCGAGAGGCGAGCGGAAGACCTCTGCGGACGGCAAGTTCCAGGTAGGCCGCATCGTACACCGAGAGCCCATGTTTCTCCGCCAGCTCCGCGACCTTGCCTAACGCAGCTCGCGGCCCTTCGTCGTCGATGATTGGATTTAGGCGGCCGAGAGCGCGGCGGGCACGCCCGCACTCTTCGGCTTGAATCCTCTTCCGGCGCGCCAACACCAGTAAGGAATTGGCGACTTCGAACATCCAAAGGACCGGCACGACAAGCGGCGTGCCCGAGGCCACGTCGTCGAGCAAGCGCCGGGTTGCCTCGCTCGCTTGCGACGCCACGGCCCACGCGACGCCCACCGATGAATCGGCAACGAATCCACTGTTCACGGGCGGCCCTCTGCTATCGCGTTCTTGATTTCCTTGTCAGTCAGCGGCTTAAAACCTCGCCGTCTGGCCATTTCCTCGCGGAGAGCGTGGAGGTGGTTTGCCGCCTGACGGACTTCAGCCAGAGCTGGTCGGCCTTCGGGAATGATGCGGGCGACCCTCTTATCGTGTCTGGTAATCACGATTTCCTCGCCGCGTGAAACACGGTCGAGAAGTTCTCCGAACCGGGTCTTGGCCTCAAAAGCCGTCACAGTTACCATGAGCAACTCCAAAATGACTAGCCAACGACTAGTCTATACGGACAGACCGCGGCCAGGCAACCGAAAGCTGAAGGAAGATCCAAAGCCGGGGACCGCGCCGATTACACAGAGATTGATCCGTGAAATCCGCGCAATCTGCGGCTAAACGGCAAGCACACAGGCTGGAAGCCTGTGCCACTTCGATCCGGCTCAGGCCCTGAGGAATATCTTTCGCTTGTACATCCAGAACAGGATGAGCCATTCGACCAGCAGCACCGCCGCGGCGCTGAACAGGGCGCCGAACGGTCCCAGGTGGGCCGCCATCGGCTTGCTGAAGATGCCCACGATGCGGCTGATGGGAACCAGCGTCACGCCCATGTAAATAGCGATGGCGTTCATTCCGATGATCGCAAACGGGAACGCCCACTTGCGGAAGCCGAGAACGTCGATGATCCAATAGAAAAGCAAAAACTGGAGGCAGGCGAATCCGGCTGACAGGATGCCGTAGGAGGTCGTCCACAGCTTCATAATCACGGGGACAACAGGGCTGAGCGCCAGGCCCAGCGCCACGCCGCCCACGCCGACCAGGCCAATGATCTTCAGCTTGGTCCGTGCCGGCCGGCTGCTCATCAGGAGTTGTCCGATCAGCAGCCCCAGGATGGTGGTGGAGATGGTGGGGATGGCGCTCAGGACCGTGCCCCAGCCCTCGGCGTGCGTTCGGCCCAGCACCATCAGGTCCACGGCCCTCACCAGGTTGGCCCCGTTTTCGTAACTGCCGGCCGGAACTCCGGGGGCCGGTATAAATTGCAGGACAAGGGCATACACAACCAGGATCAGGGCGCCGGTCGTGGCCTGAACCTTACGCGACGCGCCGGCCAGAAACGATGCCACCAGGTAGGCCAGGGCAATGGGCTGGAGGGCGCTGCTCAGCTCCACTAGAGTTGGCTTATTCGAGGAGACCGAAGTGCGCAGCGAGCCGAGCAGGAACAGGATCGCGGCGCGCTTCAGCGCCTGCAGGCGAATTTGCCGATCGGTCTGTGTGCGCCGCCGCTTGGCATAGGATAGCGGTATCGAGACGCCGACCATCAGCATGAAGGCCGGCCAGATCACGTCGTAGAACCGCAGCCCTGCCCACGTCGAGTGCTCAAGTTGGCGTGCGACGGCGGCCACGACGGCATTCGAGCCCAGGCGCTGGAGCGCCATGAGCAACGACTTGCCGCCCACGATCCACAACATGGTAAACCCGCGGAAGGCATCCAACGAGGCCAGCCGGGCGGGGGCGGGCGCCGCTTGCGCGGCGACGGAAGCGCTTTCCGAACCCATAAATCCGAACCCCTGGCGCAACACCGGCCGCGTCGATGACGCCGGCCGGATGCGCCAGTTGCGAACCCGAATACTACTGTAGCTCGCGGTTTTCGACAAGCCTGAGCCGGACTGTTCTCCGGCATCCGGCGCGCGGTTGGCGTTACCACCCGTGGGATGCGTATAATATCCGTTCTTGAGGGACGGAACAGAAAAGGAAAGGCGCTACAGATGGCTCGATTTGAGATGCACATCGACCGGAAGCTGGCCAAGGACGACCTGATCCTGATCACCGGGGCCGGCGGCTTCATCGGCGGGGCGCTGGCCCGCTATTTCCACGGCCTCGGCTACACGCGCATCCGCGCCGTGGACCGCAAGCCGCTGGCGGAATGGTACCAGCGCGTGCCGGGCGTCGAGTGCCTGTCCATGGACCTGAGCGAGAAAGAAAACGCCATTCGGGCAGTGGAAGCGACCGTGGAAGTGTATAACCTGGCCGCCGACATGGGCGGCATGGGCTTTATCGAGCGCTTCCGGGTGGAATGCCTGCGCAGCATCCTGATCAACACCCACCTGGTCGAAGCAGCCTGGCGCGCCGGAACCGCGCGCTATTTCTTTTCCTCGTCGGCCTGCGCCTACAATACCGACCTGCAGAAGGACCCGGGGGCCCGCGCGCTGAAGGAGTCCGACGCCTACCCGGCCATGGCCGAGCGCGGCTACGGCTGGGAAAAACTGATGTCGGAGATATTCTGCCAGGAGTACTGGGCGGAGCGCGGGCTGGAAACCCACATGGCCCGCTTCCACAACATCTATGGCCCGGACGGCACGTGGTTCGGCGGGCGCGAGAAGGCGCCGGCGGCCCTCTGCCGCAAGGTCATCGAGGCCAAAGACACTGGTAAGATGGAGATCGAGATTTGGGGGGACGGCACCCAGACGCGCAGTTTCTGCTTCATCGACGACTGCGTGCTGGGCATCGACCTGATCATGCACTGCGACAAACTGATCGCCACCCCCATCAACTTGGGCACCAGCGAGATGATCTCGATCAACGACCTGGTGACCATGGTGGAGCAAATCGGCGGGGTGAAACTGGCGCGCAAGTACGACCTGGATGCGCCCAAGGGTGTGGCCGGCCGCAACAGCGACAACACCTTTATCAAGAGCGTGCTGAACTGGGAACCGGATACGCCGCTGCGCGCCGGCATGCCCAAAACCTACGCCTGGATTGAACAGCAGTACCGCGACCGCAAGGCCGGCAAGCGGGTGGTGCAAGACTGAGGCACCGGCCCGCTTTACCATGAGATTCACCACGGATGAACACGGATGAACACGGATGACCTGAACGTCCGGCATTCAGTAGTCCGGCGCTGGCTGCCCGGCCAGCGTGTTTTTCTTCCCCGGCGCTTAGACGCATCCCGGTTTATCCGTGTTCATCTGTGTTTATCTGTGGTTAATTATCCGGGCTAGACAAGCGTGGACGGCAATGGACATCACCTCCGTCATCGGCAAGATCCCGTACCGCATGGCGCTGGCCGGCGGTTGGATCGACCAGCCCTTCGTCTCCCGCCTGAATCCCGCGCCGCCCGGGTCCATGGTGGTGGTGGCGCTGGAGCCCGTGACGCGCTTCATGGACCGCTGCGGCATGGCCACCGGCACCCGCAAGGTGGCCATGGAAATCTGGAACGGTATGCTGCCCAACCGCGCTCCGGAGGAATTGGCCCGGGAACTGTACGCCGCCGAGAACAAGGACAAGCCCGAGCCCTCCGGCTCCCAGGATATGATCGGGCTGATCTACCCGGGCATCAGCCGACTGGACTATGACGCGGAGGTCGAAGACGGCTACTTCCCGGCGCACATCGAATCCAACCGCGACCCGCTGATCGCCCGCTGGCTGGAAGACGTTTTCTACCTGCTGCCCGTCAGCCAACGGCCTGAGGGTTACGGCCCGCTGGGGGTGAAGAACCTGGACCGGGAGTGGATCCGGCGGCTGGGCCAGACGGGGAAGGACTGTTACGGCGCTATCCTGGCGCGGGACATCCGCGCCCTGGGCGCGTCCATGAACGACTGCATGGAATGCTGGGAAGCGATCCTGCCGCATACGGTGCGGCACCCGGCCATCTCCATCGACCTGAAGGCCCTGCTGAGTTATTACCAGTGCCGCTGTGCCGGCGCGATGTACTCCGGTTGCGGGGGCGGCTACC
>Ga0315285_10000959_pt1 | contig 29976 bp, 49 predicted proteins | sample YL17G09_36_MG_FD_203698 | JGI IMG/M metagenome (GOLD analysis project Ga0315285, IMG submission 203698) | Sediment microbial communities from Yellowstone Lake, YNP, Wyoming, USA - YL17G09_36 | ecosystem: Environmental > Aquatic > Freshwater > Lake > Sediment | place: USA: Wyoming | collected...
ACCAGATTTTTAATTGAGGGCCCAAATAAGAAACTTTTGGCTTTTGAAATAAAAGATATTTTTTGCGATTATGTTACTGCGCCAGGCAAGTGTTTAAAAGAAATAAACATTCAAAGAATATAATGACTTCTTATAAAGCTGTTTTTGTTAATTTAGACCAAATGGACCCAAACGACCCGTTTTTGATGTGTAGTTTGTGTGTGGATAGAATTAATGATTATGGTATTATAAAAATAGATACAGATAAAATCTCTTCAATAAGAGAAGATTTCTTTTGTGATATTAGAATAGAAAGAAGGATTCTGATTGAATTTGTTTCTTATATGATTAAGAGAAAAAATGTTCTTTTTGAAAAAACAAGAAAAAATTATTTAGATAATGAAAATATTTGTAAAAAACTTGTTTCTGATGGGAAAATAAAATCATTTGCAATTGATTTTAATTATGTGATTATTGAAAATGTTGAAGTGAAGATAATTTCAATGTCAAACAGCAATGATTTTTATATTATTCCTATATTTTAATTATTTTTTCTTAAACTTCAATTTTATAGTAACAATTTTTCCACCATCTGATTCTTCGACATTTTCTACATCGTATAAATTTTCTGGATATATTTCTCTTATTTCATCCCACAAAGAATCAAAACCCTTTTGAGAAATCTCAACTTTTGTAACTTCTATCGTTATTCTTTTATTTGTTCTCTCGGTGGTTCTCATGTTAAAAGTATTCTAAGTCTTTTTTAAAATTTTTGTTTCTAATGTCTAAGCTTTTTCTTATTGCTTCGTCAATCATAAACTTTACAATAAATAAACCAAAAAAGAGTATAATGGATAAAAAAACCGAACTATATACATTAAATGGTAAAAATAAATTCATATCATATATTCCATGAAAAATTGTTGAAACAATTATTCCGGTTAAAATGAATTTCCATTTATGAAAATCTGGCTTAACACTTTCAAATAAAGATTCTTTTTCGATTAAAACATTTTTAACAGAAAATGCTTTTTGTATGTAATAACCCATCATCATACCGCAAATCATATGTAAAAGAATTGCTGAAATAGCTCTTATGAACAAAACTCCGTCGCCATAATTCATTAAATAAGATATGTTTTCTATTAGAGCAAATCCTCCTGATGCCATCATACAATAATACATGGTTGCTATTGGTAAATCGTATATAGAGCTTCTTCTTTGAGAAAATACCCACCAAAATGTTAAAAATTTGGCTGTTTCTTCTATTAAACCAACCTGTATAAATGACTGATATCCAAATACTATCAATGGGTTGCCCGATGTTATTTGAATGCTCCATTTAGGTAAAATGTAATTAAATACATATACTAACGTCGGAGACAGCATTCCGGTAACCAAATATCTCCTTGCTCTTCTTTGAGACAAAAATCTGTTTGGAACCATATAATAAACCAATACAGAGTACAGGAAAACCGGCAGAACTGCCATTGATATCTCTAAAATGTTGCTTTCCATAGTTTTAAAGTACTTATTTTTTAATAAATATGAAAAAAAGCTTTTAAATGTGTAACAATTATGTGAATTGTACGTTTAAATTATTAAGAGCAAAACAAACTATTATGGAAAATCAAATCAAAAGTATCAAAGTAAAAGATGTGGTTGTTAGTAATGACCCAACTTTAAAGACTGGTAACGAAAAATTCGATAACTGGTTTTCTAATCGTGGAGGAATGGTTTTACGTTCTGCCATATTTGTTTCTGGAACATCTGGTGCCGGGAAAACTACGTTAATGGTTAATTTAATGAATTGGTTAACAAATACAGTTACTTGTTTGTATGAGCGCGAGGTTGAGTCTAAAGATGTTTGTGAGCAAACTTCTAATGTTAAACCATTACACGAAAATGCTTATATGTGTGATATTAAAACCCATCCACATTTCGACGAATTTGTTAAGGAATTAAATATTTTAAAACCAAAAGTTGTTATCATTGATTCAATTCAAGCAATTGCTATGGAAGACTTTAAGGATATGACTGAAGAAAATGCTTGTAATCATATCAGTCAGGTGCTAAGACAATGGACTCGTGATAATGATGCAGTTCTGTTTGTAATCGGGCACAACACAAAAGAGGGTGAATTTGCCGGTCGCAATACTATTATGCAATTTATGGATGCCCACATTGATATGGTGTTTGACAAAAAAGCTAATACCAGAACAATGTCTTGGGGCAAAAAGAATCGTAAAGGTCCAATGGGAACTCTTTATTATACTTTTGAAGCTGCCGGTATTGAGTTATATACTCAAGAAGAGTGGGATGCAAGAGCAGATGATAGAAACTTTAAAGAGAAATTTTTACAATTTGTTAATAATTATGTAGCCAGTTCAAATAAAAAGAACGACATTTGTATTAATCTTATAAATGATTATAATAAGGGTATTAAAAGTATCAGCAAAATTGAAAACGATTCAGAAGTTTGTGAAAAACTTTTAAATTTAATGTTGAGTTTGTCAGACAAATATGAAGGATAAAAAATAAAATTATGTATAAAGTAAAAATAGACCATTTGGAAAGCTTTAAGAAAGCTTTAATTGAATCGAATAAGGTAATACAAGAATCTCCTTATCATTCAATTTTGTGCACATCAAGAAATAAAGCTGTTGAAAAAAACAATAAAGCAATTAAGTTATTGGATAAACAATATTTAAATATTAAACCATAATGAAAAAAACAATTTTAATCGCATTGATGTCAGTTATTTTAGTTTCTTGTGGAAACAAAATAACTCTAGAAGAAAATTACGTTGTTATTGATAGTGTAAAATCCTTAACAGATTCAACCTATGAGGTTAATCTTAAGTGTCAAAGTGCTCCAACTAAAGGAGAAGTTAATTTTTTAACTTCATACAGATATCAAGCCGGCGACACTATGTGGACTGAAATGCAATTGAAAAGATACGACATTCAAATGTTGAAAAATTTAAGCACTGACAATCAAAGAATGAAAGATTCTGCATTTTTTTATCGAGTAAGTCTTGGAAATAAAATAAGTGACCTTAATCAGAGAATTGTCGCCTTAGAAGCTCAAAATAATGCCTTACAAAAAGCTTTAGTTAAATCAAAACAATAATCAGTATGAAAAAAATGTATTATATACCAGAAGCAGTCGGAACAATTTGTTGGTTGATTATGGATTTTTGTTGGCTATCAAAGAATTATGATATCGCTCTTATTTTTATGTTGTCTGCAGTTGTCTCTTTGGGAGTTGCTGCCAGTAATGCTCTTCTTAGTAAAGAGTTGAGAATTAGTGAACGTTTAAATTTTGTTGCTTCCTGGAGCTGGTGCACAATGAATTCATTTTGGTTTATAAGTGATATTCCGTTTGAAAATACCAGTCTTGATGCTATAAAATTCAGTCTTAATTTGGCAAAAATTTCATTTATCGTCTCATCAATACTCGTGTTGATATCTATTGTTTTTTCCGTAAAAGAAAAGAGTCATCTAAACTTAAAGCGCTTAAATATTACAGCTCCAGAAGAAAAAGATGTAAAAGAAACAGACCACGTTAATTCAAAATTTAATGAGTCTTTAAATAAATCTAATTTAAAAATACGATAAGTGTTTAATTTAAAAAAAAGACAATTTAGTAACATTCACTGGAATCTTATTGTTAATTACGAAATATGGCCAGAGCAAGTTATTTTTGGATTTAATTTTCTAGGAATCAATATAACTTATTTCATAGTTAAATTCACACAAAACAAAAAAATTATATTTTTCTTATCAAAGCAAAAAAATGAAAATTTCAACTCCATCTGAAAATATCTTAAAAACCCTAAAAGGTAAAAAAGTGTTATTTCTTGAGAATGATAATTCTCTTAATGATGGTTTGGATTGCTTCGAACAAAGGTTGATTGAAAATAAAATTGAATATAAAACTTTGTTTAATTTAGAAGATGTGCCATTTGAAGAAGTTCTTAAAAGCATAACTGAATGTGATTGTATTGTTTTTATGACACAATGGGTATATGAAGCCTCAAGAAAGGTTAGGGATTATATGTTTGCTTTAAAAGACAAAAAAATTGTAATTGAAGTCTATATATGCGAACCTACTTGGTATTATAAACCAAAGTCGGCACATGATGTTTATATTTATTCTTGTTATAGGCCTTGGAAAAGCGACCCAATAGAAGATGAAACATTCTATAAGTTAAGTCAAAAACCATATTGGGACTATAAGAATGAATTTAATCGATAAATCCGGAGAAAATTAACTTCGGATTTTTTATTTTTATAAATTTTTACTATATTTGCTTTATGGATATTCATATGTTAATAGAAGCGTCTCATACTCTCGGGAAAGACCGTGGTTTTTGGGAAAAAGAAAAAGATTTAAGAGAAGAAATTCTTTATATTTTGTCAAATGTAGGCGATATAGCGAAGGCTGTTAAAAAAGGTAGAAAAGCTAATTGGACAGAATATGATGCTGTCATAAAGTCTTATAGTGATATTTATGATGAATATGAAATGGTTGAAATAAAAAAACAAAATTTCAAAAAATACATTAAAGATACTTTTGAAGATGAAATTGCAAATGTTATCTTAAGAATAACAGATATTATAGGTGGTAAAAAAATAAACATTACTGAAGTTAATCCTTGGATTGCGCCATGTGAGCATACTGAATTAAATTATTTTTTCAGGAATGTAAAACCCACCGAGGAGTTTACCGGGAATACACCGCGCTTCTTAAATGAAGCAATTCATATCTGTATGTTTCATTCTAATGAAGATAAGGACTATGGATTATCTCACATTTTATTTTATTTAGGTTCGATTATTGAATTTTACGACATAGATATAGAAAAGCACTTGATTAAAAAAATCGAGTACAACAGAACAAGACCAACACTATATCAAGGATAAATTAATGACATTAGATTCTTTAAACATTAGAAAAGGCCTTGAATTAGAGGTCGAAGTATCAGACATTTTTTCAGTAGAAACAAAAGCACAAGGTGATATAATCGCCAAAGAAATCTACGAAAAAGGTTGGGAAATATATTCAGAGGAACACCCAGAAGATTATGATAAAATAATTGATTCTGGCGGTCTTATTTATGAGTCTGAAAAAACAAGAGTAAAAATATCAGAAAATCTTATTGCATATGTTTATGATTCATATCTTGTAAGCGCAGATGTTTTAGATGATGATGAAGATGAAGAATCTACAGAGTCTGATAAATACGAAATAATAGCTGACAGATGTAAGGAGATAGAATTTGTAAATACAAAAATTCTTAATTTTGACGAGTTCTGCATAAATGTAATGGATGCTCAAAAATTTGTTGGAAAATACGAAACATCAATTTTTAGGTCCGCGTTTTATGGTTATGGGGATTTCACTCTTGAAGAATATTATGAGGTTCATAAAATGGTAACCATATCAACAATTCATACATTAAGTTTTTTTATAAAACATAAAAATATCGTAGCTGGAATAGGTGCATTTGTCACCGGGTTATACAGAAACGACATATTGAAACAACGAGAGTATTTAAACTCAAAAGAGTTTTCAGCCATCTTAGATGAATCAGAAAGACAATTCGCTCTCATTTCATCTTTAATCGAAAAAAGTTTCTTATAACAGCTTAAATTAGTTTCTATTTATTGGTAGACTATTGATTTTTTATAAAAAATAGTTTATTTTTAAATAATGTGTAATCGTGATTTAATAAGTGAATTTAATGCTGGTAAAAACAGACATGTTTTAGAAGATTATCACAGATACGTTGCTAATATATTGGCTGCAAATAAAGTTCCTTTAGATAATGTATTTTTTGTATCTACGCCAGCTTTTCTTGTATTTTATTCAAAAGTAGATAAGGCAATTTTGCAAAGACCTGCATCAGATTATTGTGATTTTCTTACAAGAAAAGTTATTTTTGAGAAGTGTAAAACAGAAAAAAAGTTTAAATGTTATTATCATAGACAAACTACAGAAGCAGAGGCGTTGATATCAAGACCACTTGCTTCTGTGTCATATAGATTAAATTGGAATGAAACAATCTACGGAGAAGAATTTGATTGTATGAAAGCTTTGTCGAAATATATTAAATCAAAAAGTCATTTACCTATATTTATGTATGTTGATGAAGATTTTTTAAACACCATCAAAAAAACAAAAATTGTAAGAGCTGCAACTTTAGATTTCTCTTTTGTTGTTTAAGTGCTCTTGTGCTTCCAATCTTTCTTTTAGGCGCCAGTGATAGTTCGGATTAGTTAAGTAATATCCTAAATTTATGTCTACCCATCTGGAAAATTTATTCCAATAAATTGCTATTGTTTTCATTTGTTTTGGTTTTTTCTGTTAATATTTCTCTTGTAAATTTTAATTCATTAAGACTATAATTTTTAGCAAACTCCATCATTGCGTTAATAGCATCAGGCATCTTTATGTATATTTCAGAAAATTCTTTACCTTCTATTGATATGGTATGCCATTTCTGTTTTTTCAAAACTCCTCTTGGACATAAAGGGTCATTTTCGCATATTAAAGGACGTTTTCCGCAAACTCCACAGTGAGGTATTCCCATTATTGTTCAATTTTTTCTATTAATGTTTCTCGAGTTCCTATATTTTCTTTTAATAAAATATTTTCTGCATATTCCTCCATAGCTGCAGTTGATGAAGCGAAACTATAATATGGAGTTTTTTCACCAAATTCATTTTCTATAGTAATATGTGCATGTTTGGAAATTATTGTTCTTGGGCAAAAAATATTTTCCTTGCAATCTTTCATTAACTTTCCACACATACCACATACGCCCATTACTTCTTTTTGAATTTAGTAAATTTCTTCTTTGGTTTATCTCCAGTTTCTTTTATTATTTCCTGGCATTTAGCTAAAGTTAAAGATTCAGCATCAGTTCCGGCCGGTATTTTGTGATTACCGGTCTTTGATTTAATATAAGGACCATATTGACCCTTTAAAACGCTTATACCTTCCTTTTTAAACTCTTTTATTGTGTTATTGCTCTTTGCACTACCTTTCTCTTCAAATATCTCTATAGCTCGCTTTAAAGATATTTCAGATGGGTCTTCTTCTTTTGGGATAGAAGCATAAACACTTCCTATTTTAACATAAGGTCCAAATCTTCCAATAGCTACTGTAACTTCTTCTGTTTTGTGTTTCCCTAAAACCCTTGGCCATTCAAGTAATTTTAACGCTTCTTCAAGTGTTATTGTATCTAAAGTTTGTTCTTCTTTTAGTTTGGCAAATTTTGGCTTGTCTTCAGAATCCTTCTCTCCTTCTCCAAGTTGAATCATTGGTCCATATCTTCCAATTCTAGCAATAACAACCTTACCGGTCTTTGGGTCTTTTCCAAGTTCTCTTATTCCAGCTTTGCCTTCTTCTCCTGCAGCTTTCTTAAGTGTTTCAGTGAATGGTTTATAAAAGTCTCCAATCATATCAGTCCATTCCTTGCCACCTTCTGCAATTGTATCTAATTTTTCTTCTGTATCTGCAGTAAAACCATAATCCATTATTTCAGGAAAATGTTTCTTCAAATATTCAACAACAACACCCGCGATATCAGTGGGAACCAACTTACCTTTTTCTCCACCAAATTTATCCACCTTTACAGTCTCATCAATTTTTCCATTGCTCGATAATGTCAGTGTTTCAATTTTTCTTTCTTTTGCCGGTATATCTTTCTTTTCAACATATCCTCTGTCTTGTATTGTTTTTATAATTGTAGCATAAGTTGATGGACGACCAATTCCAGATTCTTCCATTTTTTTAACAAGTCCCGGTTCATTAAAACGAGGAGTTGGTTTTGTGAATGATTGAGCAGATACAATTTCTTTAAAAGATAATTTATCGCCTTTCTCCAAAGGGGGTAGTGCTTTAGAATCTGACTCTTCATTTTCATCATCTGTTGAATCTGCAGGAACATCTTCTGAATAAACTTTTGTAAACCCATCAAATTTCATTATCTGACCTTTAGCAATAAATTGTTCTTTTATTCCACTAGTGCCTATTGTTACTGTTGTATTTTCAACTTGAGCATCGCTCATTTGACAGCTGATTGTTCTTTTCCAAATCAATTCATATAAACGCTGTTCATCAGAATCGCTTCCAGCATTGGATGTTTCCATATGAGTAGGTCTGATAGCTTCGTGAGCCTCTTGAGCATTTTTTGATTTGTTTTTAAAATTTCTGTTTGTTAAATAATTATCTCCAAATCTGTTCTTAACTTCTGCGGTAATTGCCTTCATCGCGTCTTCAGATAAAAATACTGAGTCAGTACGCATATAAGAAATATGACCACCTTCATAAAGTTTTTGTGCGGCCTTCATTGTTCTATCAACAGCAAAACCAAGTCTGCTACCTGCAGCTTGTTGTAGTGTTGATGTGCTAAAAGGTGCTGATGGAGTTTTCTTTCCGGGTTTTTTCTCTAATGAATTTACTATAAATTCTTTTCCAACGCATTTGTCTAAAAATTCCTTAGCGCCTTTTTTATCTTTAAATCTTTTATCAAGAATAGATTTTATTGCAATTCCTTTTTTTGTTTCAAACGTACCGGTTGTTTTAAAATCCACATCTGAATCAAAGGCTGTTATTTCTTTCTCTCTTTCAACGATAAGTCTTACAGAAACTGATTGTACTCTACCGGCCGAAAGTTTTGGTTGAACCTTTTTCCATAACAGACCTGATAAATCAAATCCAACAAGTCTATCAAGAACGCGTCTGGCTTGTTGTGCATTAACCAAGTTCATATCTATTGTTCTAGGAGCTTTTAAAGCATCTTCTACAGCTTTTTTTGTTATCTCCGTAAATGTAATTCGTTTGGTGGTAGCTAATGGTAATTTCAAAGTCTGAGCTATATGCCAAGAAATTGCTTCCCCTTCGCGGTCAGGGTCACTTGAAAGAATAAATTCGAATCCGTTTTTTTGGAAATTTTGTAAGGTTTTTACAACCTCTTTTTTCTCTGCAGAAACATTATAGGATGGTTTGAAATTATCCTTCTTGTCAATGCCAGCTGCTCCTTTTGCCAATTCTGTGATGTGGCCATAGCTCGCAGCTACGTCATAATCTTTATATTCTGAACCAAGTCCTTTAAGAATTTCTTTAATTTTCTTTATTTTGGAAGGTGATTCAACTATTAGAACTTTTTTCCCGGAATCCGCTGCTTTCTTTGCCATTTAAATAGGTTTTAAGTTCAAATATAACAAATAGTTTAAATAAACACAATACTTATAAAGTATCTGGATTTGAAGTGCTGTCAGGGATTGTTAAGTTGTTATTTGATGATTTTACCTTTTTCTTTTTAACTCTCGAAGAATCGTTGTTGTTCAAGTCTAATATATCATAACTTGATTTTGCTTCTATTTTTGATAGTTTATCAAAATATTGTTGTTCTAATTTTTTAACACGCTCTATATAACCAGGAGTTTCAGAATAATGTCTTTCGATGTATTGATAATTTTCTTCTTTCGTTTCAAATTCTCTTAAATAAGTGGCTGCAAATAAAGCAAAATCTATAACTGAATTTCTCCAGTTGGAATAATAGGCATAATCATTTTGAGTGCCAGATTGAATATTTATTCTTTTATTGGCATCTTTCATACCAAAAAAATTATTATTCTCAATATTCAAGTCACTATCAAAATCAGCACCAGATTCTAATACACCTTGAGCATAAACAAGTTCAGGAAATCTAAAATTTAATTCTTTTATGAAGAGTATCATTTTTTCTTCACTAAATTTATCTCCTCTTTTGATGAATATTAACTTTTCTTCTTCATTATATTGATTTCTTTTTTTGATTTCATTTTTAGAAGAGAAAATCCAACCGGCAGTAAATGAAATAGAACAAAAAGATATAATAATCATAATGAACCATCCATCTAGTTTTTTGAAATTTAAAGTCTTTGTATCATAGTAAAATGGTCTCACTCGTTGAATGAATGAGACAAAAAATCCTTTTATTTTTTCAAAAATGTATGTTTTCATTCTAAATGTCTTATGTCTTTATGTGAAGCTTTTGGTTTGTTATTGTGAGTCCAGAGTCTCGCGAAAGGAGTTGTGAAGTGTTCGTTGTATATTAAAGTATCATCTATGTGTAAGCAAATGTTATGCTTAAGGCAATATTCTCCTTTTACTTTGTCCCAATACCCATCTTCAAACTTTTTTTGAATGGTGCCATCTGGAAAACTTATTTCTCCAGTGATTGGAACCTTGGTTTCTATTAAGTGGTCATAAGCTGAAAATTTATGTGTCCAAGCTATGTTGGCGTCTTGTAGTTGTTTTTCTAATTCTTTAGACCAAGTGCCACCGGTTACAATATGTATTTCCCCACCTGCATTCATAATTGCATTAGTTAAAAAAGAAAACACTTTTGGTAAAGCATCAAGTACGCCGTGCATATCAAAAGCGAAAATCATTTTATCTTCAAGCTGTTCTTTCATTTTATTCTGATAATATTTCGTTGTTAAACTCAATTATTTTATCTTCCGGAACCAACAGAGAAGCTGTTCTGTATTGTCTGAATATGTTATACTTCCAAGTTATACCTTGTAAAATGCAATTAAATCGCTTAGCCCTTTCTTGCATTTTATTTACACCTTCAAGAGAATATAAAAAATAATTAATAAGAATATATTTCTTACCATTTATTTCATGTACAATTTGTATTTGTTCTTTATTTTTCATTTTTAACTATAACTCAATGTTATTTTCTTCATTGTCTCTTCCATCTGCATGGTCTTCTTCAATATAATCAACAGCCATTTGATATAATTCTTCTGGTGTGAATGTAATTGGTTTCTTAAAGTTTTCGTCAATTCCGTCTGAAGGCATTGAACTGTGTGTGATATGCAGAATAAAATTCTGAATTACCATTAAATTTTGGTCTGCTTTTGTCATGTTTTCTTCAAAATTAATTTGATATGAGTATTTTCTTTTATTGTTATTCCAAATTCTTTTTTAACAGATTTGGCTATGAATGGTAAAATGTAGTGGTCAAAATAATCATAAGAGTAACGACCGGTTGGTATTTTACTAAACATATCTTCTAAGGTTATTGGCATATAGTTTTCACGTAATTCGCGAAACCAATTTTTATTATAACGATATTTTAAAAGGTAATGTAAAAGATTTTTTTGATTTGAAATTGGTCCCCAGAAGGACTCAAATTCAGAAATGTTTTGATTGTTTGATTTGTATATTTTTTCAATATCTTTCAAAGATGCTTCGTGGTCAACATTTCCACTGGTTAACATATCTCTGATTATTATATAATCAAAACCAGTATCAAATAGATTGTTCCAGAATGTTTCAATGCTTTTGTTGTCTCCATAAGAATAAACCTCGTGAATTACAGAAGAAAGAGTTATGGCCGTTTCCTCACCTTTATTTTGGTGTTTTTTAACTAATGATTCCACAACCTTCCAATCAGAAGTGAATAGTGGTTTATCTTTACCTTCCCAGATATCACTATTGTTAGCTAATTCAATCATTTCAGGAGAAATGTCATATCCAACAAGATTAATGTCTGGTCTTAGCTCTCTTATAAAATTAAGCATAACACCGTCTGCACAACCGAAATCTACAATAAGACCAACATCAACTTTTTCTAAAAAGAAAAGCTTATCTATCATAGACTTAGCCATTTCTTTTCTGTAAATTTCAATGTCTTTTATTGTTTGCTCCATATTAATTAAACGGAAAAATGATTAAAAAGTTACAATTTAAATCATATCCCAGCCACAAATTTTGCCATCTGGGCCACAATAAACAACTTCCTCTGTAGGAGGCATAGATTTTCCAGTTTTTAAATTCAGAGTAGAATATTGATAAATTTCTTCACTAGTAATTTCTTTTAAAGTGGTTTTTCCTTTTTCTTCCAAAAGTTTAAAGCCCCAAATTTCTTTTATATCTTTTTTGTTTATTTTTTGCTTCATATCACAAACTAAAACTATTACAAAAGATTTGTGTAAAACTAAAGAATTTAATATAAATGTTTTTAATGAATTATCTCTTCGTTCGACACAATCAAATTGAAATTTGCCATTTTTAAACTTATTCACCGCCCAGGCCTCTTGAATTTTTCCGTCCTCACCATCATCTCCAATAGAAGTAATAACGGCTAAAGATGTTTCATTTGTTCTTTTTTTTAATATCTTAATTAAAGAATTAACTCCGGAACGGTCGATGTTTTTATTTATTCTATAATTCGTAAATGCTCGGTTCATTATTGTGAATTTTTAAGCACTTCTTTTTTCTTCCTGAAGTTCTTTATTGTTTTTTTTATTCTCGATTATTTCTGATTCTTTAAATTTCCAAATATACCAATAGGATTTTTTTTGAGACCCTTTGCAACATCTTAATATTGCACTCTTGTCAAAACCAAGCTCTTCGCTTATTTGGGTAGCTGTATCCCACTCTTTTACAAACTCTCCAATGGTATAAGTTTTATCTTCTTCTGATTTAACAACAGAATACTGACAGATTTTTTTTCTGTCGTACTTTCCCTTTGTAGTTCGTTTATATTTCTTTGGCATTTTGTAATTATTTTTTAGGAGTACTTACAAACACTAATCCGTTTTTGGCCATCATTCTCCTTAAAATGATAGTTTGAGATTTCCAATCTTTTACGTCTTTTATTTCTGGCATAGAAAGCCAGGTTACTGCAGATTTTAATTCTGTTGGATTTGTTGTGGTTCTATCGCCTTGGTCCATCTTATTTACCTCTATGGAAAATAAGTGACAAAATTGATTGCTTTGAGTTGAAACCATTGTTTTGCCGTGATATTGAATTTGAGAGAAATTAACATCGAATCCAGCTTCTTCCATAGCTTCATCCTTCACGAGAAGCTTTAAGTTTTTATGATATTTTTCATCATCTATAGAACCTCCAAATGCTGTAGTTAAAAAACTACCTATTGGGTCTTTATATTCGTGAATGAGCCCTATTCGTCTTTCGTCAGATGCATTTATGGCTATAAAAATAAACGCAACAGAATCAACACCTTTTCTTTCTGAATACATATATCCACCGGCTTTCTTTACTTTTAGCCATTGGTTATCAAAAACAACTTCATGTTCTTGTGTGTTTGGAGAATACACTACTGGGTTATCGTCAATCTCTAGTTCTGAGTCTGTCTTTTTAATATTTTCTCCTACTGGTTCTTCTCCAAATGTTATGTCGTCTGAACCAAATGTTTTATCATTTAAATCTTCCATTTTGTAAATTTAGTAATTTTTTTGCAATTTTTCAAATAAAATGTTCCTTTTTAATTTTGGTCTTATTTTACTCATATTATCTAATAATTCATAAATTATATCCTTTTCTTTTTCAAGCTGAGCAGCTCTTTGAGATAAATTATTTGAAATGTAATATAAAAAATTATTTTCAAACCTTAATTTAAAAAAATCTGAAATATCATCAGAAAAAACAATGTTATTTCTTAATTGAATCGTCCCACCAATCATATTAAAATTTTCTGCTAATGAAATTTGACCATCTTTACGAATGCTAAAAATAACTACTGCCATTTCATTCTCCTTTAAAAGATTTTCTAAAGAAAATGGAAATTCCACTCTCATGTGATTAAAAAAAGTCATAGAAAATTCCGGAGGAATAGTTACGTGACAATAATCCAAATTCATTTCCTGTAAACTTGTAGTGATGCTTGGGAAAATGTTGTCATGCAATAACAATAACACATCTTGGAATAGGTTTGTCTTTTTCATTATTTAAATTTCTCTAGTAAAACTTTTCTTGTTTCTAAATTTGTTATATCTAAATTTTCCGGAATATTCAGAATGCTTCTTATTGTTCCTAAGTGCATACCATCTACTGAGTCAATTACATCAAGTTCTTTTTTTGCTGATTGTCCTAAGTATATTACAGACTTGAGATTCATAAACTCAGATATTTTTTTTATGGCTAAATCTTTATTGTTAAATTCTTCATTTGAATTTATTAATTCTAATTCATTATCATTATTTTCTTCATAAAATTGAGGTAATCCAGCAATCATAGCCAATCGTCTATTGTTGTTATGACGTATTCGTCTTTGTTGATGTATATTTATACTACAAGATTCAAAGTTTCCGAGATTATCTAAAAATATCGAAATAGAAAAATTTGTTATAATATTATCTCCTTCATCATTATTGGTTTTAAAAAAACTCCAATCATTTCTATCTGGGTTAAAAATTTTCTCTGAACTTATTAATTTAGGAATAATATCATTGAATAATTTTTCTAAAATAAGAATTTTAATATTTTCAGCATCCATTGTTTTTTATATTATTATAAAATCATATTTTTCAATTAAAACCACTCTTGAATTTGTTGAAACAATATTTTCTGAAAACTGTATAATATCATTAATTTCTTTTTGATGTTTTTCTGCTTCTTTTAAAAAAGCAATCATACTCATGGCTAATGATTTTATAATGCTTGGTGAATCACCTAAGCATATTTCAGAACGACCTCTCGTTGACATTTTGGATAAACTATCTACGTTTTCAGCACCTTCAGTAATTGAATCTTTATTTATATATAAATAAAATGATTCATCATCATTATATGTAAATGAATATGGATAAAAGTCTGAATGTTGTACTTTCTTTATTGCTGGGATTAGCTCCAAACAAATAAGATTTAAAACTTTATCTCTCTGATTATTGGTCATTATTTCTTTCTTGGAATCATAATCATTGCCATAAATTTACCTTCTTGTTTTGGTAGTTGTTCTACTTTACCGTAATCAACAACTTCCTGGGAAAATTTAAGTAATAACATTTCTCCTTTATTTTTATAAGCCATTTCTCTTCCTTTGAAGAATACTGTAACTTTTATTTTATTACCCTTTGTAAGAAATTCAGTAGCTTGTTTAGCTTTGAATGAATAATCATGTTCTCCAATATTTGGAGTCATTTTAATTTCCTTTAAAGCGTTGCTGCTTTTGCTTTTGTGATTATCTTTTTCTTTTTTCTTTTTATCATAAAGAAATTTCTTATAATCAACTATTTTACAAACAGGAGGTTCTGCGTTTGGTGAAATTTCTACCAAATCTAAACCTAATTCATAAGCTTGGTTTCTAGCTTCAGATGTATCACAAATTATAGGCTCTCCTTCTTCTTTGATTAAACGAATTGTTTTAGAATATATCCTTTCGTTTATTTTATAACCACCATCGTCTTTTTTGGGGTATTTGCTTTGAAACCGGTTAAATGGTTTATCGTTCATATTTTGTTTTTTGTTAATTCTTTTATAACTTCTTTGTAAATGTATCCAACCGTTAATGTGCCTTTATATTCAGCCATTAATAGTTTTGGATAGGAACATTTTTTGTAAAAATACCAATTTTCTTTTGAATTACCAAAATCCGTATATTCTTTTGAGCATATAGATAAGATTTTACGATATCTTTCAATGGCTTCTTCTTTTAGGTTTGATTTTTTTAAAATTCTTGGGACAAACCTAGTTTCATCATCGTAGCTTTCCCAAGGAAGTGCAGTTATAAACCTACCTCTTCTGTTTGAGTATATAGCTAGGACATTTTTATCCTTTATTTTAACGATAAAAACCTTTTTAAAAGCAGATATTTCTGCCCAGATAATAATAGGCCCATCTATCAAATTGCTATGTGTAAATCCTTTAAAGTGATGAATGTTGTTATATTCATCATCCGTTAGCCAGATGTCATACCTTTCTCCTAATCTTAAAATAAAATGAGATTTTAACTCTTCGTCAGTTCTGAAGTTCCGGGAATTTTGAGAATTTTTTTTATTTAAGAGAAAGTCTTCTGAGGTCATTTTTTACCATCCTTATCTAGGTGATAAACATAATCACCACCACTCCATTTGATTCCATTAATCCAAGTATCAATCTCCTCAAAAACACATATACTATCTCCTTGTTTAAATTGTGCATTAAATTTATCAGAACAATTTATTAGGTTATTTTTGAAAGTGGAAAATGCTATTTTATCTTGTATGTATACTGGTATTTTATAAACAAATTTCATATTTTGTTTATGATTTGTCATAGCAAATGTGCCCCACAAAAGAATGGCAATGCAGATTGAAAAAATAATACGTGAAATTTTTTCATAATCTTCATAAAGAGAAAATCCTAAAAATAAAAATGCAAAAATTAAAATTACTAAATAATATATATTCATAATTACTTACTTATGGCCATTAATAATTCTAGAACACTTGAGGCAACTTCTGAATTATTTTTAAAATGTCTGTCAGCAATCCAAGCGTCTTTTTTGTTATCTTCTCCGCGTCCGCCAATTGCTGATGTCATCGTTTTAGCATTGGACGTAACTAAAAGAGTCCCATCACCTTTGCAAGTAACTTCAAATTGACCTTTTTTTGTTTTTACAAAATAAAGAGTATCATCACCCATCATTCTTGTTTCAACAGAAATCTTTGCTTCTGTTTTTTGATTTTCAAGTATTTCTTTCATGCTATTTTTTATTAGTTTTTTCAATATAACCAACATCTTCTTTCGCTGGCACTAGACTATTTTTAATTACAGAAGTAGCTAATACGTCACAGTTTTCATTTTCTTCATCACCATTATGACCTTTAACCCAAACCATTTCAATTTCTTTAAATTCTTTATAAAGTTCCAAAAATTGTATCCACAAATCTGAATTGGCTCTGCCTGAAAATGCTGTTTTCTCCCATTCAAAAACCCATCTTTTGTTTATTGAATTAACAACATACATTGAATCTGAATAGATTATTACTTTTTTGTCTTTTGTTTTTAAATTTACCAACCCCATTAAAACAGCTCTAAGTTCCATCCGGTTATTAGTTGTATGTTTATAACTTTCAGAAAATTGTTTTCTATGTTCTTTGTATAATAAAATACAAGCACATCCACCTCTACCTGGGTTTCCAGAACATGCGCCATCTGTATAAATTTTTACCTCCATATTACTTAATAATATTCCATCCATTAGTGTCTATAATGTAAGGTTTATTAACCATTTTATAATTTCTATTAAGCAAAGATGCATTTATTATCTTTTGACCATCAACACCTTCAAACAATCCTCTATCTTCATGAATGTGACCGTGAACTTCAAGATTTATTTGTTTTAATTCAGATAATCTTTTTAATAAATATTCACACCCAGTATGTTTACCTTCAAGAGTCATATCTAAAATTTTAAATGGAGCGCCATGACTTAATAAAATATTGGTATCATCTGGAACGGCATCCCAATATTTTTTCATACCTTCTTTTGGTACATTAAATGCCCAATTATAAAATTCTATTTGTTGTGGCACACCAAAAATTTTAATTCCTTCTATAACAACTTCTGAATTTTCTAGATAAATCACATTATCAGGAGTCATAGATTTTGCTACATAAGAATTTTTTTCATATAACCAATCGTGATTACCGGCTATAAAGCAACGAAAACGATAATTACCTACTTTGCTGAACCAATCTAAAAAATCTGATATTTGGTCAACTGTTCCAATTGACGATATGTCTCCAGCATGTAATATCCAATCAGTTTCAGGAAGCCATTCTTTTGGTATTTTTCTATGTTGTCCATGCGTATCGGACATTAAAGTAATTGTTGGCATAATTTATTAAAATATTAAACAAATGTAGTAATTATTAATTAAGTTACAAAAAAAATAATTGTTCATATTTATATATGTATGAACAAAGATAAACAAGAATCCGTAAGAATGATTTTTAGAGTGGACAAGCACCTAAGAAAGCAATATAAACAATATTGTTTAAAAAATGATATAGTAATGTCTGAAAGAATAAGAACTCTTATTGAGTTAGATTTAAAAGGTAAAATAATAACATGAAAGCACTAGACATTAAAGGAGAAAAATTTAATCATTTAGAAGTTATCGAAAGAATTAAAGAAGTAACTATTGGTGGCGCTAAATGGAAGTGTTTATGTGTATGTGGTAATTACAAAATAGCCACAGCCTCTAACCTTAAACGTGGCATAGCAAGTTCTTGTGGTTGTATGTCATACAAAGGTATTTGTGGACATGCTAATAAAAAATATGATGAAAAAGAAGCTTCTTATAGAGCCAAAGCATCAAATTATAAAGCAAATGCAAAAAAAAGAGGAATAGAATGGGAATTATCAATAGAATATTGTATAGGAATTTTTAAATCAAATTGTTTTTATTGTAATTCTGAACCTGAAAATCATTATAATGTAATTACTAGAAATAGAGTTGTGAAAAATAAAGATTACAAGAATCTAGATATTAAAGAATTGTATGACATAAAATACAATGGAATAGACAGGGTGAATAATTCAATAGGTTATGTTTTAGGAAATTGCGTACCTTGTTGCACAAATTGTAATACAGCGAAATTAAATATGAGTCTTGATAATTTTAAATCGTGGATTGAAAAATTAATTATAAATTATAAAAATTGGAAAAATATTTAAACTTTCCCTTTTGCTCTTTGCTCAAAGTTACGACTTTTTATTTTATCTGCAATAAAATCTATTTTGGATTTCACCTCGATATACATTTCTTTTCTCGGTTCACCATTATCAGCCCAAATCATTGCAATTTTATTAGACCCAATTCTTATAAATGCCGGCATACCATTAAAACTCTGCAATTGTCCATCTCTATTTTTCCAAAGTATTACTTCTGTTTTACAACTTGAAGGTTGTTTAAATTTTTCAACCATAACTCCGGTTAAGGTAGGAATGTCAATTTTTAAACTTGAATATGATTTACAGTTATTCATAATTATGTGTTTTATTAATGATATAATCAAGTTCCTTTTTTAACTCAGATTCAAGCCTTAATATGCTTGCCTTTAATTCAAAAAAACTTTTTAAATTATTTTCATATTCTTTTTTTTCTATTTTTAAAGAATCTATGCTTTTAAAAACAGAAATTAAAATATGATTATAAACTTCCCACATTTGTGGTATTTTCAAATTTTTAGTTATTTCTCTTAATTGAATATGAAAAAATATTTCTGTTGTTAAAAATGTTTCTTCATCTACAATTATATTCCACACACCTTTTTGCTCAATATCTTTTGATGAAGCAAATATGGTAGGCCCCAATGCAATACTATAATCCTCAGAATATTGCGTAAGTTTCACATATTCTGTATTTGTCATTTTTGACACTAGTACACAAATTAAACTTTTTGTTTCTTCATTAAAAACAACAACAACATCTTTATCTGAATATAAAACGGTTGTCCATCCAGAAGTCTGTATTAGTTGTAAAAACAAATTTGTTAAGAAATTACTTTTTTCAAACAAATTGTATTTATGGTTAATGATTTTTGGATTAAACTCCTCTATCGATTTCATTAGCTTAATTTTTCCCAAGCCTCTATTCCTCCGGGTATTTGTTTGAATATCGGATGTATCAAAATCTTTTTTTCAGATTCTTTAATGTTTAATTTGGCATACCACTCAGGTGACCTCTCTTTAATTTTTTTCATTAAATGAGAGAATTCATATTGAACTTGTCCTTGATTAACATCAATTAATTCAATTCCTCCCATATCTAGTGTTTCACTTATTTTGGTTCTATCAAATGAATAACCTCTCTTATCTGCCTCTGTCCATATGAAAAACAAATAACAATTTATTGCAACAAGACTTTTTTTATGATTCTTAAAACGGTTTAATTGAGGATGATTTTTGTATCCTTTTGTTAAGCCGGAAAGAACTTTCTTTGCAAGCAAAGTTTCTCTCCAAAGACCGCTTAGTCCTTGTACGTCAAGATAAGATGGGTGAACTGACCAAAGTCTCATAATTTTAATCGTTTGTGTGTGGTTGAATGTTAAAATTACTATTTTTAATAAATTCTTCTACTGTTTCAATTCTTTGTTGATGTCCTCCAGTTAATACAGTACAAGATATGTCCCATTTAATCAATTCCTTAACTATCATATCGTAGTGTTTCATTCTTGATTGATAATCAATAAATTTTCTTGTGCCATCCTGAACAGGTTCTGTGACATCTGGATGCATTATGAAAAAATGACAATTATTTTCGATTTGTTTTTTAATATGAAAATCAAAGAATTCATCTAATTTATGAAATTCTTCTGGATAATAAAGTTCACAAAATACTTTAGATGTAATTATATCAGTATCGCACATTATAAATTGCTTTTGTGAATTACTTATAAGTTTGTTTTCAATATCTCTTTGCTTTATTACGATTTCACAGAAATCCATAAATTCAAGTTCACCATTTTTCTCTTCATATAAAAAACGCCCATATTCAGGAACCCAATTAACGTCAAACTTATCTGCAAGTAATTTAGAAGTTGTACTTTTCCCGGTAGATTCTGGGCCTAAAAAGTAAATTCGTTTCATAAAGTAAGGCTTAGCTTTATGGTAAATGTATTGCCAATTGGCAAAAGGGTTATTTCTAATTGCTGTTCCAGATATTGGTTGCTTAATTCTTTCTTTATCTACTAACTCGTGTTTTGTGTCAAGTCTTTTGGCAAGCTCAAACCCATAGTCTTCTGAAGAATATATAACATCTAAACCATTCGGTGAAGAACGTTGAATAAGATTACACCAAATGTCCCAAAAATCTTTATGCTCTTCCGGTAACTGAGGAAGTTCTTCTGTAATGTTTACGACATTCACTTTATTTACGCTGTTTTGACAGAAGGATTTTACCCATCCATATCTTAGGTTTCCTGGAATTGGCTCATTTTTTAAACTACAAACCAAAACTGTAAGGTTTTCGCAATTATTTACTGCTGAGCTAATTAATAACATATGCCCATTATGTAATGGCATAAATTTGCCTAAAACCAATCCGTTTTTATACTTTTTTTGTTTCATAACTATATTGTTTAAACGAAAAATCTGTAAAAATGTTACAGTTTTTATATAGTTTTATCTTCTGTCTTTTTATTCCATTGCATATAATTTTTAATGCAAATTAAAAACAGGAGCAGATATAGACCGGCAGAAACATACATATCTACTTTGATGAAAAGGAATATATATCCTATGTCAATAGCCATCCAGAAAAACCAAGCATGAACGATTCTTTTAATTATCATTATTGTTGCAAATAAACTACAAATAGATAAAACTATATCCATAAATGAAGATTCTTTAAACATATATGAATAAAGAAAAACACTAAGTATTGATACAATTCCTAATGTTGATGAAAAAATTAACAGCAATGAAGTAGAGTCAAATTTAACACTTATAAATTCTTCATTGATAGTATTTTTTTTCCACTGAAAAATACCGTAAATACTTTGTAATACAAATATTATTTGAACAATTGTGTTTGCGTAAAATGTTTGTTCTGCAAAAATAAACCCATAAATAGCACATCCAATTGCACTAAACACCCAACCAAGTACACTGGCCTTTCCTAGCATTATTACTGATGCTATTATAAACAAAGCTGCTATCCACTCTAGTGTGTTCATAATTTAAATTTACAAGTATTATTTATCTTTTCAAAGAAAATCATTCTTTTATTTGCTGGTACCAGATTAAAGTAATCATCTAATATGTCGTAATACGGAGCAGAAGGGTCGTGTTCTACAATGAAATCTCTTGCGTGTCCATCTTTTCTTAAAACCTCAACAAAGCCTCCTCCTCTACGCGTTAGTAAGTCATATTCTTCTCCTTCTACAAAAGAATCATCACAATTTTGTATACAAGTTAGTTTAATCAAAATCTATAATTCATTGTTACATAAAAATTCCTTGGTGCACCAATGTAATAATACGGAGTTCCAAGAACTGCATAACCTCCATTAAAAATCCTTTTATCAGTAATGTTGTTGCATATCAAAGATAATGAAATTCTTTTAGATGGCCTAATCGATATTGCTCCATTGAAAGTAAAAGCCTCCGGAACTACCAGATTCTTATTGTTATCATTTCCGAGATATTGAGTTGCAATATAACGCGCAGAAGCGGTTATGTCCAATTTATTGTTAAAAAATGAACATGATACGTTTTGATTAACAATCCACTCTGGCGTTAATAATGGTGTTGCGTTCTTGTAAGTCATTGTATCAAAGTCTGATGTGTAGTTATCTATGTTTGCTTTCATATATGTGACATTCCCGGACAGCGTTAAGTGTTTGGTTGGGCAATACCCATATTCAAGCTCTAAGCCATATCTTTGGCTTGAGGCTACGTTTTTACGTAAAGGAAGTCCAATGTAGCTTAGCTGTCCAATCGCTGCTATTTCGTTCTTAAATTGCATATAGAAAGCGTTTGTTGATAAGAAAAAGTTATTATTTTCAAAACGATAACCAGCTTCATAATCTATTACTTGTTCTGGTTTTACTTTTGTTAAATCCCCTATCAAAGAAACGTTTGAAGTGTCCATATCATCAAAGCCGGCGAACATATCGTTTCGCGTTGGTTCTCGATGCATTTGACCTACAGAAACGAATGAAGAAGATTTTTTATTGAATTGATATGTTAACCCTCCTTTTGGATTAAAGAATGTCCAAGTAACCGGTTTAACAGCAAATCCATATCCAGAATTTGGTCTATAAGAAAAAGTAGCAGTTCTGACTTGTATATCCGCAAAGGCTGTTAATTTTCCAATACTATAAGACATTTTTGAAAATGTGCTTAGTTCTTTTTTGTCTCCACGATTTGAATAGATGTTTTGACTCATTGTATGAGCAATAGCCATCGAGTGGTTTCTGTAATAAGAATTTCCGTTAGCGCCAATTCTAAAACTGAATTTGTTTTTTATAAAAGCCCAAGTACTCATAGCTCCATATAAATCTGATGACAAAGCGTAATTATACATTGTGCCGGCGAATAAAACTCCATACTGGCCTTGGAGACCGATATAATAAACACTGCTTGTTATAAATGAATTTTGACCGGTTTTTCGAGTATGTTGTAATTGTACAAAGTTTTGTCTAAAATCATCGCGTTCGTCCGGGGATAAATAATTTGTACGAGGCCCAAGTGAGTCAATATCTTTTTTGCTTGTAGCAAGATAAGCCATTTGATTTTTTGAACTGCCAGTGAATGCTGTAAGTTTCCAAATATCTTTTTTGCCATAATATCCAATTGATGTAAAGAAAGTATTCGCGTTGGTTCCTGAGTTTTTGCGATAACCATCTGAGTAAGTATTTGAGAATCTACCATAAGCTGCAAATCCAGATTTTGTAATCCCAGTATTAAATCCCGAGCTTATACGACTTGAATTAAATGAACCATAACCGGTTTGAATATCATTGTAAGCTGAATCACATAAGTTAGGCCCATCAAAATTAACGGAACCAACCAAGTTGCCAACACCGCTCGGAGTAACTCCTACACCGCGCTGAATTTGGATGGAATTTACATTGCTTAAAAAGTCTGTGAAGTTGGATGTATAAAATCCATTGTCCTCTGGTTCGGCAAGAGAAATGCCGTTGAATGTGAAATTCATTCGAGTCTGGTCTATTCCTCTCATCCTTAAATAAGTATAGCCATTATTATTACCGCCGTCTGAATAAAAAGTCAAGCTCGGTGCCTTATTGATAATTAAAGCATTAAAGTCCTGGCCGGCATAGTTCTTATGAATAGCGTAATTACTTAAATTGCTTTGAGATACTGGGTCTTTTGTACCGGCGCGAACACCTGATATTACAACCTCTTTAAGTTCTTTATTTTTAAGAGTATCTGTTTGTGAAAACATAATGGCTGGAGCCAATAAGATAAGGAATAATTTGAAAGGATTTTTCATACAAAAAAGTTTTTGTTCTTTAAACGAAAAAAAGATGTATTTGTTACAAATTTATTTAAACACCCACTTCCAATACTTAATTGATTCTAATTTCTTAATTCGTTCTTTAGATAGAGTATTTTTTTTATAATTTGCTCTTTGTTGGTTACACCAAGAAGCTATATTATTTTTTTTAAATATTTCTGCTTTTTTAGGTAATTTATTATGTGATGAAATATATTCTTTTAATAACTTAAAATTTTTACTCCATTTTACATCTAAAGTATCCCAGGCCCATAATTTAATTGATTTTAATTTTTTAATTCGTTCTTTAGATAGAATATTTTTTTTATAATTCACTTTTTGTGTATCACACCAAGAAGCTAAATTCTTTTTTTTAAATATTTCTGCTCTTTTAGGTAATTTGTTATATGAGGAAATATATTCTTTTAATAATTCAAAATGTTCATCCCATTTTAAATCTATAGTATTCCAAACCCACAATTTAATTGATTCCAGTTTTTTAATTTTTTCTTGAGATAAAATATTTTTTCTATAATTCATTCTTTGTGTATTGCGCCAAAAACCTATGTTGTTTTTTTTAAATATTTCTGTTCCAATAGGTAATTTATTATATAATGAAACATATTCTTTTAATAACTCAAAATCTTCATCCCATTTTTTTGAAAAATGATTTTTTTTATCAAATGTCCATTTCCACAATTTAATTGATTCCAGTTTTTTAATTTTTTCTTGAGATAAAATATTTTTTCCATAATTAAGCCTTTGTCTTTTAATCCAAGAGTCTATTTTAATATTTTCAAAAACCTCATTCGTAATAGGCATTTTATTGTACGTAGAAACATATTTTTTTAATAGTTCAAAATCTTCATCCCATTTTTTTGAAAAATCATTTTTTTTATCAAATGTCCATTTCCATAATTTAATTGATTCCAGTTTTTTAATCCGTTTTTTTGAAAGTTTATTTTTTTTATAATTAAGCCTTTGTACTGCACACCAACTAGTTTTGCTTGATTTTTTAGGAAAAGATTTACTTGGTAACTTATTGTGTTTTTTAATATATTTTAATAATAATTTGAAATTTTTATCCCAAACATCGTCAACATTCCACATCCAACCATTTAAGCTTTCAAGTGATTCTATTTGGGATTTTTTTAATAATTTTTTTTTATATTTTTCTTTTTGTGTATTGCACCAAGTTCCTAAATTTATGTTTTCAATTTTTTGACTCGCTTTTGGAATTTTATTATATTCTTCTATGTGTTTTTTAACTAAATTATATACTTTATCCCAATAATTATCTTTGGCGATATAAATTTTTTTTTCCCACCCAAAATCTTCTAAAAGTTTTGGAATAAGTCCTTGTTTAAGAGCTGCAGCATATGCAATTGGAAATGCTTTTGCCCATTCTGAAAATGAATTAAATTTTTTAGATTGTTCCTTTTGCATAATTCATATGTTGACAACATTCATTTAACCAACCATTTTTTAAAGCAAATTGATATGCTCCACTTGATTTTTTTTTCCACTCAAATCTACTTTTAAAATTCAAAGCATCTTCTTTACAAAGTTTTAATGTCCAATATCCTCTTGGTTTTATTTTTCTAGTGTACATATGACTTGTACATATTTCATAATAACCCAATCGTTTAGCTGCACTCCAAGAACTACGATTGGCAGCTCTCCATTCTTTTCTTTCTGAATATTTTTGAGCCTCAATTAAACATTTTTCAACAGTCCAAAATCCATTTGATTCTCTTTTTTTAGACATATGAGAAATACATTCGTTATAACACTTATGTCTATCAGAGGCATCTCTAGCAGAAGGGCTATTTTTGTTCCATTCGGTTGGGTTGTTATATTTTTTAGCATCTTCTATACATCGTTCTTTAGTCCAATACCCATCTGGCTTTCTGTTCGTCCAACCAAAATCTTCACGTAATTCTTTTATCCACCCATTTTTTTTAGCATAATAATAAGCATCTGGATATAATTGACGCCATTCAGTTAATGATTTGTATTTAAATTTTTCTTTTTGCATAACATTAAAGTTATCTACTCTTTCTATTTATTTGAATAAGTTTTCTTAAAATGATAACATCATCTTCAAGGTCTCTAAGAATTTTACGAGCCCTTAATGCAGCGTTGTCATTTTTGGTTGGACCTAAAAATTTACCAATTTCTTCATTTAAGAATGAAATATTATTTCTGAAATTTTCATAAAAATCATTAATGTTATTTTTATCTACATTATTTCTATTTGTTTGTAATACTTTAAAGGTATTATTAATGGAATCTGCTTGCATTTCCCAATCAAATTCTTTCTTAATTTCTTCTAATAATCCTTTTTCTTTTGCAGCTCTATATGCTTTTGGTTCTGCTTTAGACCATTCACGAAAAGAATTATATTTAGATTTTTCTTTTTGCATATTTTGTCATATGTTTACAACATTCATCAATCCAACCATTTCTACAAGCTGCAATATATGTTCCGGATTTTTCTTGCCACTCACTTCTGTTATTATATTTCAAAGCATCTTCTTTGCATAATTCAAGTGTCCAATAATTTCTTGGTTTTATTAATTCAGTCATATGGGCACAACATTCTTCAAGCCAACCATTTCTATGAGCTGTTTTATATACTACAGATTTTTCGCACCACTCTCCTCTGCTCTTAAATTTTGCAGAATCCTTCTTACAGCGCTCAAGTGTCCATTTACGTTCAATCATATGAGCGCAACATTTATCTAACCATCCTCTTCTTTTAGCAAATTGATAACCACTACCAACAAATTTCTGCCACTCATTTCGTTTTTTGAATTTCAAAGCATTTTCTTTACATAATTCAAAAGTCCACTTAATCCTTGTTTCAATCATATGAGCACAACATTCATCAAGCCAACCATTTTTACAAGATGCGTTATATGCTGAACCATTTGCGTTAAACCACTCAGTTTTATATTTATACTTCAAAGAATCTTCTAGGCATCGTTCTTTGGTCCAATAACCTGCTGGTTTTTTGTTTGTCCAACCAAAATCTTCACACAATTTTTCTAAAAGTCCATTTTTTTTAGCATCAAAATAAGCATTTGGATATGATTCACGCCATTCATTAAGTGATTTGTATTTTGATTTTTCCATTGTGTTATTAAATATCACCTCTAGCGCTTGCCCATATTTCTTCCTTAGTCCATATTTTTCTTCCAGAAAGAGTGGCTCTTACTTCTTTTATTGTTGTAAGTTTATAAATCGATACAGGCTCATCCAAATTATGAATAATATTTTTGAACATATCAATAACATCATTTGTAAATTCTGGAAAAACGAATTTTTTATTCTTTTTGTAACCGCCACTAGATGAAGATGTATTATTTGAAGATGGATTTTTTATAAATGGAATTTTAATACCATTGAAATTATCTCCATTGAATGTTGATAAGTATTTGTTATCAGTCAACATTAATGCAGCACATACACAAGCATGAGTAAAATCCATCATTCCATATTCTTGAGTAGTGACCTTTAGATAATATTTCTTCATATCCGGAGTACCTCTTAATGCTCTGCAGAATATTTGGTAAATCATATTTGGGCTATGAGTGCCAGACATATCAATTATATTAAAAAGACTGTCATCTGAATAACCAAGCCTGGCTCTGTCAACAACAATTAATACATCAAATTTATTGTTTTTGAAATTTTGTATTTCTAAACTATCTTTGTCTGTGATTGAGTCTGATACCATTGATTTAACTCCATTTAAGCTTAAGATTGAGTTTACATCAGAAGCTTGTGGAATTGACTTACATACAATCATAGTCTTACCAAGTTGTTTATATGTATAAGCCCACGATTTCAATTTGGTTATAATATTTGGATTGTTAAACTCTTCTGCAGTAAACCCTTTTTTAACACGCTCAATCAATTTAAGAATGATATTTTCAAGAGTTTTTTGAGTTTGTTCTTTGGAGAGTATTGTATTTTTTATTAATTCTAAGCTATTGTTATATTTATTATTCCAATTGTAATTAGAGGCAACTAACTCTATTTGTAGTTTAGCAAAATATTCTTCTGATATTGAATTTATAGCAAGTGGGAAAATATTATAACCGCCTTTTTTTATAAATACAGAAGGAGTACCAGTTAATAATAGTTGCTTGTTTGGTTTTATTTTTTTAACAATACTTTGTACTGTTTTGGCGAGATAATTTTCATGAGCTTCATCAACAATTAAAAAATTATACTCTCCTTTAATTAAGTGCTTGCTTTGAGGTAAGCATATATGAACCTGACAATTTGGGTCGAATGTTGTTGAATATGTAAAATTTAAATGTAGGCCATCTAATCTGTCTACATAATTATCTTTTAATACATTTGTTGAATGTGTCAGAATTAAAATTTTTACATTTGGATGAAACAATAAATATCGTCTGATTACATCAATTGATATTTCTGTTTTTCCTCCATTTGGACATAGAGCTAATACTGAAATGTTATGTAGGAATGCATAATCAGATGCTGGTCCTTGATAATCTCTTAAAATTAAATCTCTTTTAATTCTTTGAAAAGTCTCTCTTACGGTTGTTGAGTTTTCTTTTTGTTTTTTTGATTTTAAAAATTTCATAGTTTTTGTATTATTATCTTTAAACGAAAAAAAGATGTATTTGTTACACCTTTTCTACTAAAACCTCTCTTGTTGGAGCAAATCTTGGGTGGTCTCTACATGTTTTACAATATCTACTCCACCACCCCCAATCTTCAACACATTCAACACTATCTTTACTACCGCAATCCTGGCAAGTTTCTTTGCATTCTTTTTCAGCTCTTTCAACTATCTCGCCCATTTTATGAGTAAAAGAACCGTCAATTCTTAATGTGGCATATTTTTCTTTTATATCTCTAATTGTAGCACCACCAGTTATTTTTGTTCGAAGATTGTAAGCCCACCAGTATTTTATTCTAACAACAGAGCCACCGGTAGCCAACCAGTGTATCCAACGTTTTAAGAACATCGGCATCCATCTGGGCCACATTAATTTTTCAATATCAACCAATGCTTTTTTGACAATGGGTTTCCAACCTGCTGGAACGCTGGCATAGGAATTTCCAATGTGTTTATATTTTTTTTCAAATTCCATTATTTATGTTTTTCAATTAAAGTTTTTCTTTCTATTCTAACGAATTTTGAAAAACTATTTTTAAATTTTTCAAGAGCTTCATCATATTCTTTTTCAGTTATTTCTACGCCACACATAGAATATATGTATTCTTCAAAATCTTTTTTAAACGTCACTAATTCTTTATCGGTAATTTTGAAAAAATCAAAAATTCCCATTCCTGCATATGCGCCAGAACCTTTACAATAAGAATAAGTTACTTCATAACTTCTATCGCATTTCCAAAATTTACCTACAAATAATTCATTGAAATTTTCTCTTTCGAGCTGAAGTTTTTCTGTATTCAATTCGTTTTTAAATTTTTCAAATGTTGAAATTTTCAAAACTACATCATTGTATTTTGTTTGCACATCCATATTGTAAAGTAAATAAAAAACCTTCTAATAAACAAATATTAGAAGGTTAAATTTAAACTAGGACATTTACTTGGACAAAGTGTCCAAGTTTAAATTATTGCAATGAATCTACTTCTTTTAGTACCTTTTTCCAAAGTTCTTCTCTAATGAATTTTAAATTCATTTTGTTCATTACTCTATTTGTGGCTTCTTTAAAGGCAAATTTTTGGTTATCTGTATCTTTCTCGTGTTTTACTACTTCACCATATCCAGCCAAAAGTCCATTTACAAACATCAAACATTGAGTGTGTTTTGGCCATGTTTTTCCAATACCTCCGTAATTATGTAATCTTGTTTTTACAATATACACGAGTTTAACCTCAATGCTTTTATCGTTAGTTATGTATGTTATTTCCATTTTATTTTAATTGAATATATACCGTTGTTTTAGCAATGTGATAATTTTGATTTAGCATAGCCGTATTTAAATCTTCGCTTATCATTTTGTTTGTAAAATACAATTTACGTCCTGCTAACTTTTCTTCATCGAAAAGTTCGGCTGGTAATTGTGATAAAACTTCTTCTATGCTTGGTTTATAAAATCCGTAATAACCAAATCCGTGTAAGGTTAAAAATTCACCAACTTTGTCAGCTACTTGTTTTAAATACCACCCACCACCTTCTGCCGGTCGGTCTCTTACTGAAATTCCGTCAAAAGAAACT
>Ga0315285_10000962_pt1 | contig 29867 bp, 20 predicted proteins | sample YL17G09_36_MG_FD_203698 | JGI IMG/M metagenome (GOLD analysis project Ga0315285, IMG submission 203698) | Sediment microbial communities from Yellowstone Lake, YNP, Wyoming, USA - YL17G09_36 | ecosystem: Environmental > Aquatic > Freshwater > Lake > Sediment | place: USA: Wyoming | collected...
AACAGGGGCCTGCACTTCTTCGATCTCGTGCAGGAGGGCAACATCGGCCTGATCAAGGCGGTGGAGAAGTTCGAGTACCGCAAGGGCTACAAGTTCTCCACGTACGCCACCTGGTGGATCCGCCAGGCCATCACCCGCTCCATCTCCGACCAGGCCCGCACGATCCGCGTGCCTGTGCACATGATCGAGCAGATCAACAAGGTGATGCGGGAGTCCCGCCAGCTCATGCAGGTGCTGGGCCGCGAGCCCACCGACGACGAGGTCGCAGAGAAGCTGGGATGGGCGACGGGCAGGGTGAAGGCGGTGAAGAGCGTCGCCCGAGAGCCCATTTCCCTCGAGACTCCCATCGGGGAGGAGGAGGACTCGCTGCTGGGCGACTTCATCGAGGACAAGGAAGTGGAGAGCCCGTCCAACATGACGGCCTTCCGCCTTCTGCAGGAGCAGCTGGAGTCCGTCCTCACGACGCTGCCCCCGCGCGAGCAGGAGGTCCTCAAGATGCGCTTCGGGCTTGAGGACGGGTACTCCTTGACTCTCGAGGAGGTCGGCCTCTATTTTAACGTGACACGGGAGAGGATCCGCCAGATCGAGGCGAAGGCCCTGCGGAGGCTTCGCCACCCGACGCGGAGCCGCCGGCTGAAGGACTATCTGGAGCACTAGAGAGGGAGTGGGATGGCACGCACCGTATACGACAAGTTGAAGGCTTTGCAGGACGTTTTGTCACGCAAGTTCGAGGTGGAGCGGGAGATCCAGGAGATCCCCAAGAGCCTCGCGACCAAGACGGAGCTTCTGAACAGGCTGAAGAAGTCCTCGCAGGACCGGGCGGCCAGCCTCGCGGCGGCCCAGGCCCGTCTCGTCGACATCAGTCAGAAGCTGATCGAGGCCGAGCAGGCCCGCGAGGGCTACGAGGGGCAGATGGACGCCATCTCGACCCAGCGCGAGTACGAGGCCCTGGACAAGGAGATCAAGGACGCCACGGAGAAGGAGCAGGGGCTGCGCAAGGACCTCCAGCGCGAGCAGGCCCTCGACGAGGAGATGAAGAACGCCCTCGAGAAGGAAGAGATGATGATCCGCAAGCAGGAGGAGGACGTCAAGGAGGAGCAGTCCAAGATCAAGCTGAAGGTGAAGGAGAAGAACGCCGAGCTGAAGAAGCTGCAGGGCGAAGAGAAGAAGATCACCCCCGGACTCGACGAGGAGATCCTCTTCAAGTTCGAGCGCATCATCCGCAACAAGTCGGGCATCGGGATCGTCTCCCTCCACAAGGGGGTGTGCACGGGCTGCTACATGATTCTCCCGCCCCAGTTCGTGAACGCCGTCCACCTCGGCGAGAAGGTCGAGTTCTGCCCCTACTGCAGCAGGATCCTGTTCTACCAGGAAGACGAGGAGGAGGAGAGCCTCGAGACGGCCATCCCGGAGGAGGATGCCGAGGAGGAAGAGGAGGAGGAGGAAGAAGAGGAAGAGGCAGCTGAGGAGGAAGAGGAAGAGGTGTAGAGAACCGCAGCCCGCCGGGATTCTCGCCTTCGCGGCCCTTGCGGGCCGCTGGGCTGTCACGGGGGCGGGCCACGGCTTGCAGATTGTCGGCAGAATGCCGACAATCTGCTGGGGGCAGATCAGGTCACCGCTCCAGCACGCGGAGGTCGTCGCGCAGGTCGCGATCGCCCTTCGGGCGACGCTGGAGAGGAAAGTCCGGGCTCCACAGAGCGGAACGCCGGGCAACGCCCGGGGTCGTCGCCGGTGCGCGAGAGCGCGCGGGCGGCGGCACAGACAGTGCCACAGAAAACAGACCGCCCCAGCGCGCCGCGGAAGCGGGGCGCGAAGCGCGATTGCCTTCGGGCAGCGCCGGGGAAAGGGTGAAAAGGCGGGGTAAGAGCCCACCGCCCGACCGGCGACGGTCGGGGCACGGAAAACCTCGTTCGGAGCAAGGCCAAGCAGCGGGGGGTCGCTCGCCCGTCGGGCCGAAGGCCCGGCACCCCGCGGGTAGGCCGCACGAAGGCGCGGGAAACCGCGGCCTGCAGAGAGATGGTGACCCTCGACAGAACCCGGCTTACCGATCTGCCCTTTTTTTCTTGAAGGGACGTGCGATGATTCTGAACTACGACCACTACCGCTCGGGAAAGCGCGGCCGCAAGCTGCGCCATACCCTTCTCCCCATCCTCTCGGCGATCCTCGTCGCATGCATCGTGCTGTTCTTCGTGCTGCGCCTGCCCAGCCGCCTGTTCCCCTCCTCGGGATCGAGGGGCGCGGGCGGGAAGCTGCCCGACCTGTGGAAGGCCGAGAAGTACGAGCAGGTGATCGCGGCTGCGGACGACATCCTGGCGACCGATGCCCTGAACGCGAACGCCCTCTCGTACAAAGGCTTCGCCTCCTTCTACGCCGCGGTCTCCGAGAACGGCGCGGAGGAGAGGATGCCCTTGCTGGACGAGTCGATCGTCGCCCTGCGCCGGGCGAAGCTGGCCGGCGCGCCGTTCGGGGGCGAGACGGACTACGTCCTCGGCAAGGCCTACTTCCACAAGGGCAAGTACTACTACGACCTCGCGATCCGCTCCATTGAGAGTTCGCTCGCCAGGGGGTACGCGCAGAGGGATTCCTACGAGTACATCGGCCTCGCCTCGGCCCAGCTCGGCGACTTCGAGAAGGGCATCGCCTCGTTCCTCGAGGCCATGAAGAGCGACGCGAGCGACGTCCTGCTCTTGACAATCGGGCAAACTTACTACCAGATGAAGCGGACCGGAGACGCCGTCGACTATCTCCTGCGGACCCTCAACAAGACGGACGACAAGGCGATTGAAAAGCGGGCGCGGTTCCTCCTCGGGGAGATCTCCCTCGACAGGGGCGAGCTGTTCAAGGCTGAGGAGCAGTACGCGGCGATCGTGAGGATCGACCCGCAGTCCGCCGACGCGCACTTCTTCCTCGGCGAGGTCGCCGCGGGCATGAAGGATCCGATCAAAGCGAGGGCGGAGTGGCGCGCCGCGCTCGTCATCGACCCGTCGCACTACGGCGCCAAGCTCCGCTACTATTCCGGGAAGCGGTAGGGACACTGAAAGGGAGGGAACCCCTGATGGCCTGGGACAGGATGTTTGAAGCATTTTCAATGGACCTCGGCATCGACCTGGGGACCTGCAGCACGCTCGTGCACGTGCGCGGCAAGGGCATCGTGCTCTGCGAGCCCTCCGTGGTGGCCATGGAGCGGGGCACGAAGAAGGTCGTGGCGGTGGGGACCGAGGCCAAGAAGATGCTGTGGAAGACGCCGGGCGAGATCATTGCCATCCGACCGCTGCGCGACGGGGTCATCGCCGACTTCGAGGCCACCGAGAAGATGCTCCGCTACTTCATCGAGAAGGTCATCTCCCGGCGGTGGTTCGTCAAGCCGCGCATGGTCATCGGCGTTCCCACCTGCATCACGGAGGTGGAGAAGCGCGCCGTGCGCGATTCGGCCGAGCAGGCCGGCGCGCGCGAGGTCTACCTGATCCAGGAGTCGATGGCGGCGGCGATCGGGGCGAGCATACCGATCCTCGAGCCGGCGGGCCACATGATCTGCGACGTCGGCGGAGGCACCACGGAGATCTCCGTCATCTCCCTCGGGGGCATGGTCGTCACGAACGCGATCCGCGTCGGCGGAGACGAGTTCGACGAGGCGATCATCAAGCACGCGCGCAACGTCCACAACCTCATCGTGGGGGAGTCCACTGCCGAGAACGTCAAGATCACCATCGGCAATGCCTCACCCGACAAGAAGATCGAGAAGATGGAGATCAAGGGCACCGACGCGATCACGGGCCTTCCGCGGAAGCTCGAGATGGATTCCGTCGAGGTCCGCGAAGCGCTTCAGGAACCCATCAACATCGTCATCGACGAGATCAAGAAGACCCTTGGCCAGACGCCGCCCGAGCTCGCCGCCGATATCGTGGAGCGGGGGATCGTGATGACGGGCGGCGGATCGCTGCTGAAGGGTTTCCCGAAACTGATCGCCAAGGAGACCGGCGTGCCGGTGATCCTCGCGGAGAATCCCCTGCTGTGCGTCGCGCTGGGCGCGGGCAAGTTCTTCGAGAGCCTCGTGAAGGACAAGAACGCGAAATACTTCAACGTGAAGACCTGATCGTATGCCCGGGGTTTTCGAAGGCTTTTTCGCGAAGCGGAGGAAGGGCGTCACGCTCGCGCTCCTCATCGCGGTGTCGCTCCTGTGCCTGCTGCTGTCCAACCGGACCGTCGTCATCCGGCCCAAGGAGGTCGGCCTCTCGGTGGTCGGGTTCTTCCAGAAGGGGTTCACGGGGTTCTTCCGCTGGTTCGGCGACACGGCGGGATCGATCCGTCAGCTCAGCGCCGCGCGCGACGAGCTCGCGGTCGCCCGCGAGCGCCTGCAGGACATGGACCGCGTGACCCGGGAGATCGTCGAACTGCGCAGGCAGAACGCCTCCCTTCTGGAGCAGCTCGGTTTCGCCCAGACGCTTCCCCCGGGGCGGATCGCCGCGAGGGTCATCGCCCGAGACACGGACAACCTCTTCTCGACGATCACGATCAACAAGGGCTCGCGCCGCGGCGTGCGCGCCGGCATGCCCGTCGTGGCGTGGCAGGGCGACATGGAAGGTCTGGTGGGCAAGGTGGTGCTGGTGGGCGGCGGCTCCGCGCAGGTGCTCCCCCTGTACGACCCGCAATGCCTGGTCTCCGCACGCCTTGACAGGAGCCGTCATGAGGGGCTTGTGGCCGGGCAGGGCAAGGACCGGGCCACCATCGTGATGCGCTACGTCAGGAAGACCGCGGCGGCGCTGGTCGAGTACGGGGACCTCGTCGTCACGGCGGGGCTGGGCGGGCTGTACCCGAAGGGTATCAACATCGGCAGGATCCGCGAGATCAACGCCCCGGCCTACGAGAGCTCACTGGAGCTCTCGGTGGAGCCGATCATCGACTTCGACAGGCTGGAAGACGTTTTTCTGATCGACGCGCAGCCCGAGACGGCGGAGGGGCTGAAGTGAACAAGGACCTGCGCGTCACGTTGTTCACGCTCCTCGCCCTGGGGATCTGCATCATGCTCCAGTCGACGCTGCTGGGAAAGATCGCCATCCGGGGGGTCCGCCCCGACCTCGCCCTCATCGTGCTGGTCTTCGCCTCGCTGCGGAAGGGCTCGATGGTGGGCCAGTGGTCGGGCTTCGCCTCGGGGTTCCTCGAGGACCTGATGAACGTATCCCCGCTGGGCTTCCACTCCCTGCTGAAGACGGTGATCGGCTATCTGTACGGCGTGTTCTCGGGCAACGTTTTCGTCGATCCGTTCCTCATGCCCATGGTCCTCGTCGTGGTCGCCACGCTGCTGAAGGGGGTCCTCGCGGGCATCGTCTCGGCCATTTTCGGCATCGCGGCCTCCGGGTTCATCACCTTCACGGGCAGGATCTGGATCGAGGTCGCCTACAACGGCGTGCTCGCCCCCTTTCTATTCGCGCTGCTGAACCTGTTCAAGATCTTCAAGCAGGCCGATAAAGAGGGCGCCTGATGGAGAGCGGCGAGCGGCTCCAGCGGCGGCGGTTCTTCGCCCTGACCGCCTTTTTTTCCGTCGTCATCGGCTTGCTCGCGCTGTACCTGTTCTGGCTGCAGATCGTGAAGGGGGGGGAGTTCAAGCAGAGGGCGAAGGACGTCTCGCAGCGGGAAACCCCCCTTGCGGCGAAGCGGGGAGAAATCTTCGACAGAAACGCGGACGACCCCCTCGCGTTCAATGTCGACTCCTTCGCCATCGATGTGGTGCCCGGAGAGGTTGCCCTCGCCGATCTGCCGGCGCTCTTCTCCCGCCTCACGCGCGTGCTCGCGCTGCCGCCTGGAGAGATCGAGAAGCGCATCCCGCCGAAGAACTACCGCATTTTTCAGCCCATCGAGGTGAAGGGCGCGGTGAGATTCGACACCGTCTCCTTCATCGCCGAGCACCTCGAGGAGTTCCGAGGCGTGAGCTGGCGGAACAAGCCCATCCGCAGCTACACGGAATCCGCGGGCCTCGCCCACGTCATCGGGTACGTCGGCGACATTACACGCGAGGAGCTGCAGGTCCTGTACAACAGCGGGTACGAGCCCGGCTCCGTGCTCGGGAAATCCGGCATCGAGAAGCAGTACGACCGGGTCCTTCGGGGCACGGCGGGCAAGAAGTTCCGCGTCGTCGACGTTCGCGAGCGGCGCATGGACGGCGGGGAGGCGGATGTCGTGCCCCCCCAGCCGGGGCTCAACGTGGTGCTCACGATCGACCGGCGCATCCAGGAGGTCTGCGAGCAGGCCCTCGGCCCGCGCACCGGTTCCGTCGTGGTGCTGAAGCCCGCCACGGGCGAGATCCTCGCCCTCGTTTCCTACCCCTCCTTCGACCCCAACCGCTTCTTCGCTCCCGACAGCTCGGCGTACTTCAGCGCGCTCTCGACGGACCCCTCCTTCCCGTTCCTCAACCGGGCCATCCAGTCCGTCTACCCGCCCGGCTCCGTGTTCAAGATCATCATGACCACGGCCATCGTCGAGGGCGGCTCAATCCCGATCAACAGGGCCGTGCGCTGCACGGGCAAGCTGGAGTTCGGCGACAGGGTGTTCAAGTGCTGGGAGAAGAAGGGCCATGGCTACCAGGACCTGATGGGCGGCCTTGCCCAGTCATGCGACGTATACTTTTTCACCATGGGAAACGAGCTCGGCGTAGACGCGATCGACTCGTTCGCCCGTGATTTCGGCATCGGCGCCCTCACGGGCATCGACCTTCCCGAGGAGCGCACGGGGTTTCTTCCCACTCCCGAGTGGAAGGAGAAGACGAAGCACATGAAGTGGCTGGGCGGGGACACGCTCAATCTCTCGATCGGGCAGGGGTTCGTCACGATGTCGCCGCTGCAGATGGCCAACATGGTCGCGCTGGTCGCCAACGGGGGGGTCGTGTACAAGCCGCATCTCCTGAGCGAGACCCGAAACCCCCAGACCGGCGCCGTCGTCTCGGCCGTCGAGCCCGAGGTGCTGCACACTTCCGCCGTCAGCAAGGAGACCTTCCGCCTCGTACAGGAGGCGATGCGGGGGGTCATCACAAAAGGCACGGCTGCCCCTGTCATAACGACGCGCGCCGTCGAGGTCGCCGGCAAGACCGGCACCGCCGAGATCGGGGTCGAGGGCCAGTGGCATTCGTGGTTCGCCGCCTACGGCCCGTACCAGACCGGAAACCCCGATGAGCGCGTCGTCGTCGTGGTCATGGCGGAGGCCTCGCAGTCGTGGGAATGGTGGGCGCCGAAGGCGGCGAACCTCATCTTCCAGGCCATTTTCGCCCGCCAGAGCTTCGAGGAGGCCGTCGCGGCCGTCAAGCCCTGGTACTCTGATGCGATCAGGAGAACGGATTGAAAAAACCTCTTCTCGCATCCTTCGACCCGGTCCTCTTCTCGACGACGATCGCCCTCATGGCCATCGGCGTGCTGTTCGTCTACTCCAGCGGGGTGAACGCGAGCGGCGTGCTCGCCTCGCGCGAGGTCGTCAAGCAGGTCATCTGGGCGGTGCTGGGCGTCGGGATCATGCTGTTCTTCATGTTTTTCAGCTACACGACGCTGCGCGCGCTCGCGCTGTCCATCTACGCGGGCAACCTCCTGCTGCTGGTCTTCACGCTGCTGTTCGGCTCGGAGGTGAACGGCGCGAAGTCATGGCTGGGCTTCTGGGAGCTGGGGATCCAGCCCTCGGAGTTCATGAAGATCTCGACGATCCTGTTCCTGGGCACCTACCTCACCGGCATCGGCAACGGCATCCGCGAGCTGCCGCGCTTCCTGCTGGGCCTGCTGATCATCGTGGTGCCGATGGGGCTCATTCTCCTGCAGCCCGACATGGGCACCGCCCTGGTGCTGATCCCCGTGTTCCTGGTCATGGCCTTCATCGCGGGAGCCGAGGGAAAGCACCTGTGGTTCATCGTGCTTGTCGGCCTGCTCGCGCTCGTGCTCGCCGCTGTGCCCAGCCTCCGGGCGAAGTCCGGCTCCACGGGCGCCTCCCTGCTGGGGATCATCTCGGACCCCGACACGCTGAAATACCTTCTTCTCGCCTCCGCCGTCGTGACGGGACTCGCGTACCTGGGATACCGCACGTTCCGCCGGCGCTACTTCTTCTGGATTTCCTGGTCCGCCATCGCCTTCATGTGCGCCTCCAGCACCTCACTGCTGGTCCGCCTGGTGCTGAAAGAGTATCAGATCATGCGCCTGGTGATCTTCGTGAATCCGCGCCTGGACCCGCAGGGGGCGGGCTGGAACATCATCCAATCCGTCACGGCGATCGGTTCGGGAGGGCTGTTCGGGAAGGGCTTCCTGCGGGGCACGCAGAGCCACTACCAGTTCCTCCCGCAGCAGAGCACGGACTTCATTTTCTCCATCCTCGCCGAGGAGTGGGGCTTTCTCGGAGTGCTCGCCGTCTTCGGCCTGTTCCTCCTGCTGCTCCTGCGCGGCATGAGCATCGTGTGGAGCGCCCGCGAGGACTACGCCATGCAGATCGGGACGGGCATCCTGACCATGTTCTTTTTTCACCTCGTCGTGAACACCGGCATGGCGATGGGCATCATGCCCGTCATGGGGATCCCCCTTCTGTTCCTTTCCTACGGTGGCTCGTCGCTGTGGACGGCGCTCTGCGGGGTGGGGATCATCATGAACATCTACGGCAGGCGCTCGCGCTACGCCCCCGGCTCCTCCTGATGGCGCGAATCGACCCTGCCCGCGATCTTCGCGGGGCGCTCTCGCGGGTGCAGAAGCCGGGCCGCTACGTCGGAGGGGAATTCGGTGCGGTCGTGAAGCCGCATGCCTCCCTGACCGTGGCCATTTCCTACCCCGACCTCTACGAGATCGGAATGTCCAATGCGGCAGTGAAAATCCTCTACGGGCTGCTCAACAGGCTGGACGGGGTTTCCTGCGAGCGCGTGTTCGCGCCGGCCCCCGATTTCGAGGAGGAGCTCAGGAGGGGCGCCATTCCCCTGTACTCCCTCGAGACGGGCAGGCCCCTGGCCGAGTTCGACATCATCGGGTTCTCCCTCGGCTACGAGCTCACCCTCACCAACCTGCTCGCGATCCTCGATACCGGCGGGGTGACCGTCGAGGCGGAGGGGAGGGGAGAGAAGGAGCCCATCGTCATCGCGGGAGGTCCGGCCGCGACAAACCCCGTGCCCTACGGCCCCTTCGTCGACTGCCTGTTCGTCGGAGAGGCTGAGGGCTGGATCGAGGCTGTCTTCGGCAGGCTCGCCCGGATGAAGGGGAGGGGAGCCGGCAGGAGCGAGATGCTCGAGTTCCTGCGCGGCGATCCGTCCGTCTGGCACGCGGGCAAGCAGGGGCCCGTGCGACGCGCGCTTTGGAGGGGCTTCGCCCGGACGATCTGCGACACCCGGTTCCCCGTCCCGAGCATGCGCGTCGTGCAGGACCACGGGACCGTGGAGATCATGCGGGGCTGCCCCAACTCCTGCCGATTCTGTCATGCCGCCGCGTACTACCGCCCCTGTCGGCGCAAGAGCCTGTCGCTGATCAGGGAGGAGACCCGGGCGCTGGTCCATGAGGCCGGCTACAGGCAGATCACCCTTTCCTCGCTCTCCTCGGGGGATTACCGCGGCATCCACGAGCTCGTGGGCGAGCTCACCGCGCTGCATGCGCCGCACAAGGTTTCCTTCTCCCTGCCCTCGCTGCGCGTGGATTCACTGGGCCTGCAGCTGCTGCGGGAGATCTCGGAGGTCAGGAAGAGCGGGCTCACCTTCGCCGTCGAAACGGCAAGACCGGAGTGGCAGGCCGCGGTGCGAAAGACCGTGAGTCTCGAGAAGGTCATTGGGATCATGCGCGAGGCGAAGAGCCAGGGGTGGAGGGCGGCGAAGTTCTACTTCATGGTCGGGCTGCCCGCCTCGTACGCCGAGGATGAATCCTCACCGATCATCGAGTTCCTGAGGGCAGTGCGGGCCGCAACGGGCATGTCGCTCAACGTGAACGTCGCCTCCTTCATTCCCAAGCCTCACACGCCGTATGAGCGGGAAGCGCAGCTGGACGAGGAGCAGGCCCTCGGGCGCATCATGGCCGTGGTCAAGGGGCTGAAGCTCGACGGGTTCAAGGTCGGCTATCACGCGCCGTTCCTTTCGCTTCTGGAGGGTGTTGTCTCGCGGGGTGACCGCAGGGCGGGCATGTTGACGCTCCAGGCCTATCGGCGGGGAGCGAGGCTGGACGCCTGGGAGGAATACTTCCGCCCCGACATCTGGAAGCAGGTCATCGCCGAGGCGGGGTGGGATGTGATGGGCGAGACCTGCCGCAGGCGGCAGCTGGGAGAGAGACTGCCCTGGGAGTCGATCAGGCTGGAGCTTTCCAACAGCGAGATCTCCGATGCAGCCGAGGGCGCCTGGGGCGCCGAGGGCGCCTGGGGCGCCGAGGGCGCTTGGGGCGCCGAGGGCGCTTGGGGCGCCGAGGGCGCTTGGGGCGCCGAGGGCGCCTGGGGCGCCGAGGGCGCCGAGGCGCCGCCGGAGGCCGGCTCCCTGGGAGCTGGTTCTCCCGCGACGGGTTCGAAGGCAACCGATTCTCCGGGCGTCGTCGCCGCGGAGGCCCCTGCCGGCGCCGCGCCCCGGCTGCTGTTCAGCTTCCGCAAGGAGGGGACAGCGGCCTTCATCTCTCACCTCGACCTGATGACGGTGTGCGAGCGCGCCCTGCTCCGCGCGGGAGTGCGCGCGAAGTTCACCGAAGGGTTCAACCCGAAGCCGCGGCTCGAGTTCGCGAGCCCGCTCGGGCTCGGCATCGAGTCCGACGAGGAGATCGCCGCGGTCGTCTTGTCGGATCGGGCGCAGGCGGAGGGATTCGTGGCCAGGCTCAATCGCGCCCTTCCCCCTGGGCTCACGGTGACGCGCGCCGAGCTCCTCACGGAGATCGCCGGCCAGAAGAGGCGGTCGCTCATGTCCCTGCACTGGGGATCTGAATACCGCGTGAGCGGCCGAACCCTGCTCCTGCCGCTGGGAGGAACGTCGATCAGGAAAGCGATCGAGGAGGCAGGGACTCCGTCAGATGCCCTGATACGGAGGGTGCGCACGCTCGCTGCGGGCGCGGGCGGGGCTGCCGTGTCCTATTTCCAGGCCTTCCCGGCGCCTCAAGCGCCCTCGGCGCCTTAAGCGCCCTCGGCGCCTTAAGCGCCCTCGGCGCTGGGCTCCTCCTCCTTAATCTGATTCCACAGCGCATCCATGCGGGCGAGTCCCGCCTGCGCGGGCTCCGTCCCGCTCTCCCACAGCTTCGCTTCGAGTTGCCGAAACCGCCGCTCGAACTTGGCGTTCGAACCCCGCAGGGCAAGCCCCGGATCCATCTTCAGCAGACGGGAAAGATTGACGACCGTGAAAAGGAGGTCGCCGATCTCGTTTTCGATCTTCCCGTGCTCGCCTGTCGCGACCGCTTCCCGCAGCTCGGCCATTTCCTCCTCGAGCTTCTCCCACACCGGCGCGGCCTCGGGCCAATCGAAGCCGGTCCTGGCCGCCTTCTCCTGCAGCGCAAGGGCGCGCTCGAGGGGCGGCAGGGAGCCGGGAAGACCGTCGAGGGCCGAGGGCTGCCGCCCGGGTCCCTTCTCGTCGGTCTTGATCGCCTCCCACTGCTCGAGAACCTCCGTGACCGACCGCGCCGAGGAATTGCCGAACACATGCGGATGCCTGCGGAGGAGCTTCTCGCAGATCCCCTGCAGGACCTCCGCGACGGTGAACGCGCCTTCCTGCTCCTTCATCCACGCGATGAGCGTGACCAGCAGGTAAAGGTCTCCCAGCTCCTCGCGCAGATTCTCCTCGTCGCCGGCGTCGATGGCGTCCAGGCATTCGTAGACTTCCGCCACGAGGCTCCCGCGCATGCTGCGCGGGGTCTGTGCCGCATCCCATGGGCAGCCCCCGGGAGCGCGCAGGCGCTGAACGATGCCAACGAGCCTGTCGAAGAGGGCCGGGACGTCAGTTCGCATGGGGGAGAGTGAAACGGTCCGCGGGGGCGCTGTCAAGACGGAGAAGGTCGCTTAAGGCGCCGGGGGCGCTTGAGGCGCCGGGGGCGCTTGAGGCGCCGGGGGCGCTTGAGGCGCCGGGGGAACGGAGCTCGCGCAGGCGGGCCAGGAGCTCCTCGGCGTCGGTGAAGACAACGGGCTCGCCGTTCACCGACACGATCGGCCCATGAGGGCACATTCCCCGGCAGGGCGCGGTTTCGAGCGAGAACGATCCGTCGGGGCTCGTTTCGCCGTCGGCGATTCCCAGCTCGCGCGAAACCGAGTCCAGAAGAGCGAGGGACCCCTTCTTCGAGCAGTTTTCCCCCCGGCAGACCGCGACCCGCCAGCGGGCGGGGGGCTCCAGCCTGAACACGGTGTAGAACGCCGCGGTTTCGACCACCTTTTCTGCGGGAATGTTCAGGAAATCCGCGATCGCGCCGATGCACTCGCGGGGGACGTGGCCGAACGCCTTCTGGGTGTCCTCCAGGATCTGCACGAGGAACTCCCGCTTGGGCTGGTGGCGCGTGAAGATCTCGATCAGCTTCTGCGGAGGGTTCTGCCGGACAGCTGCGCCGCCGGCGGGATGGCCGGCCGCCTTGCTGCGCTTGACGTAGTGCGAGAGAATCGCGAGGCCGAGGGCGATGTTCTCGTTCCTGACGATGATGTCCGTTGGGACGGCCAGCTGCGTCGGGGAGAAGTTCCAGATCGCCCGGATGCCCAGCGACACGATCCGGGCCGCAACCTGCTGGGCGACCGCCCGGGGAACGCAGATGATCGCGATGCCCACGTCGAAGCTGCGCACCACCCTCTGCAGCGATTCCATGGGCAGGATCGTGAAGGCGCCGAGGATGCTCCCGACTTTCGCCGGGTCGTTGTCGAAGATGGCCACCAGGCGCAGCCCGTACTGGGCGAGCCCGGGATACTGGCTCAGGGCGGAGCCGAGGTGCCCCGCGCCGATGAGGATCGCCGTGTTCTCGTAGTTGATTCCCAGGAACTCCTCGATGGCACGCTTCAGGCCCAGAATGGAGTAGCCGGCCTTGGGCTTTCCCTTGTACCCGATCAGCGAGACGTCCTTGCGCACCTGCGTGTCGTCGATGCGGAAGAACTGGGCCAGGTGCCGCGAGGACACGTAGCTTTCGCTGCGCGCCTGCATCTCCGCGAGGATCTGGTGGTACAGCGGGATGCGGCGGAGGGTCTGCTCGGGGATGGGGTGCTCGATCGCGTCGGGGAGCTCGCCTTCTCGCACGGGCGCTACTCGGCTCCGCCGCCGGCCCCGCTTCCCTGCAGCGACAGGGCGTCTTCCGCCGTCCGGATGTTCTCTACCGCTGCCTGGTCCGACGGTTCGATCTCGAGCACCTGCTTCCAGAACTCGACCGCGCGGGCGTAGTTTCCGTTGGAGTACTCTTCGACCCCGAGCAGGAACAGCTCCTCCACCTTCTGCTGGAGGGCGCCCCTGCCGCGGTCGCCGAGATTCACGCGGGCCTGGACGCTGAACTTGTCGATCGGGCCCGCCTTCCCGCTCAGGTCCAGATTGTAGGTGGCGACGATGGCGAGGGGGACGAGGTTGATCATCCCCATGTCGATGGCGGCGCCGAGGCTGATGCGCGGATTGCCGGGCTTCAGCAGGACGCCGGCCTGCATGGACATGAACCTGGCCACCTCGACGCTCGACCCGACGGCGACGTTCCATTTCTCGGCGGGGGCGTTGACGGGGTCGAGGCTGAGGGGGAGGTTGAAGTCGCAGGACAGCTGCAGGGGCCGCCAGGGCGAGTACGCGATTCCCGCGGTGGCGGTGAGCGGCAGCTGTTCGCCGGCGAGGGTCACGATGCCGAGGTTCTTGAGCGCCATGCCGACGGAGAAGTTCTTCGTGCGCGCGTAGTAGGGCTTCAGGAAATTGAAGCTGGTGAGCAGGCCGATGTCGGTCATGAAGGCGAAGGAGGACTGATTGGGCGCGAGCTCCGCGGGCACGCCGCGGTAGGCCACCTTCAGGTTCATGCCCGCCGCGAGCCCGTAGAACTTCGAGCTGGAGAAGAAATTGTACGATGCGTTCAGCGTGGCGAGGGATTCCGTGAGGTAGCTCTTGGCCCCCGACACGCCCCATTCGTTGTACGCCGTGAAGGGAACGGACAGGAACTTCCCGCCCACGCCGATGCCGAGGTCGTTGAAGCGGATGGTATAGACGACGCCTTCAAGGGTGGAGTCGGCGATCCAGTTGTGGTGCGAGAAGGCGAGCTCGGTATTCTTCAGCACGGAGCTGGCGGAGGGGTTCGACTCGATGAACCCCGAGTCGCGGGCCAGCGCCGTGTAGGCGGTGCCCATGCCTTCGTAGCCCCCGCCCATGGGGATGAGCAGGGAGGGGAAGACGGTGAGGCCGGTGTTGGGGTCGACGAAGTTTTCCAGCACTCCCGTCCACCAGCCGTAGAAATCCGCTCCGTTCGCCCCCAGCGACGCCGGACCCGCCACGAGGAGAAGCAGCACGGTGAGAACCCTCAGCCCTTTCATCTCTTCTCATAGTATACAGCCGGCGGGGCTATATTTCTACGGTGGAGCCGGCGGCCACCCTGATGACCCGCTGGGCATTTTTGTCGATAATAGGAGGGTGGGGTTTCGTGCGGACGCCTAGCCTGAATGCCCTTGCGCTGATACTTTGCCTCCTCGCTCTCGCGGCGGCTCCAGCCCTCGGCAGCGGCCAGCCGGAGGCGGGCCTGAAGCAGGTGCAGGCCCTGATCGCGGCAAAGGATTTCACCGCCGCGCAGAAGCTGCTCGTCGAGATCCGCCGGAAGAACCCCGACCTGGCCGATCCGACCCAGGAATACCTCGACCTGATCATGGCGCACGAGAGGGCGTACAACGCCGGCCGCAGGGAGCTGCGCAACGCCCTCGACGGGAAGGACGTGGACGCCGCCGACACGCTCATCGTGAAGCTGGAGGACATGGACCCCCACAAAACTCTCGTCGCTGAAAAAAGGGAGGCGAGGAACCTCCGCGCCTCCCGGGACGTCGCTGGGTTCATGGATTCCGTCCTCCCGCTCATCTCCCAGGGGCGCTATGGCGATGCACTGGCGGCGTACCTCCTCCCATTCGACGATCCGGCCCATTCCGGTTTCGCGGCCCCGCGCGACCTGTTTCTGGCCTCGCGGGAAGCGGGAATCTACATCAATGCCGTTCAGAGCGCCTCGGCTGCCATCCGTTCAGCCGCCGCCCGTGCGGGGGACCTCGTCGAGGATCTCCCCCCCGTCGCGCCGGCTCTGGAGGCGCTGTTCTCGGGCGAAGGGTCCGACAGGACGGTCGCGGAGTTCGCCAGGGCCGCGGCGCCCCTGCGCGCGCTCGCGGCTCAGGAAGCGGAAGTGCGCAGGCTCGCTGACTCCCTGGCTGCGGTCAACCTCGCGATCCGGGGCTCGAAGGCGGGAGGACGAGAGGACGAGTACGTGCGCTATCTCGACGAGCTGTGCCGCGGCAGGAGCGGGAAGACAGAGGGCATTTCGGCGGCGATCCAGCTGCTCTGGGAAACAACGGCGCGGGGCTCGGTGGAGACGGCTGTCCGGCTCGCCGCGGCCTCCTACGACGCTTCGCTCAAGTCGTACGACGCCGCGACGAAATCCGGCGACCTTTCGGGCCTCGATCCGGCGGACGCGGCCTTCAAGTCCGCCTCGTACAAGAACCTCGCCGCCGTCGAGGCGGGAAAGCTCATCCAGTCCGCGGGCTGGACCTTCACGGCGGAGAACCGGGGCGTCCTCGACGCACTCCGTGCGCAAGCGCTCGCGAGCCAGGAGAGCGCCGATGAGAGCGCCGCCTTCCGCTCGCTGATTTCCTTCCGGGTCGCAGCAGCGGGGCTCCCCGCCGCCGACAAGGCATCGACCCAATCGCGGAAATCGGTCCAGGACCTGGCGGCGCGGGTCGATGCCCTGCGGGTGGACTGGCGGACCCGCTCGGAGCGCTGGAGCGCGCAGTCGGGGACGGGAATGGACGTCGCCGCGCTCTCGAAGGCCGCGCGGCAGATGTCGGAGCGTTTCGCGGCGCTCGCGGAGGAGCTTCGTTCGCGGGATGTCGCGTACGTCGTCAGGCTGGCCGGGGCGGAGCCGGACGGGTTCGCGCCCCGGTTCGACGCGGCTGTGGCAAAAAGGCTGAGGGGCGAGGATTTCCTGAACGGGACCAGGGGCGGCAGGCCTCCCGCGGATCCGAACGAGCTCGTGCCGAGGGCCCCGGCGAGCGCGCTGGATGCTTTCACGGCCGCCGCATCGGACCTCGAGGGTCTGTCGAAGGCGATCGGGGCCTGGAAGGTGAAATGGGCGGGCGATCTCCCGTCCATTGCCCGCAGCGAGGGGCTCGCAGCCCTCGTGGCCGCGGCTGATGCTCTCGCCTCGCGCACCGCCCAGCAGGCCCTCGAGATCGCGGCGCTCAAGACCCGCGCCGAGGACAGCATCTTCAACGCGGAGAAGAACCGCCGGGACGCCGAGGCGGCGTTCACCGAGGCGGGAAAAGCGCTCGTGCGCAAGGACTACGAGCAGGCCCGGGTTCTCGCCGGCGACGATGCGGCGGGGTTGTACCTTGCCTCCCTCGCGCTCGACGAAAACGCGCAGGCCCGCACCCGCCTGGAGAAGGACATTCCCGCCCTTCTCACGCGGATCGAGCAGACGATCTACGAGCAGAACGTGAAGCAGGTCGATACGCTCATCGACCAGGCCGTCGTGCGCTTCAAGGCGACCCAGTACCTCGACGCCCGCATCGCGCTGGACAAGGCGCGCGACCTCTGGGAGCAGATGCCGGAGGGCAAGACGAGGAAGTACGAGACGCTGGAGTACTGGTACGGCCTCGTGCTGAACGCGCTGGCAGTGAGCGGCGGGAGGAACCTTGCGGCGAACGATCCCCGTTTGGACGTCGTCAGCCCGCTGATGAGCAGGGCCCGGGAGCTGTACGCTGAGGCCGAAAAGCTCGCAGCGGACGCGGAGAAGCTGCGCAAGACTGATCCGAAGAGCGCGAGGATCGGCGAGACCCTCGCGCGCAAGAGCGCCCTGATGGTGCAGGCGGGGGGGTACGTCGGCTCCGTTCTGGGCGTGGTGAACGGGTACTGGGAGGCGAAGGTCCTGCAGCTCAAGATCCGCAAGTTGAACGACGAGACGACCTTCCGCAAGGACGCCTCCGATGGGGTGAAGGCGGTGCTGGCAGGCCTCGCGAGCAGCCCGCGGACGATCAAGGCGAGCGACGCATACTTCGAGATGAAGGAATACCAGGGCCTCGTGGACGACAGAACCCTCTCGGCGTCGATCGACAGGGCCCTGAACAGCCTGGAGGAAGAGCTGAACCTGAACGTGAAGGCTCTGTCGAAGGAGCAGGCCGCCCAGGCGGCGGCGCTCGTCACGGAGGCCAGGAACCGCTACAAGCCCGACAACAGGGAAACATACGAGGGAGCCCTCGCCCTGGTGGACCAGGCGCTGGCAATCGACTCGAACAATGCCGCCGCGCGCTCTCTGCGGCAGAACGTGCTGATCAGCATGGGCAGCCCCGCGGTCGGCGTGCTCAACCGCGAGGACCAGAGGACCTTCACCGAGGCGCAGAACCTGCTCAACTCCGGCGGCGAGCAGAACGAGCGGCAGAGCTGGGAGCTGATCCAGCCGCTGCTGGCCAAATACGCCGCCTTCCAGCCCCTGCGCAAGATGGAGGCGACCTTGAAGGCGAGGCTGCGGCTGTGAGAACGACCAGAGCTCTGTTCGCGGCGCTCCTCATCTGCGCCGCTTCGTCCAGCGGCTTCGGCCAGGCGATGTTCTGGGAAAAGCCCTACGAGCTCGCTACCGGGACGCGCATCCGCTATTCCAGCTCTTCGGCGGACGGAGGCCTCCTGGCCGTCGCCTGGGAGGAGATCGTCCCGAGGACGAAGGGCGCCGACGAAGGCACGATCGTTCTGGCGGTCGCCACCTCGCGGGATGGGAAGACCTGGACGAAGCCGAACAGGGGCTTCTTCCCGCCCATCCCCTACAAGGGTCTCGCCGCCGGCCTCGAGCCCCGCGTGTATTCGCTCACCGTCGACGCGAAGGGGAGGATCCTCGTCGCCGTCTCCCGGTCCGAGCGAACCGTCGCGATCCTCCAGTCCGCCGATGGCGGTCAGAGCTTCCAATCCAACGCATCTCTGGAGGCGGCGCAGTTTGTCGTCGCGCCCAGCCTCTTCGAGTCTGCCGGCGGGGGATTCATCCTTCTCGCCGCCCAGGCCTCCAGCGGAGGGACCGGAGAGCCGATCGCCCTCGCATACAGCGCCTCCGCCGATGGGAAGAGCTGGACGGCCTTCGCGCCGCTCGTTTCGGGGAGCGAGCCAAGCGCGGGGGTCCAGCTCCAGCCCGACCACGCCGTCTTCCAGGGCAGGGACTACGTGGTGTTCCAGTCGCAGGACGAGCGGCTCGCCTACCAGCTCTACCTGAAGGCGAGCGTCGACGGGGGCAGGACATGGGAGCAGGCCCGGCCCGTCACGACAGGGCCGCAGTTCAGCGCGACGATCGGCTCGGCGCGCTACGGCCCGGGGGAGTTCAGCAACCAGCGGCCCCGCCTCACATCACTCGCCACCGGACTCGGCCTGGTGTGGGAGAGAAACCTCCTGGGCGACAACAGGCCGCAGATCTACTACTGCGAGATCGATACGACAGGCACCCCGACCGGCGCGATCGAGCAGGTGACCACCGGTTCCTCGAGCGTGTTCGCGCGGATCGTGCCCTTCAGGAAGAGGCTGTTCGTCCTGTACGCGGACAGCATGGCCGGCGGTTCCCGTGTCACTCTCGCAGAGAAGACGCGCACGTGGGAGACCCAGGTCCTCGACAGGAGGGGGAGCTCCCAGTTCCCGCATGCGGCGGTATTGGGAGAATCCCTGTTCTTCTTCTGGGAGCGCGAGGAGGCGGGGGCGATGGCGCTCGTGGACCTGAGCCCCGACACCACGGTTGGCACCCCGAGTCTGGCGGCGGCAGATCCCTCCCCCTCGATTCCCTCCAACCTCGAGGCCGCGACGGTGAGCTGGAGCCAGGTCGACGACTCCTCGGGCGTCAGAGAGTACCGGTACACATGGAGCTTCGGCGTCGGCGCGAAAGAGGCCGTGAGGAGCTCGGGCAGCGTTCTCGCGGTGCAATCCGCGAGACTCTCCTCGACCTCCCCGATGGACCAGGACGGCACCTGGACGTTCTCGGTCACCGCGGTCGACACGGCAGCCAACCTCAGCGCGCCCCTGAAGGTCATCTTTCTCCGCGACAGGACCCCTCCGGGCCCCGTGAGCTTTGCCGGGCTCCCGCCGCTGGGCGTCACTGCGCGGCCGACGAACAATGTGGCCCTTGCGTGGAGCAAACCGGATCCCGATGTCGTCTCCTACAGGTGGGAAAAGCAGAACGTGGGAGCAAGCGAGGAGGAGTACCGGGGGAGTCCCCCGGTACTCAGGCCGCCCCCGGCCAGCCAGACCGTCTCGCTGCCCGAGACGAAGTTCCAGAACCTCGAGAACGGCCTCTGGGCCTTCACTGTTCAGGCTGTAGACGCTGCTGGCAACGTCGGGCCTCCGACGACCGTGTTCGCCCTGCTGGGCAACTACGTGCCCCTCGCGGTGGTCTGGAGCGTTCTGGAAGACACCGACCAGCTCGGCAGCGTGACCCTCACGATCCGGGGCAAAGGGTTCCTGACCGCGGGAAGGGTCGAGAAGGTGCTCCTCGACGAGGACGGCCGAGCGCCGTACGATCTGACCTACGAGCCCGGCCCGGACGGCTTCACGATCACGGCCGACGGGAAGATCAGCGGACCCCGGCTCACCAACGATACGAGGCCTGGTCTCTACAGGGTGGGGATTCTCCACCCCACACGGGGCGCAGAGCCATTGTTCGTGCCGGGCGTCCTTGTCCGCTTCAAGTCGCCCGGCACCGTCAAGATCGGCGACTTCGAGCTTCCGCTGCCGACTTGGATCGCGGGCAGGATCCCCAGGTTCGAGGTGAGCGTGGATGCTCTGCTCGTCGTCTCAGTGGTGGCGTTTCTCGCCGTGCTGGCCATTCTGGCCGCTCGCAGGGTGGCTGCCATCGCGCACGAGAGCACTGTCGTGACAGCGGAGGTGCTCGCCCTTGTCGAAGGGCGGCCATCGGCGGGCTGGGAGGAAAGGAAGAGAAAGATGAGGGAATTGCGGCGCAAGGGTGCCGGCCTGCGGCTGAAGTTCACGATGCTGGTCGTCATCCTCGTCATCATCGTCGTGCTCATCGTCGCGGTGCCGCTAGGCTTCCAGATGACGAACAACCAGCGGGCCGCTCTGGCCACGGGCATGAGCAAGCAGAGCGAGATCCTGATCGGGTCGATCGCGTCGGCGGCCATGAACCAGATCAAGCTGGGCGACCAGGGGTACACCCCGATCGCGGACGTGCCAGGCAGCAGGCTTGCCATGTCGGAGGCGCTGTACGCGACGATCACCGGCCCCAGCCCTGATGCGGCGGCGAACGCGAACCCGGATGTTGCGCGGGACTTCGTGTGGGCGAGCGACGAGAAGATCTGGAAGGAACTCAGGGACTCCGGGAAATTCAGTCCGGCAACGCAGCAGGCGGCGGACGAGCTCGCGAAGGAGGGCGTCGCCCTCACATTCCAGAAGGAGATCGACGGCAGACTGTCGGCCGCCCTGGAGCCCCTCGTGTCCAAGTACCGCGACATCCGCGCGCAGATGCGGGCGCTGTCGGGAAAGACAGACAAGGCCTCGATCGCGCGCTACAACGAGCTGCTCCCCACCCTGGGACCGCTGGGCACCGAGATCGACAAACAGCTGGAGGAGCAGCTCACCGCCCTCGGCCCGTTCCGCAGCTACCCCGCCTTCGACGCCCGGACCCCCGTGGACACCTACATCTTCTACTACCCCGTCGTGTACTTCGCGCCAGACGATAGCTTTTTCTACCATGGATTGGTGCGCCTGGCCGTGGGGACGAAAACGATCCAGCAGGCGATTGCGCGCGCGCAGTTGGCACTCCTGAGTACGACGGGAGGGATCGCGCTGTTCGCTGTCGCCCTGGGCGTGCTGGGCGCGATCATCCTCGCGAGCATCGTCGTGACGCCCATCAGGAGGCTCGTGAAGGGGGTGGCGACGATTCGCGACACCGAGGACAAGGAGGAGCTGAAAAGCCACACGATCAACGTGGGAACGCGCGACGAGATCGGCCTCCTTGCCGAGACGGTGAACGACATGACGCAGGGGCTCGTGAAGGCCGCCGTGGCGAACAAAGAACTTCTCATCGGAAAGGACATCCAGAAGATGTTCCTGCCGCTCGAGAAGGACAAGCTGGGCAAGAAACTCTCGACCGCGGGGGAGGAGACGCCGCTTGTCGAGATGTACGGGTACTATGAAGGGGCCAAGGAAGTATCGGGGGACTACTTCGACTTCAGGAAGCTGGATGACACCCACTATGCCTTCATGAAGTGCGACGTTTCGGGAAAAGGGGTGTCCGCGGCGCTCATCATGGTCGAGGTGGCCACGCTTTTCATCAGCTACTTCCGCGACTGGCAGAAACGAAAAGCAAACATTTTGGGCATCGCTGACCCGAAGGCCCGGCAAAAGGCCGCAAGCGAGCTTGAGCGAGTCGATACCCTGGTGTACACGATCAACGACATGGTCGAGGAACGGGGCTTCGAGGGACGGTTCGCCGCCTTCACCGCCGGGGTGCTCAACCTGGAAGCAGGGACAGTGACCATTTGCCACGCGGGCGATAAGGTCCTGCATGTGTACGAAGCGGCCGAACGCCGCATGGTGCACAAGGAACTCCCCGAGTCGCCGGCAGCGGGCACTTTTGCCTCCATGCTCGTCGACATGAAAACGGGTTTCCCGCAGGTGAAGGAGCGCTTGGACAGCGGCGATACCCTGTTCCTGTTCACCGACGGTTTCGAGGAGGCGAGGCGGTATTTTCGGAATGCCGGACTCGAGAAGGTGCCTTGCGACGCACCGGAGCTGAAGGAGAAGGAGGACCATCTTGGCACGCACGAGAAGGGTAAGGACTATGAGGAGTTCAGGGTTGCGCGAATAGAGGGTGTCGTCAATGCGGTGTTCAGCCATGGACGCTACCAACTCATCCGTCACCACCTTGCGGCGCCTGAGGAGCTCACTTTCGACTTCTCACGGTGCCAGGGTACCGTGCAGGAGGCAGTTCTTGCTCTCGTGGCCGTCGAGAAGGTCTTCCGCCTGATACCGGACCAGCACGAGGGAGTCGAGCAGAAGGTCGTCGTCGACGCCAAGATCAACGCGTTCCTCAAGGAACATTTCGTGCAGTACCAGCAGCATTTCTCGCACAGGGTGGACGGCCCCGCAGGTGCCTACGTCACCTTCACGCATGTAAGAGATGATGACCAGTATGACGACCTCACGATACTCGTGATAAGAAGGAAATGACATGAAGAGCAGAACTCTCGTCCTGGCGGTCCTCCTCCTCGCATCCGCGCTCGCTTTTGCGGAAGGCTCGACGGTTACGCTCCAGAACCAGGAAAGCGCGACGTTCTGGTTCTCCGTGGACCCCAAGGAGCTGTCGGATGTCGCGATCGGAAGCCGGCAGCTCGCGGAGAAGGTGGCTGCTTTTTTTGCGGAAAAAACCGACCAGTTCCCGTTCAGGCCGCTCGCCCCCGACTCGCAGCTCACCCTGGAGGGCCTGGCTGAAGGTCCGCATCTGCTGGTCGGATTTTTCGACGTGGAGGGCGCGAACGAGCTTCCTGTGCGCGCCTTCGCTGTGCAGGTGGACGCAGGGTCCGGTGACAGGTTCTACGCGCTGTTCAGCGGGCCCGCGCTGCTGAGCGTGCCGCGCGAGGGGGGGCGGCTCGTGAACCTGGCGAGGGCGATGGCGCCCGCCGAGGCGGCTCCGGCAGCAGAGGCGGCGGCGACAGCGGTGGAGACTGCCGAGGCTATGCCGGCCGAGCAGGCGGAAGAGCATCCCCCGAAAGCCGAGGTCGCGGCAGTAGAGGTCGCGGCCGTTGAACCCGCGCAGACCGAGGCTGCTCCTGCCGAACTGGCGCCGGGAGAACAGCCGCCGGCAGAGCAGGTGCCGGTCGAACAGGTGCCGGTCGAGCAGGCCGCAGCGGCGCCTCCCGAAGAGGTTGTCACGGCAGCGGAGGAAGCTGCTCCCGCCGAGCCGGCGCCGATCGCCAGCTTCTCGCCGACCTACAGCCCGGTGGTCTTTACGCGCGAATCGCGCGGCGGTTTCACCGTGCTCCCCATCTCGCAATCGCGCTACTGGGAGGAAGAAGGCACCCGCCTGGAAAGCCTGGATGGCACGATCGGGGACGGCACGCTGCGCCTGTCGTTGAAATCGGCGAACGGCTTCTCGCACGACGTCTCCTACTTCTTCTACCTTTTCCCCAGCCGGACGCTCGGCAAGGAGAACGCAACGACCATCGAGCTGCTGCCGTTCGCAAAGGAAGGGGTGGGGGCGTGCGTGCTCTGGCAGAAGAGCGCCGGGGCCGGGCAGTCGGCGGCACCTCCACGGGTAATCGGCTCGGTGAGCGCGTCGAAGGACGTGTGCGACGTCGAGATCCGTCTGGAAACCCTGCCGGCGGGCATGGTCGCGGACCTCGGCGAAGACCCCTCGATCGATCTGTGCTCGTGCCGCTACGACGCGCAGTCGGGAGTGTTCGAGGAGTTCTACTTCACCACGATCCAGCTCGCGGACTTCGGCTCGTCGACTAGGGAAACCTCTACACGTTGAACCGGATCAGGAGCACGTCGCCGTCCTTCACGACGTACTCCTTGCCCTCGAGGCGCACCTTGTTGGCCTTTTTCGCCTGCTGGTAGCCCCCGTTGTCGAGGATGTCCTTCCAGGGCACGACCTCCGCGCGGATGAAGCCCTTGGCGAGGTCCGAATGGATCTCGCCTGCTGCCCGCACGGCCGTCGTGCCTTCCGGGATGCTCCATGCCTTGCATTCGTCCTCGCCGACGGTGAAGAAGCTCATCAGGCGCAGGGTCCCGTACACGTGGCGCAGGAAACGGTTGCGCGCGGGCTCCTCGATGCCGAGGTCGCGCAGGAACTCCTTCTGGTCCTCGGGAGCCAGGCGCGAGATCTCGGCCTCCATGTCGCCGCGGATCGTGAACGCGTCGATGCCCAGGGTCGCCGCCTCCTTCAACAGGTCGTCGTGGGGGATGGTCGCCTCCCCGGTGTTCACGACTGCGAACAGGGGACGGGAGGTGAGCAATCCGAAGCCCGCGAAGATCTTTTCGTCCTCGCCTGCGAAGAACCCGCGGCCGAGGGGCTTTCCCGCCCCCAGAATCGCCGCCGCCTGCTTCAGCATGTGGTACTCCCTGCCGTCCCGCTTCGCCTCCTTGTCCAGCCGGGCGATCCGCTTCTCGGCGATCTCGTAGTCGCCGAAGACGAGCGAATCCATTACCACGCGCAGATCGCGCAGCGGTCCGGTTTCTTTGAGGGGATGCACGACGGAATCGTCGCGGAACGCTCTGACGACGATCGCGAGGGCGTCCGCGCCGCGCACCTCCGCGAGGCTGGAGGAGGCGATGCCGCCGTTCTCGCCATGCTCGAGTGCGAGGTCTCGAAACCGCACGGAGGCATGGGTCAGCTTGCGGGGGGAGTAGAGGGCGGCAAGTCGATCGAGCCTGTCATCCGGCACACGCACTTCCGCCAGGTGCGCCTGCTTCTTGCCCCCGCCGGAGTCGCCGGTTGGGTTCTCCTGGCCCGTCAAAGCGTTGAAGATTGTGGTCCGTCCCGACCGGGCGAGACCGATGATCGCTGTTTCCATTTCTGCCGAAGTATAGAGGAGAACGGGGGCGTTGGCAACCTGGACATGAAAACGAGGTACTTCTGCGCGAATTGCGGTCGCGAGGTGCGCCCGGAAGCTGCGAGCTGCCCGGGCTGCCTGCGTCAGTTCACGGCCGTGCGCTGTCCGCGCTGCGGGTTCGAGGGACAAGCGGAGGAGTTCGCGGCGGGATGCCCGTCCTGCGGCCATCTGCGGCCGACACTCGCCGACTCCAATCTGGGCCGGGGGAAATCGCGCGGGGAGCGCCGCGCAGGCCGGAGGCTCGTGCTCCCGCGGCGCTTCTACCTGGTGGCGGGCATCTGTCTGTCCGCGCTCGTCTTGGTTCTGCTCGGCCTCCTCCTGCTCTCACCCTGAATCAATAGAGGAATCCGAGACCGCCTCCGCCCATGGGGTAGAGATCCGAAAACCCGCGCATTTCCACCGCGAGGATGCCTGACAGGAGCAGGTGAGTGTTGGGGATCAGCCAGTGGACCTCCGCTCCCGCCTGCACCGGCAGGCCGATCTGCAAAGCACCCTGGAAGAGCGGGTCTGTGCGCGCGCTCACCGAGAAGCCGCCGACGACCTGACCGAAATCGAGGAGCAGGCCGCCGCGCAGGTACAGCCACGCGGCAAGGCGCGGGTCGCGCCATGAGGCTTCAGGCCCTCCGGGGTAGGGCTGCCACAGCGATCCGACGAGGTCGAGCGCGGCGAGAAGGCTCACGGGGCCGGCGGTGAGCTGCAGGGGCACCCCGAGACTGATGCCCGTGAAGTTTGCCAACGTGTCGGAGAGGAGGATGCCCGCGGCAGGATCGAACTGGGCAGACACCCTCCCTTCGAGCGCAGCGCCGAAGCCGAAGGAGCCGCGGGGTGTGGCGAGGGCGTATCGGGCAGAGAAACTGGCGCCGAAGGGGGCGTCCGCGTCCGTGAGGATGAGATCCGCGAGGAAGTCGATCTCCAGCCCTCCTTTCAATCCGAGTCGCGCCCCAAGCGCGGCGGGCGCTCGAAAAGTCGAACCGTTCGCGAAGGCTGCGACGAGGAACGAGGTCTGGAACACGCCCGGGGGCAGCACCTCGGCTGAATGGGCGTACAGGAGGCCTGCCGCCCCGCTCCACAGGGACCGCGGTGAGACCCGCAGCGACCGGTCGATCCGCATCTCGATCTCCCTGCGAACCTCAACCTCAGATCCCTCACCCCTGCCGGTGAGAGCCACGGTATAGGTCCCGTCCGGGAGAGGCTGGCCGTCGTTGTTGGAACAGTCCCAGCGGTAGGACTGATCCCATGTGGTGAACTCGGACAGCTGGTGCGTGACCACCTGCCGGGAGTCGGAGTCGAGGACTGTGAGAGCCCCCGCGCCGGGTCCGGTCACGGAGAAGGTGAGCTCGAGGAAGCCGAGAATCCCGGCATTCTCGGGATTCACCACGGAGCGGACGGCCGAGAGCCTCGTGTAGCCGAAGGAGACGGATTGAAGGACGATCTCGAGTGTGGTGAGGCTCCTCTCGAGAATGCTGATCGTGGCGCGATAGTCGGCATAGCCGAAGGCCCGGGCCACGACCGGGTAGGAGCCGACAGGAAGCTCCGAGAATCCCGGGGAGACCCGCCTGTCGCCGACGGTCACGCCGGTTCCATCCGGCGAGACGGACAGGCTCAGGAAGCCCGTGATCGGCAGCAGCGCCGTCTCGTAGAGCATGTAACCGCCCGAATAATCGATCCACCTCGCAACAGCGTAGTAGCCGTCCTTGCTGACGAGCAGGAAGTGCCGGCCGTCGCCGACAGCGTCCAGCAGCAGCGGCGTCCTGCCGCGGTAGTCGTTGTCGAGAATGACCTCCGCGCCGCTCGGGGTCGAGACGATCTCGAGACCCTCCTCGCCGCCGGCCGCGGGCTCCGCCGGAGGTTTGGCAGGAGGCTTGTCGGAGGGTTTGTCGGAGGGTTTGTCGGCGCTCCCGCCTTCGACCGACGCCACGGTCTTGAGCGTGCTCCCTGACTGGGTGGCGCACGAAACGAGGAGCCCCGCGGCGAGCAGGATGGCGGCGATGAGAACGAAGGAAATCGACGTTCTTGCGCTCATATTCCGACTCTATCACAAGAGGTCCCAAATGTCCGATACTGGAAGAAGGAACCCGGCATGAGACGCATGCAGCACCCCCTTTCGACGACGCGCCCTGAGCGAGCGGGGCTTTCCTGCCTCCTCGTCCTGCTCACCCTCGTCCTGCTCCCGCGGATGGCCGCCGCCCAGTCGGTCACCAGTCCCGCCCGCGCGCTTCCCAGCGGTTTCCGGACCCTCGCCCTCGGGATGGAACTGGAACAAGTGAAGCAGGCGCTCGCGGCCGATCCCCTGTACCGCTACAGGGGAGATCCCGACGTGAGCTTTCTTCCGCAGACCCGCCAGTTCCTCATCGAGTGCGCGGGCACGGGTTGGATCCGGCGCGCCTATTTCCAGTTTGCGGACAGCCGGCTGTTCATCATGATCCTCGTGCTGGACACGCAGAAGATCGACCACTACAGCCTCTTCACCGCCCTTTCGTCGAAGTACGGCGAGCCCTCGACGCTCAACCCCCAGGAATCCGTCTGGCTTTCGGAGGCGGTGCGCTTTTCCATCGAGAGGCCCCTCACGGTGAAGTACATCGACGCCGCCGTCTTCTCCCGCCTTGTGCAGAGCGCTGCAGCGGCCGAGGACCTCGAGCAGCTGTCCCGCGAGAGTTTCATTGTGCAGTTCTGAGACGTCGAGCGGGTGCGAATCATCCGCGTCATCCCGGGTCCGGCCGGCGCTCGTCGTGAGGCAGGGACGGGACGGCGTCCTGCTGCGCAGCAGGCACCCGTGGATCTACAGCCAGAGCATCGCGCGAGTCGACGGGGAGCCGGGCGACGGCGAGCTCCTTCCCGTCACCTCTGCCGAGGGCAGGATACTCGGCTGGGGTTTGCACTCGCCCGACAGCCTGATCGCCGTGCGCATGGTGAGCTACGGCGAGAAGCAGCCGGGCGAGGGATGGCTCTCGGAGCGCATCCGGGCCGCCTGCGCCCTTCGCGTCGGCCTCGGCATCGACTCGGACGCGGTGCGTCTCGTGAACGCGGAGGGCGACTTTCTCCCCGGGCTCGTCGTGGACAGGTACGGCGACACGATCGTGGTCTCTCCGCACGCCCGCGGGATGGAAACGCGTATCGAGCAGATCGTCTCCACTCTGCTGGAGCCGTTCCCCGCGGCGCGCGTTTTCCTCAAGCGCGACGAGCATTACGCAGGGGTGGAGTGCCTCGGGCTCGCGGCGGGCTACCTCGTCGGCGACGGGGACGGGACCAGCCTCATCCAGGAGGCGGGCGTCAGGTTCATCGCGGACTTCGCGAAAGGCCAGAAGACCGGGTTCTACCTCGACCAGAGGGAGAACAGGCGCCTCGCCGCCCTTCTCGGCAGGGGCCGGACGATGTTGAACCTGTTCTCGTACACGGGCGCCTTCGCCCTGCGCGCGGCCGCGGCGGGCGCCGGCTCCGTCGTATCGGTGGAAAGCTCGGCACGCGCCATCGAGGCGAGCAGGAGGAACGCCGAGCTCAACCCCGGCATCAGCCCGGAGATGCTTCGATGGGTTCAAGCCGACGTGTTCGCCTTCCTCAAGGACCCGGGCCGCCACGACGTGATCGTCGCCGACCCTCCCCCCTTTGCGCGGCGCCGGGCGGAAACCGCGGGCGCTGTGCGGGGGTACGGCAGCCTGTTCCTGCAGGTTCTGAAGGCGCTGAACCCAGGGGGCTTTGCTTTCCTTTTCTCCTGTTCGGGTGCCGTCGACAGGCCCCTTTTCCGGCAGATCGTGTCGGAAGCCGCATTCAGATCGGGCCGGTCCGTTCGTCTGGTGCGCGAGCTGCACGCGGATGCGGATCACCCCGTTGCGGCTGCGCACCCGGAAGGGGAGTACCTGAAGGGATGGCTGGTGCATGCGCAGTAGACCCGTGAAGGCTGCATGTCTCGGCGCTCTCATCGCGGCCGCCGCCGCGGCCTGCGCGCCCGTCGTCGAGAGGGTCTCACTCGTCGTGGGCGGGGAGAAGTTCAGCGTCGAGGTTGCGCGGACGGACGCGGCGCGCGCGAAGGGGCTCATGGGGCGTTCGACCCTCGGCCAGCGGGAGGGGATGCTTTTCGTCTTCGATCGCGACCAGCACCTCGATTTCTGGATGAAGAACACCCGCGTCCCGCTGTCCATCGCGTTTCTCTCGGCGGAGGGGAAGATCCTCGAGATCGCCGACATGGAGCCATTCTCCGAAAAGCTCATCCGCTCGCGCCTCTCCAGCAGGTACGCCCTGGAGCTGCGGCAGGGAGGGTTCGGTGAGGTCGGGGCAGGGGAGGGGGACTTCGTGGTTCTCCCCGAGAGGTTTCGGTAGCGCCGGACCTACTCCTTGTCTTCGTCGGACAGCTCAGGAAAGAGCGTGAGCGGCGGCTCCCCGTCCTCCTCCGTCGGCTCGCGCGAGAGTATCTCCACCCGGCGCTCCACGCGTGAGAGGTCCTTCTCGAGGGACTTGGCGAGCTTCATGCCCTCCTCGAAGAGCTGGACAGCCTCCTCCAGCGGGATCCTGCCCTCCCGAAGCTTTTCGGAGAGCTTCTCGAGCCTCGAAAGCCTGTCCTCAAAGTTTTTCGCCGGCATACGTCTCCTCCGTCACGGCCCGCATCCCGCCCCTCGCGAGCCGGACCCTGATCCCGTCCCCCTTCTTCACGCGCTCGGCCGACAGGAGCACCTTGCCGGTGCGCTCGAGGCTCACCACAGCGTAGCCCCTCTGGAGGATGTCGAGCGGGGAGCAGGAGGCGAGCTCGCGGGAGGCGAGCTCGAGCCTGCGCGCCTTCTCGTTCACGTTATCCACCATCGCGCGCGACAGATCCGCGCGCGCGTCGTCGAAGCGCTGGAAGACGGGCTGCAGGAAAAGCCGGACCGAGCGGGCGAGGTCCTCCCCCGTGAACTGCGACAGGAGGAGGCGCACTCTCTCCATTCTCCTATTGAATGAAACCGATATCTCGGACTCGAGCGCCCGCACGCGGGAAGCAAGCTCCGCCCGGGAAGCGGCGACCAGCTCCGCCGCGGCCGACGGAGTCGGCGCTCGAACGTCGGCCGCGAAATCCGCGAGGGAAACGTCGGTCTCGTGGCCCACAGCAGAGATGACGGGGATGCGGGAGGCTGCGACGGCGCGCACGACGCGCTCGGAGGAGAAGGGAAGCAGGTCCTCGAGGGAGCCGCCCCCACGGCCGACGATGAGCACGTCGGCCATCGAGAAGCGGTTGG
>Ga0315285_10000965_pt1 | contig 29843 bp, 19 predicted proteins | sample YL17G09_36_MG_FD_203698 | JGI IMG/M metagenome (GOLD analysis project Ga0315285, IMG submission 203698) | Sediment microbial communities from Yellowstone Lake, YNP, Wyoming, USA - YL17G09_36 | ecosystem: Environmental > Aquatic > Freshwater > Lake > Sediment | place: USA: Wyoming | collected...
TTTTGAACGGCTTTGGCTCCAGGATTAGGCGCTAAGCGAATAGAGCCCGCCTCGCGAGCGGCCATCACGCGCTTCGCGTGAGGCCGCCCCTACAATCGTTTTGTTGATTTCGGCTCAGCCGGGCAACGGTTTATTGTTTAGCCGGGAATGGGGCTATCGGCAATCTTTCCTCGACGTTTTCTGACAACAACCACACTTTGATCCGGTCCTTCATGTGCTTCCTTACCTGGCGAATTTTGAAGTATTGAATCAACCGGTTCATGATTCCCTCCTCTTTGTTTTTTGCTCGAATAATCAAATCTGCAAAAGAAATGCCCGCCGCGGAAATGCTCTTGTTATTTTGTAATCCTTTGAAATTATGATTTATTTATTTTCCGATCATGGTTAAGGAAGCCCCGGGGAAGAACAATTTTGAACATTTATGAATTTTTTCGTTCCATATACACCAGACTTTTCTAACCATGGAAGGATGATGGGGATGAGAAATTTGTTTCCTTGAATCCTGGGTGGAAACCGAATAAATTAAAGGAAGGGGAGGAACAAAAGGGACTTACCCAAAATCAAACGGATCGTAATGGAGTGAAATAGGTAGGCGTGGATAATATCCTGTGGGCAGCCTTGCCCTTTATCGGTCTCGTCGGGGGTTTTTTCTCCGGGTTTCTCGGCTTGGGAGGGGGCGTGGTTATGTTTCCCCTTTTAACCCTTTTCGGAGCCGTTCCCGTGAAGTTGGCCACCGGCACGAACCTGATTCACATTCTGATCGCTGCGGCCATAAGTACGCTCGCCCATTACCGGGCGGGCAGGGTAGATACCAAGTCCGGCATCTATCTAGGGATCGCCGGAATTGGCGGGGGAATAATCGGCTCATTCCTGTCCGTTCCCCTTTCCCCCCGATCTCTCCAGTTTATTTATTTATGCGTGGTCGGACTGGCGGCCGTCATGCTTTTTATTCCTCTCCCCATCGATTCTGAAACTTACCGGATGGGCAGTTCCAATAAACCCGCAGGAGTCGCGATCGGCCTGGGTGTGGGTTCCCTCGCCGGGCTGCTGGGAGCGGGGGGAGGTTTTATCACCGTCCCTCTAATGACCTATTGCCTCAAAATCCCCTTAAAAGTAGCCATTGGCACATCCCTCCTGATCATTTTGATTACCAGCCTGGGAACTTTTTGGGCCAAGCTCGGAGTCGGTCATATCGATCTGTCGATTACCCTTCTCGCTCTTATCGGCTCGATTCCCGGTGCTTTGATTGGTTCTCATTTCAGCCGGAAAGCGCCGGTGCGCATTCTCCGGTTGGCTCTCCTCTTCCTTCTCATAGCAATATTTTTTATGGTCGCCTATGAAATCCTCTTCTCCTGATCGGAGAGGCCCATCCGGCCTCGACCCATTCCGATTATCCCTTCTAAAGACGCTTGATAAAAGGATTGGAGCCGACAGAGGAAATTCGTTACAATAGAATCTACCTATGTGGTGGCTATTTTCCATCGCTTCCGCGCTGTGCCAGGTCGGCCGAAATGCGGTGATGAAAGACCTGGGGCACAACCTGGATGAGTTCATAAACGTGTGGGGAAGATTTTTCTTCCTCCTTCCCTTTGCCCTGGCTGCAAGTTGGGTGGCCGGGTTTCCCTCCGTGGGTTGGGAATACTGGCTTTACTCCTTCCTGGCGGGGTTTTCTCAGGTTATTTCTACCCTCCTTCTATCCAAATCGTTCAAGCACGGGGAGATCTCGGTCACGGTGACCATCTGGAAGCTCCAGGTCGTTCTACTGGCCATTTTCGGGGTGCTTTTCCTGCATGAAACCATCACTCCGGGTGGAACCGCCGGCATCCTGGTCAGCCTTTTCGGGGTTTACCTCCTCAATATGCGCAGGGCCCGCCTTTCCCTGGCAGAACCCATTCTCCTCCTCCTGCGGGAAAAGGCCATGCGCTACGCCCTCCTTGCCGCCCTGACAATCACGCCCACCATCCTGCTGTTCAAGAAGACGGCCCAGGTGGGTGACCCCTACTTTTCCACTTTGACGAATTACATTTTCGCCTCCCTGCTGATCTTCCCCCTGGTAATCAAGAAATCAGCCCGGCACCTGGTGGTCCTGCCCCAATATTTCGGCCGCTTCTTCGTCATGGGCCTTTTCGGCGCGACCGCGACCATCTTTGGCAGTCTCGGCTATATCCGCTCCGCGGCCGCCTACGTAGAGGCCGTCAAACAGATCGAAATCCCGGTTACCCTGGCGGTGGGAGTCCTCTTTTTCAACGAGCGCGAACGGGTTCAAGCCATCTGGCCGGGCTGTATTATCCTGATGATGGGCCTTTTCATCCTGATTTCCGCTTCCTGAAATTATTTAGCCACAGAGGTCACAGAGAGCAGAGCGCGGCTAAGCCGCAAGCAAGAATTTTTTATCAGGACACAGATGAACACAGATAAACATGGATTTTATCTTCGCAAAAGACTTACAGACTAAAGACCTAATGGGACGCGGATGAACATGGATCAACACGGATGAAGATTCATAAAAAAATCTCAACAAAATTTAAAGATTTTGCACCACAAGAGTAAAGAGATTAAAGGGCCGAAAATAGGGAAAAGTTGCCCCTTCTATTCAAAACATATTCCATCCAGGTGCTGCCCGCGGAAAAGAAAGAGGCGCAACCCGTTTGGATTGCGCCTCTTTCTGCTTTCTGGTGCCGAAGAGGGGACTCGAACCCCTACGTGGGAACCCACACTAGACCCTGAACCTAGCGCGTCTACCAATTCCGCCACTTCGGCACGAAAATGAATTGGATAATAAAAACCTACAATTAAATCATCTGATTGTCAAGATTTTTTTCCCCTGCCCCCTTCTTTCCCCTTCTGCAATCCGTCCTGCACTACGTGGAGTGCAGGGCTGCCCTGAACCCAACGTGGTTCAGGGCGTATTCCGCAATTAGAACAGATCGCTTATAATAAGTAATATTCATCGATCCTCTAAGAGGAGGGCCATCTTTATGGCGAAAAAGATACGGCTGGGAATCAGCACCTGTCTGCTGGGGGAAAATGTCCGGTTCGACGGCGGCCATAAGCTGGACCATTTTCTCACCGACACCTTAGGTCAATATGTGGAGTACGTTTCCGTCTGTCCCGAAGTGGAGTGTGGTTTCGGGATTCCCCGGGAATCCTTTCGCCTGGTCGGCGATCCTGAAATTCCCCGCCTGGTCACTACCCGGACCCACGTGGACCACACGGACCGCATGGTTCAGTGGGCGAGGATGCGGGTGCAGGAGCTGGGAAAGGAAGACCTGTGCGGGTATATCTTCAAGAGCGGCTCTCCCAGCAGCGGGATGGAGCGGGTCAAGGTTTACGATCGCAACGGGGTACCGGCCAAGGTCGGGGTGGGGATCTTCGCCCGAGTTTTCATGGAACACTTTCCCCTTCTACCCGTGGAAGAAGAAGGGCGTCTCCACGATCCCAAACTGCGCGAGAATTTCATCGAACGGATCTTTACCCTCAAGAGATGGCGGGAAACGGTGGCCCGGAAGCAGAGTATGGGGACCCTGGTTGATTTTCACACCAAGCACAAGCTTTTGATCCTTTCCCACAGCCCCGAGACCTACCGGACCATGGGAAAGCTGGTGGCCGAGGGGAAACAATTTCCCCTCAGGACTCTTTATGAAAAATATCAAGCCCTCTTGATGGAAGCCTTGCAGCTTAGAACCACCGCCAAGAAAAACGCCAACGTCCTGCAGCACATGCTCGGGTACTTCAAGAACCAGCTTTCCCCCGATGAAAAGCAGGAGATGTTGGAAATCATCGATCAGTACCGACAGGGCCTCTTCCCACTGATCGTTCCGCTGACCCTGATGAACCACTACGTTCGCAAGTACGCCCAGCCTTACCTCAAGGAGCAGTATTACCTAAATCCCCACCCAATAGAGCTGCAGCTGCGGAATCATGTTTGAGTATTAGTTCGGGGTAATGAGCTCGGAGTTCGGAATACAAATACATTTCGCCACAGAGATCACAGAGTACTCAGAGAAAAAAATTCTTGTTTATCGCATCCAATTACGATTTTTATTGCACTCTGTGTCCTCTGTGCTCTCTGTGGCTGAAGCAGTTTGGGTATTAGCTTTTCGGGAAAGTCAGCGTCATAGATTCGGCCCCCCCACCCCGGGCGAATTCCAGGTTGATTTCCAGGCTGCTGTTTCTTAAACCCAGGGAAAAAGGAATTTTGCCCTGGTCTTTGTCCAGGTGAACCATGGAACGGGCGAGGGAAAAAACCCGCTCCGCCAGCTGGGCACTGGGCGCGAGAAGCTGATAGTTCCCCCTTGCCTCAACAGAAAATAATACCTTCCCCTCTTTGGACTTCTGAAGGGAGATTTTTTTTGCCTCCTCATTGGCCCCGTAGAGCAGGGTCAACCCCAGAAACTTCAAGGCCAACTCCTCCGGATCTCCTCCCGGATCACCGGATACACCTTTGCTGGCCCGCTCCAGCTCTTTCCGGAAGTCGGTTTCCATGAAACAGTCGCAGAATTCCTGCAGCCTCAAATGGTAACTCCGGTCGTCTTTGATCATGATATAACCCTCCTGCTTCTATTAGATGGGAAATACGATGAAAATGATTCACGGCCGCAAGGGCGATTCATGAATCGCCCCTACGCCCTGGCTGCTCCATTCTTGATGGCTTCGTAAAAAGCAGACTTTGTTCGAAAAGTAGGTGATGAATCACTTTTCAAAAGCTGTTCGCAGATTGCCAGGGCCGCAACCAGTAGCCAGGATTTTCCCAACGACGACGGCCCTCCCAGAAATCCCCCCTGCCCCCCTTTATGAAAGGGGGGTTGGGGGGGATTTCAGAGATGGATTGTCCAATCAAAATTTCTTGCCAAATTTCACGATTTTGCACATGATTCGTGCACGCGACGAATCACGTACTTTTCGAACAAAGCCTATTTTTAAGTCAGGAAATACCCCTAAGCCCAGATCCCGGCGATGGGTTTACCGCAGAACTTGCATTTCCCTTTGCTCAGGTTGACCTCGCTGATGGAGTAGCCCTGGCGGAAGATGAGAAGCTTCTTGCATTGGGGGCAATAGGTCCGTTCCCCTTCGTGACCCGGAACGTTGCCGACGTAGACATATTCCAGGCCCGCCTCCATGGCGATCTTTCGGTTCCTTTCCAGGGTCGTGACCGGGGTTGGAGGGAGGTTGCGCAGCTTGTAGAGCGGGTAAAAGCGGGAGAAATGGATGGGAGTATCCGCCCCCAGTTCGTCCTTGATCCAGGCGCACATTTGGCGGACGGTTTCCGGGGTGTCGTTATGGGTGGGGATGACCAGGTTGGTGATTTCCACGTGAACCCCTTCGCCCTTTAGGGTCTTCAGGGTCCGCAAAACGGGAGCCAATCGGCCCTGGGACATACTGAGGTAAAAATCCTCGGTGAAAGCTTTCAGGTCAATGTTGGCTCCGTCGAGGAATTTGCAGAGCTCCTGCAACGGGCCGGGATTGATGAACCCGTTGGAATGGTATACGTTCAGGATTCCTTCTTTCCTGGCCAGCCTGGCTGTCTCCAGCATGTACTCATAGAAAATGGTCGGCTCCACGTACGTATAGGCAATGGAGCGGGAGCCTGCTTTCTTGGCTAATTCCACAACCCGTTCCGGGGGAAGGTCATAGTTGTAAGTGTCCTCCGGAGCGACCTGGGAGATCTCCCAGTTCTGGCAGAACTTGCAGCGGAAATTGCACCCGGCGGTGGCGATGGAAAAGGACGTGGAAGCCGGGAGGAGATGGAAAAAGGGCTTCTTCTCCACCGGGTCCACATGCACGGCGCAGGGGTTGCCATACACCAGGCTGTAATACTTCCCATCCCGGTTTTCCCGCACCCCGCAAAATCCTCTCCCTCCCTTGGAAACGATGCACTCCCGGGGGCAAAGCTGGCATTGGATTTTCCCATCTTTCAAAGGCTGGAAATGAGGGGAAAGCCGGGGGCCGAGAAGACCCTTTTTTCCCCTCTGGGCGGAAGCCGGGGAAGGATGGCCGGAAACCGACCAGAATAGGGCGCAGCAGGCCGCCGCCTTCAGGAAATGGCGCCGGGAGAAGGAAAGTGTTTTTCTGCCTGCTTCATCGATCATAGGCCGTATTTCTTCAGGATCTTGCCCGTGCGGGCGTTCTCCACGATTTCATCGAACTGAGGTCCCAGGTCCGCTCCCAATTCCTTGGCCCGTTTCTTGGCCCACAAACCGATGTTTCTGGAGTCCTTGTAGAACTCTTCCCCCTGCGGCTTCTGGGAGTCGAACTCGCCCAGGCGGTCGGCTTCGGAGCGGTGGTAGGTCACCCGGGAAATCACTTTGGACATCTTCTTGCTCCCGCACCGCAAGCAGGTAATTTTCTTTTCATCTTCCTGCTTCATGACCAGAAAGCCGCTCACGGCCTTACACTCCTGACATTCATATTCATAGATGGGCACGATCAACCCCCCCCAAAAACCTTCTTAATGGGACACGGATGAACACGGATCAACACGGATAAAAATTAGAACGCAGATTTATTCGGAAAAACACAGATAAATAATTAAAAAAACGTATCAATTTAGCGGTTTGAAAATCATATCGAAGCCATATCGATTGAGATACCAAACGCTGAAATCCCCCCCAACCCCCTTTGCAAAGGGGGGCAGGGGGGATTTCTGGGAGATCTTTTCAGAGGGCAAAAGTTACCTTTTTCAAAGAGCTAAAGTGTTACAAAAAAACGAATTTCTTTAAATCCGTGTCCATCCGTGTTTATCCGTGTCCCATTCAATTTTTTTAAAAAATATCCGCCGAGAACATATAGATCTCAGCCCCCTTCTCCTTCCAGGCGTTCTTCGGCAGGCCGGCCTTCCGGCAAGTCTCTTCCAGGAAAGTCACCCGGTCCCATTTGTATTCCGTGGCCACCTGGGGAAGCAGAAGACCGGCATAGAAACCCTTCTTGATGTAAAGGCCGTGTTTGCCCACTTCGATCTCTTTGACCTCCTCAACTCTTTGGAGGGGGGTCAGGACGGAAATCTCCAGGTCCAGGTCCTTCAGCTCGCCGGCGGAGAGGGGAGAAAACCGGGTGTCGTCAAAAGCCGCCGCTGCGGCCATCTCTTCCACCACCTGGTACAGGGGTCGGTTCGGCTGAATGGTGCCGATGCATCCCCGGAGTTGCCCGTGCCGGTGCAGGGAAACGAAGGCCCCCCGGTTTTCTTTCAGGTGCCCTCCGGCGATGTTGATCTTGGACATTTTCTCCCCTTTTAATCGTCTTTCGATGGCTGACTGGGCGATCTGCCGGAGAGCTTTCTTCTCCTCCTCCGTCAACCCCAGGCTGATCCCGGTCTTTTTGCGATCCGGCTCTTTTCCCGGAGATCCCGAGTTCCGGGAGAAGACCGCCGCCGCATATCCCACCACTCCGGAGCGGTCTCCGGTGACGTCTCCCGAGTTCATGTATTTTAAAATCTTGGCTCGATTGGCTCCCAGTTCTTTTGCCGCCACCATAACCGCCACCACCGGCCCGCCCCCGCAGGCTTCTCCTTTGCCCGCTTCCAGATCGCGGCTGAGCTTCTGAGCATCAAAGGCTTGAATGTCGTCCAGGATTATTTTATCCAGCTGCACCGCCCGGTCGTAGGGATGATAGTGGGAGAGGTCGGTGCTGGCCACGAGCAGGACCTTTTTCCCCTTCACCGCCCGGGCAATGGCCTTCCCTATCGTTTCACAGGAGCGGTAGTCCTGACTTCCAATGACCAGGGGCACAAGAGTGAATTTCCCCAGGACCTCCTGGAGGAAGGGCAGTTGAACCTCCAGGGAATGTTCGTGCGAATGCGCCTGGGGGAGAGACTCGATGAGGTTGCTTTCGCTTTTGAGCTTCTGGCAAAGATCTTTCTCGATCGGCAGGACTCCAAGAGGGGTTTCATAGCCTCCCCGGTCATAGACCGATGCTCCTTGAAAGGGAACCCGGTGGCTCGGGGCCAAGATCACCACCGCATCGTACTTCATCCCTTCCACGGTCTTGAAGGCATGGGCCGCCACCAGGCCGGAATACATATACCCGGCGTGGGGGGAAACCAGGCCGACAATCTCCCCGGCCACTTCTTCTTTGGCTGCCTTGGATAAAAATTCCCGCACCTGGCGGGACAGGGTCTTGCTGTCCCCGGGGTAAAAGGAACCAGCCACTGCAGGTCTTCTCACATCTTCTTTCATAGCTTTCCCTTCCTCTTTGGCTCTGCCCCGCTCCTGACAGTTCGCAGAGGCTAAAAGGACCCAGCTTCCCGCAATCGCCAGAATAAAAGGGGAAACCCAATTCACCCAGGTACGCGAAATGTTCCTCATGGCATTCGGGTTAGGTTCTGTTTCTGAATGGTTGGAGGGAAAGCCGTCCCTCCGGAAAGAACGATTTTTAAACCCTCTTCGACGGTAAAATCCGTAACGATCAGGTCTTCCTCCTTGAACAGGGCCACGTTTCCAATATACAGATTGTTGGTGGGAAGGTAGACCGAATAGAGGCGCTGAGGCTGCGCGGTCCCCTTCATGGAAACCTCGCTGGTCAGGAATCCTATGGCATAGGTCCCCATCTTCGGGTATTCCACCAGAACGACTTTCTTAAAGGAGGGGCTGCCGGACGGATGGAAGGCTTCCACCAGCTGTTTGATGGTGGGATAAATGTTCTTGACCACGGGGGCCCGCATCAGCAGGGTCTGGAACCACTTCAAAATCCGGGAGCCAAGGACATTGGTGGCCACGACCCCCACCAGAAAAATGATCACGATTTCGGTAAGAATTCCCAGGCCGGGAATTTCTCTTCCCAGGATCTGGTGGATGAGGGGGCTGAAGAAACCGTCGAGGACGCGGAAAAGCCAGTAGAGGGCAAAGGCGGTGATCAGGATGGGGACGACCACCACCAGCCCGGTGAAAAAGGTCCTCTTGACTGCCCCCTTCATTCTCTCCATGGTCTTCTCGAAAAAAGAAAATCAAAAAGAGATTAATGGCAGGTACCGCAATGGTGGCTGGAACAGCCGCTGCATCCGCCCGCTTTTGAAGAAGCGGCGACAAACTTGGACCCGCTCTTGAAGCTGAAAGCGGAGACTTTCTTGCTCACTTTGCTGCTGTTGCACTTGGGACACTGGATTTTGGTTTTTTCGTTGAAGACGATCTTCTCGAAGTCCTCGTCGCATTTGGGGCAATGGTATTCAAAAATCGGCATTCCCAAGCTCCTTTTTTTATTTAATTATAACAAAGGGATGGGTAGGAAGGCAATGCAAATGCGGAATGGCGAATGCGGAATTTGGAATAAAAAAAATTTCAATCCCCCTAACCCGGCATAGCCGGAACCAAACAGGATGTTGTAGGGGTCCCGCCCTTGGCGGGATGGCCGCCCGCAGGATGGGCAACCACGCAGGGTTGCCCCTACAATTTGTGACCATTTTGGCGTCAATTTAGCCGGTAAGGGACTATGCTTTTTCCGCGACTACGCGCGGAAAAAGTGGCTCCGGCAGCAATTCCGGTGCGCTTGTAGGGGCACGATGCATCGTGCCCCTACGGCCCCGATGAAGGATATTTCCTTCTTACCAACATGTTTGTATTAGTTGCGCGCTAAGCGCCTAAAAATTCCGCATTCCGCACTCCGAATTCCGCATTGAGAAAGCCTTATGCCTTCTCAATCCTCACCCTGGCCCCTTCGGCGACTTTCTTGAAGACCTTGGCATCTCCACTAACCTTTCCGATCACGTTCACCGCGCTCGCCGGGCGCACTTCGTTGCCCCGGCTTACCGGGGTGGGCCCGAAGAAGATGCAGAAGGCGCTCCCGCTGGGCCAGTACCCCAGGTCCCCTACTTCCACCAGTTCCTTGGCGTCCTTCTCCAGGGTTGATTTTACCGGGATGGCGAAGTAGATCTCATCTCCCCAGGTATTTCCCCTCGCCTCGATGGGAAGAGCCTCGTAAATTTTCTTGGCCGTCGGGGAATCGTTCAAAACGGCTTCCGCTTCTACATTTCCCGCTTTGATCCTGATCTGGTTGCTCATACTCGCCTCCTGTATCCATTAAGAATAAAGGTACGTGATTTATTGATGAGTCCACTTGGAGTGCGGCGACACGTCGCCGCTTTCCGAAGGCGCGATACGTCGCGCCGGCCCGATTGCACCCCAGCTCGCAGGCCTCGAAAAAGCGCCGTCCTGCCGGCGCACTCCAAGCAGAGGGCCGGAAGGGCGCAGAGGTGCCGAAATAAACCGTGATCGTCTCAACGAGTAACCAGTAACGAGTAACAAGTAACGAGGTTCACTCATGCGTAGCTGTGCAGCCCGGAAAGAAGATAATTGACCCCGAAATAGGTGAAGATGACGGCGACGAAGCCGACGATGGAGAGGATGGCGGTGCGTCTGCCCCGCCAGTCCCGGGTGACGCGGGCGTGGAGGAATATGGCATACACGAACCAGGTGATTAAAGACCAGGTCTCCTTGGGGTCCCAGCTCCAGTAGGCACCCCACGCGTAATTGGCCCAGGCCGCCCCGGTGACGATGCCGATGGTGAGAAGCGGAAAACCGACTGCGATGGTCCGGTAAATCAGCTCATCCAGAGAATCCAGGGCCGGAAAGAGGCCGGTCACGTCTTCACCCTTCTCTCCCTTTCTTTCCTCCCGGAGCTTGACCAGATAAATGATGCTCACCGCGCAGGAGAGGGCAAAGGCGGCGTAGCTGAGAAAGCAGGTTATGACGTGGGCGTGGAGCCAGTTGCTCTGCAGGGCCGGAATCAGGGGGTCGATCCTGGCGGAGATCCCCGGGGCCAGGGAAGCGTAGGCGTTGAAGGCGAAGGCGAAGGGCAGAGCAAAGGCCCCGATGACCCGGGACTTCAGCTTTCGTTCCCAGAGGAGGTAGAGAAGGGCGATGCACCAGGAGAAGAAGACCAGGGACTCGTACATGTTGGAGAGCGGGGCGTGGCCGATGCCCATCTGGTAGGATTCCACCCAGCGCAGGAGGATGGCCGCCGTCTGGACAATCAGGGTGACCCAGGCTGCTCCGGTGGCAAGCTTCCCCAGCCGATCGGAGCGGAAAGCCAAAAAGACAAAGTACAGCACCGCGCAAGCGAGGTAAAGAAAGGTCACGGCGCTGACTAACCTGGCGCTGATCATGCGGGGTCCCCCTTGGTGTTTTCCTTCTCTCCCCGGAGAGACGGTTCGCTCAGAGATCGGCCGACGCGATCCAGCTCTCTCTCGAAATCCGCCCGGTTCCGGTGGCTGGAGCCGGCAATCTCCACCTGTGTCTCTCCCTTCTTCTCCATCATTCTAACCCAAATCCGCCGGTGGGACATGAAGAAGGTCATATAGAACCCGGCCATCATGAGGAAGCACCCCGCCCAGACCACCCAGACTCCCGGGTCCCGGTTCACCTGCAGGCCGGAGTAATACTTGGGCTGAAGTTCCCGGATCCGGAATTCGAAGCGCCCGGGCCTCTGGGGAACGAACTCGGGGTGACTCTGGAGGATCACGAGGTTTTCCACGGGCCGTTCTCCCTCCAGGAGCGTGCCCTGTAAGGCCGGGCCCATGCCCTGCAGGTCGGGGATGAAGCGGTTCAGCACCAGAGAGTTGGGGCTCCCCGGGATCTCAACTCTCACCCCCGGCTGAGCGGAAAGCGTGAATCCTCTCCGGGAAGCCCGTTCCACCACCTCCAGAACGACCTTCTCCACCGAGGCCACTCCATAACTGGACTGGTAGAGAGAGATCCCCTTGTAGGTAAGGGGGTGATTTACCAGGATGGGCTCGGTCAGGATTTTTCGTTCCCCTTCCAGGATGGTTACGGTGCTTTTGAATTCCCGGGGGGCACCCGTGGGGTAAAAGGAAACGCTGAATTGCTCCAGCTTGACTTTGAAACCCAGGGGCTGGACCTGCTGCCCGCTTCGCAGAAAAATCCGGTCCGCGGTTTCCCCTTCCACGATGTTCACGTATCCGCGGAAACCGAAAAAGGACCCGATCATGGCCCCCAGCAGGATGATCAGGATGCTGAGGTGGATGGAATAAAATCCCAGCCGGGACAGCTTCCCCTTTTCCGCAAAAAGGTACCACGCCCCCTGATCCTGCAAAACCCGGGGCCGCGCGAAAGCGTGTAAAAGCCCTCCCTGAATTCTGGCCAGGGAGTCCTTGGGCGAAAGAGAGAGCGAAAATCGTCTTCCCGGAGCCGTCGCCTTCCATTGCCCCTCGTCGGGTTTGATTTCCGGCTGGGAGAAGAACCTGCGGACCGAGGGCCATCGCTTCAAAGAGCAGACGATCAGGTTCAGGCTGAGGAGAGCCAGGAGAAAGATGAACCACCCGGCATGGTACATGTCCAGGAAGCCGAGGATGCGCAGGATTTTGTAGGTGGAGACTTTATAGATGCGGAGATATTCCTCGGGCGTGCCGTTTTGGGGAATCAGGGTGCCGAAGATCGAGGCCACGGCCAGGACGATTAAAAGGGGGATCGTCAGCCGAAGCGAAGACAGGGCCGCCCAGAGGGAAGGGAGAAATCCTTTTTCTTTTTCCGTGGACAACGGCTACCTCAGAACAAAAAATACAAAACTTAACCACAGCACGGCAAAGCCGCAACCAAAAATTTTATATTGGACACAGATGAACACAGATAAACACAGATTTTATTGGCCAAAGAATCAAAGAAAAAAGACCGAATGGGACACGGATGAACACGGATACACACGGATAAGGATTCATGAAAAAACTCAACAAAAATTAAAGACTCTGCAAAACAGTAGCACAGAGGTTGCAGAGCACGCAGAGTATTAAGAAAAGGAATATTGGAATAGGGGAATATTGGAATGATGGGTTTAGGCATTTTATTTTTTTTGCCCATTATTCCATTATTCCATTTTTTCCTCTGCGGTCTCTGCATTCTCAGTTGTGAAATTCTTTTTTTTATCCCCGGCGGATATGAAATTTTTTCTGATTTCCTGACCAATAAAAAAACTGGCGTTGAGCTTTGGCCCAACGCCAGCGAGAAGGACTAAATTCCCGGTTTGTTTATCCTTTTTTATGGCATTTGGCGCAGTCGGATTCGGCGGTCTGAGAAAATGCCTTCTTGCCATTGTGGCAGACCCCGCAGTGTTTATCCTGCCCGTGGGCCTCTTTGGTCATCTTCAGGTCCTGCTTCTTCATGGGAAAAATCTTGGTGTGGCAGTCCGTGCACTTGGCTTTGTGCGTGCTCACATGGGTTTCGTGGCTGAAGATAACCGGGTCCGCTCCTTTGGGGGTGAACTTGATCTCCCCTCCCCCGACCTTCTTCGCCTGGGCAAAAGCGATTCCCAGGGCGATGAAACAAACAATGGAAATGCTAATGATCGCGATTTTCCAAACTTTCATACCCGAACTTTTCCTCTCTTCCTGAAAAGGATTAAAAAATGCTTACTATTTAAAAATCTATACACAGCGACTTTAATCCCCGCAAAAGCCGTCATTCCCGCGAAAGCGGGAATCCAGGAAAAAACTGGATTCCGGGTCAAGCCCGGAATGACAAACGCGATAATATTTATGTCCTCGTGTATAATTACTGCATTTCGAATAAAGCTAAGTTTATCCTCCCGGAGAAAGCCCCGTCAAGGGAAAAAATTTTTTATGGTGGGCCAAACCGTCTCTGAAATCCCCCCCTGCCCCCCTTTCAAAAAAGGGGGGCAGGGGGGATTTCTTGGAGGGCCGCGGTGAAGAAAGATCGCTCCTCGAGTGAAACGTTCCTTAAGGGTAGCGGTGCTTTTCGTTTATGCTTGACACCCTCCGGTAAGCCAATGTAAACTAAAATAGATGGAAAGGGGCTGAAATTATAAATCTTTTTAATAATTGAGAAGAAAGGGGGTTGCTTCCTCTTTTCTCCTCCCCCTTGAGAGACCGTGTCGTAATGGGAAAAACGCCGTCATTCCCGCGAAAGCGGGAATCCAGATCCTTGAAATTGTAGTTGTCTCCAACTAACTGGATGCCCGCCTCCGCGGGCATGACGAATTATGACACAGTCTCCGACGGGTGAGGGTGGGGGTGATTAGGGGAGAGGGAGTTTCCGCATGGAAACTAGGTGTTTCGGACTTATCAAATTTGTCCGGCTTCGATCTCTCTTAACTCATTTAGACGGGCTGCCGATCAATCAAATTAATTTGAGAAGCAGGAATTGGAGACTTTAAACTACGCAAATTTCAGCCTGAGCCTGCACCGGAAGATCGAAGGGCGCCGAATCCCTCTCGGCGGAGTGATAGAGGTTACCCATCGATGTCCGCTGAAATGCGTTCACTGTTTTAATAACCTGCCCGCAGAAAACTCTCAGATCCGGTCCCGTGAACTCTCCTCCGGGGAACTCTGCCGCGTGTTGGATGAAATTGCCGAAGCCGGATGCTTATGGCTGCTCTTCACGGGGGGAGAAATTCTAGCCCGGAAGGATTTTCTGAACGTTTACGCCCATGCCAAGAGAAAGGGCCTGCTCATCACCCTCTTCACCAATGGCGTCCTGGTGACGGAAGAGATTGCCGCCTTCCTGGCCGGAATGCCGCCCTTTGTGATCGAAATTACCCTCTATGGTCGCACCCCCGAAACCTACGAACGGATCACCCGGGTTCCCGGCTCTTTCGAGAGATGTATGCGGGGAATCCGTCTGCTCAAGGACCATGGCCTCCCCTTGAAGCTCAAGACCATGGTGGTCAGCGTAAACAAACACGAGATCTGGGAAATGAAACGGTTTGTGGAAGAGGACTTGGGTCTTGAGTTTCGGTTTGACGCCATGATTAATCCCCGGATCGACGCTTCCCACAGCCCGCTCGCTTTTCGGCTCACACCCGAGGAAGTCATCGGGTTGGACCTTCAAGACCCCAAGCGGATGGCCGAATGGAAGAGCTTTACCCAGAAATTCAACGGCCCGGTCCATCCACCGGAAAAGGCCGATGAGCTGTACCACTGCGGAGCGGGTATCAACAGCTTTTCCATCGACCCTTATGGAATGTTGAGTGTTTGTGTTCTTTCTCGGGGTGACGCTTTTGATCTCCGCAAAGGAAGTTTCCAGGAAGGATGGGAACGCTTCCTTTCGAAGGTCCGCCACAAAAAAATTACCAGGCACACCAAGTGTACCGGCTGTGAAATCAAGGCCATGTGCGGGATGTGTCCGGCGAACGGAGAATTGGAAAATCGGGATGGTGAAGAGCCCATCGACTTTTTTTGTCATGTGGCCCATAAAAGATCCCGGGCCCTCGGCTTATCAGTAAAGCCGCATGGAGAGTGTGAGTATTGCAGGAAGGAAGGAGCGGGAGCAAGGCTCCCTTGAGGAGCGGCCTGACGGCCTTGAGGCACACAAGAATAGAAGGAACGTTATTAGTTAAACGTTATTCGTTATTGGTGAAAGATAAAGATACCGTAAATCGTTATTAGTCACACGTTATTCGTGAAATATCTAGATACGGTGAATCGTTATTCGTTACACGTTATTAATTACTCGTTATTAGTTAATTGTTATTGGTTATTAGTGAAAAACAAAAAAACATAATTGAAAAGAAAAAAAGAAAGCTTTCGGAGTATTGAAGAGCTGGAATACTCGAAGTCTTGCAGAAAGGAAGTTCCTAATAACTAATAACGTATAACCAATAACGAGTAACGAATAACGACCACCCAAGCGCAGCGATCATTTTGTTGCTGGCAAAGGAGGGAAAGAAGTGAAACCCAAGCCAGAGAAGAGTCCGAGCAGACGGAAGAGGCCTTACGTGAAGCCTGAGGTCAAACAGGTTCCTTTGCGGCCAGAGGAGGCCGTTCTGGGAAACTGCAAGACTACCGGCTCCAGCGGTCCTTCGGGCGCAAGTTGCGGCTCGCCATTGTACTGCAGTTCCGCAGGCTCATGAAATCAGGACTGGTTAATCAGCGATGAACCATGAGTGATACGCGATGAGAAATCCCATAAAATCCTCAAACAAAAATCAGGATTCAGGATTCAGGATTCAGGATTCAAAATCCAGCGGTCGCCGGTCAGCGGTCAGCGGTCAGCGGTCAGCAACCCCACCCCTACCCTCCCCCCTCGGGGGGGAGGGACGGGGTGGGGGGGCCTCAGCACTCAGTCCTCAGTATTCATCACTTAGCTTTACCATTGCTGATATTAGCCTCTCTATCCACAGCACTGATCCGTCCTTAAAGCTCCAGTTCCAGGGCGCAACCAAGAATTTTTACACCCAGGGGGGAAACCCGGATATCACGGTCGAAATCGGATGGGATGATCTGTCTCGAATAGGGACCAGCGGCAAAAAAATATTTGACTCCGGCGGCACTTGGCGGCTTTACGAAAATAATGGAAATTATAAATTTTATTTTTATTCTGAGGCCATGGGCCCCGTTCCATATAAAATAGCCGAGGTTCAAAAAAATTTTTCCCGGGCAAGGGTATTCATTCACAACCCCTATTTTGACCCGAGCCAACCCATATATCCTTTAGAATACCCATTAGATGAACTCCTTTTCGTTCATTTTCTGTCCCTAGGTCGGGGGGCAGAAGTTCATGCTTGCGGGATTTCGGATTCGCAGGGTAAAGGTTATCTTTTCATAGGACAATCGGGTACCGGCAAGAGCACCATGGCCGGGCTTTGGAAAGATCAACCCGGGATAACCATTCTCAGCGATGATCGGATTGTGCTCCGCAAAATGAAGGGGGGCTTTTGGATGTATGGAACCCCCTGGCATGGGGAAGGAAGGTTCTTCTCCCCGTCCCGGGTCCAGTTGAGCCGGATTTATTTTTTGGAAAAGGGGAAAAAGAACGAGCTGATTCCATACCGGACAGCTGAAGCGATCGGCCATCTCACCGCTTGCAGCTTTCTCCCTTTCTATAAACCCGAGGCCCTCGACTTCACCATGGCTTTTTTTGAGGAGATGGTGAAAACCGTACCGACCTGTGAACTGAGGTTTGTGCCAGATGGGAGGGTAGTCGAACTGATACAAGGAGCGGGAGCAAAGCTCCCTTGAGGAGCGTCACGCCAAGGGCGTGACTTGAGGAGCGCTTCGCTTGAGGAGCGGCCCTATGGGCCTCGAGGCGAAAAGCAGGAATGATGGAAAATCAATTTAAATTTGCTTTTGAGAAGCTTGAAATTTGGCAACTCGCGGTTGACCTTGCTGATTTTATTCTAAATCTCATCGGCGATTCATTCCCGGCTAATAAGCATTTTCGGCTAATTGGTCAAATGGAGGCAGCAGTATCAAGCATTGCGCAAAACACTTGGCCTGTGAAATAGGTGCTATGGTTTACGTATATGTTTTAAAGTCTCGAAAGGATAATGGGTTATATATCGGTTGCACTAAAGATCTAAGAATAAGAATTAAAGAGCATAGCATCGGGCGTGTAAAATCAACCAAGAATAGGTTGCCAATCGAGTTGATTTACTACGAAGCTTGCTTGAATGAGAGTGATTCTTTTCGGAGAGAAAAATATCTAAAAACTACTTATGGCAGGCGTTATTTACAAAACAGGCTAAAAGGATATTTCACAGGCTAAACAGAAGGAAAGGGAAGACAATACAGGAAAGAATTTATCCAATTTCTTTTTATAGCAGAAGGCTCGCTTTTTGAAGTATTAACCTTGACCGAAATTTTCAGACGTCGAGGGTTAATCAAAGAGGAAGAAATAATCGAAATTAGGAAAAAAGCCGAAGTAATCGACCGGAAGTTACACGGATTGATTAACTCTTTGAGGGGGAGAGGTTGAGTGCTTTTGCCTCAAGGCCGAAGGCCGCTCCTCAAGGGCCGCAGGCCCGCTCCTCAAGTCCGCCTCCGGCGGACGCTCCTCAAGCGTAGCGATCTTTTTCCTGGGAGAGGTGTTGACTATGCCAGATCAACCATCCAATACACCAAAGAAGGCGAAGAAACCGTACGTCCGGCCAGAGGTGAAGCAGGTCCAATTGAAGCCCGAAGAGGCCGTTCTGGGGTTTTGCAAGCAGAACAGTATTTTCGGTCCGGGTACAACCAGCTGTGGTGTAGGCGTATCTATTTGTTATTCCACTGGAAGTTAAAAATCCACACCCCCATTAGGTCCAAATTGTAAAATGGGGAATTTTCACGCCTTTTCCCCCATCTAACCATTCAATATTATTTATCTTTTTCCCTCTCAAGTTACCCCTTTAAAATGCCGATAAAAAGGTAAGAAAAATCCTGTGTGCTGTATGTGGCTATTATTGCCACGTGGCCATGGGTAGAGGAGGAAGAAAAAGGGGCCATTATCGGCTTCTATTTAACAATAAATAGGCCAATGGATGGCCGACTGAAGCGAATGAATCGATAAAGCCAAACTCCGAGTAATCGGAGGACGGAAAGCTACGGGTCCCGAGCTTTTCGAGGGATCGCCGGGTTGCCGAATTCGGAAAAAGACCGGATTACCCGTGGCTCACACGCGAAAAGGTAATCCGGTTTTTTTTTGGAAAAAGTGAAACCCTCTAACCCAAGAGGAACGATTTGAGCATGACCACAAAGAATGACCATAGCGAAAATAAAACCGGCAGCCTTTGGCTGGCGCTTTTATTTATCTTTTGTGGTCTCTCCCTAAGCTTTCCAAGCAATTCTGAAGCCAAGCTGGCTTCGTATGTCAAGTCAATCGAATACGTTGAGATCAGCCTCACCACCGCAGGCCCCACATCCGCCAATTTGTCGAAGAGTCAAACTATTGCCAATTGCGTGCCCTTTGTAACGCAAGGTGCTTCGGGCACTAGTGCCAATTTTGATCAATCATTGGCAGATATTTATTTTGAGGCTGGCCCTAAGGTGACGGCCACAAGAAATACTCAAAAGCAGGCAACCATAACCTGTATCGATACGGCTGTGGCGATTGAGTGGGGCGGGATTACCATGCCCGGCCCCGGCACCATTCAGAATAACTCGTCCTCTTCAAGCGACACCGATAATTCGTTTCAGCGTCTGAAGATTATTGACTCCACGACAGTTCAGGGGAACCGTGGCGATGCTGCCGTTGCCGGTGTAGGCTGGTATGAAGTGATCGAGTGGAAGGCCCATCCTACGGCCGTCATATCCACCTCCTTCAATGCTGCCACCTACGATGAAGGGGTTCTTCTTGAGTGGAAGACCGGGTATGAGGTGAATAATCTTGGGTTCCATATCTACCGGGAAGAAGGCGGCCAGCTTATTCAGATTAATCCTGAGCTGATCAAAGGCTCTGCTTTAATGACTGGCGCTGGAACCAGAACCGCCGGCTACTCCTACACCTGGTGGGACACCTCTATCTCCTCTTCTAAACTCCCTGCTCCCAGCTCTCCGCTCCCTGCTATTAAATATTGGCTTGAGGACATTGACCTCAACGGCACCAAGACCAAGCACGGCCCGGTCACCCCGGTCTTCTCCCATAAGCCGGCCCCTAAAAAGGCCCAGTCCATTCTCCTGAGCCAAATCAATAAACAAAACCCAGGAATCAGGAATCAGCAGTCATCGGTCAGCCTTCAGCGGTCAGCACCCCCTCCCTCACCCTCCCCCCTCGAGGGGGAGGGACGGGGTGGGGGGGCCTCAAGCGAAGCGCTCCTTAAGCGCAGCGCTCCCCGCGCCAATATCGTTGTTTCCAGCGTGGACGAAGGAAACGGCACCTTCACGGAGGGCGAGTCTCATCGGGTTCCGTCGGATAAACCCAACGCCACTCCCGCTGCCCGGCAGAAAGCCATAGCGGCCGCCCCATCGGTCAAAATCTTCATCCAGGAAGAAGGATGGTATCGAGTCACCCAGCCGCAACTGGTGGCCGCCGGCTTGAATCCTGGAGTAAACCCCCGCTTCTTACAGTTGTTTGTGGATGGGGAAGAGCAGGCCATCATCGTCAGGGGAGGAAGCGACGATCGGTTTGGCCCTCAGGATTCCATCGAGTTTTACGGAACCGGCCTGGACACTCCCTACACCGAGACGAGGGTCTATTGGCTGGTGGAGGGTTTGCGGCCCGGGAGACGAATTCAAAAAATAGGCGAGGATGCCGGAGACAGGCTTTCCTCCACCAGCTTTCCCTACACCAAGCAGAAGAAGGACCGGACGATCTATTTTGCGGCCTTGAAGAATGGGGATGCTCCCAATTTCTTCGGGCTCCTAGTTTCTGCCACCCCGCTGGACCAGGTTTTGAAGGTTGCCCATCTGGATTCTTTTGCTCCCGGAAATGCGGGATTGGAGGTGTCCTTGCAAGGGGCCACGGCCGGGGTTCATCAGGTCAAGGTAATGGTGAATGGAGTTGGAGTCGGGACCATGGTTTTCGAGGGGCAGACTTTGAAGGCCGAGAGATTTCCTCTTGTTCAGTCCGGGCTGGTGGAGGGGGAGAATGTAGTGACCTTGGTAGGCCAGGGGACCCCCCTGGATGTAAGTTTGGTGGATTATATCCGTCTCACTTACTGGCGTACATATACGGCCGAAAAGGATACCTTACGTATTGTGGCCAATGGAGGGGATTTTCTCTGGGTAAATGGTTTCAGCGGTTCTTCCGTGCGGGTGATGGACATTACCGATCCCCATAGAGTCATGGAGGCAGAAGGGCTGGTCAAGGGGGAGGCAGAGGGTTATTCCACCCATTTACGCGTGCCCGGACATGGGTCCAGAACCCTGTTGGCCTTTATCGATGAAGGGGCCAAGAATCCCGCGGCCGTGGCGGCCAATCAGCCCTCGACGTGGCATCAGGCTGATCAGGCAGTCGATTTGCTGATGATCTCTTATGGCCTTTTCCTGGAGAGTTTAAAACCGCTCAAGGCCTGGCGGGAGTCTCAGGGCTTATCGGTGGCTATCGTGGATGTGGAGGATGTGTATGACGAATTCAGTTTTGGAACGAAGACTCCTCAAGGTTTGAAAAACTTTCTCCTTCACGCCAAATCTTCCTGGCAGAAGCCTCCCCGCTTTGTCCTGCTGGTCGGGGATGCCAGCTTTGATCCCCGCAACTATTACGGGTTCGGCAGTTTTGACTTTGTGCCTACCAAGCTGGTGGACACTTACTACCTGGAGACCGCTTCCGATGATTGGTTTGTGGATTTTGATGGAGATGGGTTGCCGGATATGGCCATTGGCCGGTTGCCGGTCCGAACTCCTGAAGAAGCTGCCGCCGTGGTCTCCAAGATTACGGGTTACGAGCAGTCGGCAGGTGCGATGACCGATGTTCTCCTGGTGGCCGATATGAGGGATGAGGCGGGTGATTTTCCCGCTTCTTCCCGGGAAGTGAAGGCTCTCTTTCCTGAAAGATTAACGGTAACAGAAGTCTTCCGGGATCAGTTTCCCGATGATGTTCAGGTCCGGAATGCCTTGCTTAGTTCTTTGAACCAGGGGCCTCTCTTAGTGAATTACATGGGCCATGGGACGACCCAGTTCTGGAGAGGGGGAATATTCAATTCCGACGACGCGGAGGCTCTGACGAACGGTCTGCGTTTGCCCTTCTTCATCAATATGACCTGTCTGAATGGCTGGTTCCATGACCCCTACCAGGAGGGGCTTGCTGAGGCTCTTCTGAAAGCCGAGGGGGGAGGAGCCATTGCGGCGTGGGCCTCCTCTGGATTAACCGAGCATGCCCCGCAGCTGGTGATGAACAAGGAGTTGGTCCGGCTGCTGTTCAACGGAGAAGGCTTGACCATTGGAGAAGCGGTCAAGCGAGCCAAGGCTTCGATCACCGACCCGGATATAAGGAGGACGTGGATTTTGTTCGGGGATCCAGCCACGAAGCTGAAATAACGAGCGGGAGCAGGGCTCCCTCGAGGAGCGTCACGCCAAGGGCGTGACTTGAGGAGCGGCCCCATGGGCCTTGAGGCAAAAGATAGATGAACGGCAAATTTATATTTGCTTTTGAGAAGCTTGAAATTTGGCAACTCGCGGTTGAACTTGCTGATTTTATTCTTAGCCTGCTCGATTCTTTCCCGGCCAACAAGCACTTTCGGCTAATTGGTCAAATGGAGGCAGCGGTATCAAGCATAGCCCAGAACACTTGGCCTGTGAAATAGGTGCTATGGTTTACGTATATGTTTTAAAGTCTCGAAAGGATAATGGGTTATATATCGGTTGCACTAGAGACCTAAGAATAAGGATGAAAGAGCATAGCATCGGGCGTGTGAAATCAACCAAGAATAGGTTGCCAATCGAATTGATTTACTACGAAGCTTGCTTGAATGAGAGTGATTCTTTTCGGAGAGAAAAATATCTGAAAACTACTTATGGTAGGCGTTATTTACAAAACAGGCTAAAAGGATATTTCACAGGCTAAACCGAGGGGAAAGGAAGACAATACAGGAAAGAATTTGTCCAATTTCTCTATATAGCAGAAGGCTCTCTTTTTGAAGTATTAACCTTGACCGAAATTTTCAGGCGTCGAGGGTTAATCAAAGAGAAAGAAATAATCGAAATCAGGAAAAGAGCCGAAGTGATCGATCGGAAGTTACACGGATTGATTAACTCTTTGAGGGGGAGAGGTTGATTTGTTTTTTGCCTCGAGCGAAGCGGTCCTCAAGTGAAACGCTCCTTAAATCCGCCCTTGGCGGATGCTCCTCGAGCGAAGCGGTCACTTTTGCGAAGCGCTCCTCGAGTCCGCTCCTAGCGGACGCTCCTCGAATCACGCCTTTGGCGTGATGCTCCTCAAGCATAGCGCTCATAATTTCCCGGAGGGAAAGAAAATGAAAACCCCAAGGACGGCAAAGATCATTTTTGTTCTGTTTACCTTTTTCTTCCTCTTTTCCTGGGCACCGGAAATCTGCCGGTTTCTGCCCGGCCCTGAGGAAGCGCAGGCCGCGGCACCGGAGAGTTCCTGGTGGAATCTCAACTACGGGGCCCGGAAAAAGATTACCATAACGGCAGGCTCAGCCCAGGTGCCGACCGGTTATTCGGTTTCCACAACCTTGGATCATGCCGGTTTGGTCACAGCCAAGCAGTCGTTGTCCAGTGGGAACGATGTTCGAGTAGCCTACTACAACGGCTCTACCTGGACAGAACTTCATCGTCTCCTGGATACGACCTCCTCCTGGAATAATGCCTCCACTATGATTTGGTTCAAAACTCAGGCGGTAATAAACTCAAGCAGCTCTGACGATAACTATTACCTTTACTATAGTTATCCCTCGGCCACCAATCCCCCGGTTACTCCCAGCAATGTCTTTTTATTCTATGACGGATTTGAGAGCGGGGATTTCAATGCCTGGGATGGCTATTGGAACGGCGAGGGCGACAGCATCACGATAGTGAGTTCATCATTTACTGCACCGGATACCGGCAGTGGGGGGGATGGTTCGGTGACTATTTCCGGTGCGAGTAACATCAACACAAATGTTTTGGGGTCAGGCCGTTCTACCTATGCGGACGGTATCTCCACTACGGTCACCGCCAATCCAACCGGCACCTCCATTACGGTCACTTCGACTACTGGTTTTGCGGCCAATGACGAGATCATCCTAATCAATCTTCAAGGTGCATCGGGAGACACAGATAATGTGGGCAATTATGAATTCCTGGAAATAGACTCGGTTCCTAACAGCACAACTTTAAACCTTAAAGCATCCATTCAAAAATCATACGACGGCAATAGCTTTTCCAACCAAAAAGTAATCGTCCAGCGGGTTCCGCAATGGACCAGCGTAACCATCAACAATGGCGGCAGTCTGACGGCCAATGACTGGAGCGGCTCCAGTGGAGGCGTTCTGGTATTCCGGGCCACTGGGACCGTGACGGTGAATTCAGGCGGAAATATTAATGTCAATGCCAGAGGGTATCGCAAGGGAAATGGGGTAACAGGAAATAGAGTATATGGTTGGCAAGCAGAAAGCTATGCCGGGACCGGTTCACAGGACATTACCAATAACGGTGGGGGTGGGGGTGGAGGGGACTGTACAGTTAATGGATCGGATTACTGTGGAGAAGGTGGGGGAGGCGGGGGTTATGGTACCGCAGGAACTCACGGCAGCTACGGGGCTTCCTGTGGAGGCTCCCGGCCACAAGCCAATGCAGGTTCCACATATGGAATTGCAGACCTCACCAAAATATGCTTGGGCAGTGGAGGCGGAGGAGGGTACAACGATGAGGATGCCTATCTTGGCACTTCTGGGACCGGCGGGGACGGCGGCGGCATCATTATGATTTTTGCCAACACCATTACCGTTAGTGGTGCTATAGAGGCCAAAGGTGATGATGGCGGAACATATACTACAGACTGCTCGGACAATGGATCCGGGGGCGGAGGTGCCGGCGGAAGTATTTACTTGTGGGCAAACACGGCAACTCTCGGGACCAACCTAGTAAAAGCAACCGGTGGAGCAGGAGGATCGAGTTCCTGTGGTGATGGCCCATGGCATGGTGCAGGCGGCGATGGTGGCAAGGGCCGCATCCGCGTCGATGCCAGCTCGCTCTCCGGATCAGCCGACCCATCTCCCTACACGACGGGGAGTGACCCCGTCCGCTCCGGGACTTACTCTTCTAAGTGTGTGACCGATACAGTGGCAGGAGACGGTGCTCGTGCCACCTCGTTCAAGGATTTCTCCGATCAACCGACCATTTATGTGAGAACCTACGTATATCTTTCTTCCAGCACCTTCCCCCCTGCAGCTGATGTCGTCTTAGTGGAGTCTGTTGATCCCGACCCAACCTGGCAGAACATTCTTAGCGTCACTCTACGTTCGGATATGACCCTCATGGTATGGAACAGTGTCGCTGGGGAAGGTTATACTCCAGGCTCACCGACTACTCTTTCCACGAACACCTGGTACCGGATCGACGCGAAATTTGCAGTCTCCGCCACGGCAGGGGAGGCCAAAGTTTGGATAAACGGGAATCTGGAGATCGACGCGACCAGCAAGAATACGGGGACCAGATCCATCACCAGGGTACATTACGGAAATTTCTGGCAAGGGGATGATACGGATGCCAATACTTTCTATTTTGATGATAATTTCATTCGAATCGGCGTCACCCCTGAACCAACGACCTCTCTGGCCAGTACCGAGGGGCGTTATGAGTACCGGAAAAAACTGACCATACAGTCGAGTCAGGTCGGGGGCAGTTGTTCTTCGAACCTTTCCAACTTCCCGGTGCTGGTCAGCCTGTCGGCAAAGGACTGGCTGAAGACCAAGGCGAACGACCCGACCAACGGCCGCATCTACAATTCCAACGGATACGATATTTGTTTCCGGGGTGCGGACCCTGAAACGGTCTTGAATTACGAGATCGAGAAATATGATGGTTCGGCCGGCACGCTTGTGGCCTGGGTGAAAATCCCGATCCTTTCCTACAACCAGAATACGGATTTCTACATCTATTATGGAAACCCGGCGGTCACCTCCGCTCCGGCGGCAAGCGTGGCCCAAGGGGTATGGAGTAATAATTATGCGGCGGTGTATCACTTAAACGGAAATGCCAACGATTCTACGGGCAATTACAATGGATCAATAGGCGGGGCAACGTCCACATCGGATGGGAGGATCGCAGGAGCCTATGAATTCAACGGTTCCAACCAATATATTGACGCGAATTTTGCACCCAATTGGGGGAGTGGAGGATTCACCATCGAGGTGTGGTGGAATGCCGACAGTCTGTCGGGTGAACGGATGATCGTCGGCGTGGATGAGGGGGTCACTGGGGAAAGTGACACTACCCATGCATTCTGCAGGATAGAAATTGAAAACACCAACCACACTCATCACAATTTTATTCATACAGAAGGCACGGGCGGAGGTAACCGAGAGGATAATTACCGCCTGCTGAGCACATTGTCCACCGGGACCTGGTACCACACGGTATTAAGAAGGCCCACTGGCTGTATACAGGGCTTTTTGAACGGAAGCGATATGGAGGGCTACGGGTGCGAGACGCTTCTAGGAGAAACAAACTTCAGTGCAGATTTCAACATCGGGAGATTGGGGGGGCTCGAGAGCAACTACTTCGATGGCAAGATCGACGAGGTCCGGTTTTCAAATGTAGCAAGAGATAGCTGCTGGATCGAAACCAGTTTCAGCAGTATGAATTCCCCCTCCTCCTTTATAAGTGAGGGTACCGAGCAGCGTCCAATACCTACAGCGGTAACGCTGAGAACCTTTAAGGCGCTCCAGCATGGGGATGGTGTCCTTTTAAGATGGAAGACCAGCCATGAGGTAAACAATCTAGGCTTCAATGTCCACCGTGAATCGAATGGCGAGTTAGTCCGGCTGACCCCGGAGCTGATCACCGGCTCCGCCCTCCTGGCCGGCTCCGGCACCCCCCTCACCGCCGGCCACCATTATTTATGGTGGGATAACTCAACAGTCAGCGCTCAGCCGTCGGCGGTCAGCGGTCAGCGGTCGTCTTTGCGTTATTGGTTAGAGGATGTTGACCTGACCGGCCAGCGCACCTTCCACGGCCCGGTTGAAGTTCAGCTTTCAGCTTCCAGCTTTGAGCTTTCAGCTCCTGATCTTCGCAGGGCCGAGCTGTTGAGCGAGTTCGGAGCCAGGTTGCAAGAAAAGTACGCCGACTTCTGGAAAATCCAGGATTTTAGAGAAAAACTGAAAGAAAAGAATGATAGAGGAGCGTCACGCCTTCGGCGTGACTCGAGGAGCGGCCTTTCAGGCCTTGAGGATCGGCCTTCGGCCTTGAGGCAAAAGAATTTTGGGCTTTTGACCTCAAGCGAAGCGCTCCTCAAGCGTAGCGCTCCTCGAGGGAACCTTGTTCCCGATCCTCGAGCAAACGCAGTGCAGCGGTCCCTGGCGGGCAGGCCGGCCATGAAGCTCCTGGTTAGGGAGGAGGGGTGGTACCGGGTCAGTCAACCCGAACTGGCGGCAGCAGGAATGAACACCCACTTCAACCCCAAGCACCTGCACCTGTATGCAGAGGGACAGGAGCTGCCCATCCGGGTGATCGCGGAGAAAGAAGGGCGGTTGGGTCCTAAAGATGCCATCGAGTTTTACGGGATAGGACTGGATACGCCTTCCACCGATGCCCGGGTGTACTGGCTGGTGGTAAGTTCGAAACCCGGCAAACGTATTAATAGTCATATCTCTAGTCCTCAATTCCGCAATCCGCAATCCGAAATCCGCAATGCCTTTGAGAGTTCCCAATTCCGCGATCCGCAATCCGCAATCCGCAATTCCTTTGAGAGTTCCCAATTCCGCAATCCGCATTCCGCAATCCGCAATTCCTTTGAGAGCTTCCCCTATACCGCGGAGTCCAAAGAGCGTTCCTTCTATTTTCCGGCCTTGCTCAATGGGGAAGAGAGCAACTTCTTCGGACCCATCATTTACACCTACCGGGTGGACCAGCTTCTTTATGTCTGGGATGCGGATCCGACTTCCCGAGAAGATGCCCTGCTGGAGGTAGCCCTCCAGGGAGCCACCGCTGGTCCCCATCGGGTGAAGGTCTTCTTCAATGACGCGGAGGTGGGAGAGGTTTCGTTTAGTGGTCAGTCTCAAGGCCGCTTCCAGACGGAGATTCCGGTTTCGGTGCTCCAGGAGGGGGAGAATCTGGTCAGCTTTATCGCCCATGGGGGGGAGATGGATGTTAGCCTTCTGGACTCTATCCAACTGACCTACTGGCGGGCTTACCGGGCCCATGAGAATGGTTTGAAGCTGACAGCCCAGGGAGGCAGGCAGGTTTCGGTGGGGGGATTCAGCCATGCCCAAGTTCAGGTGGTAGACATTACGGATCCTCTATCGGTCATGGAAGTGGAAGGGAAAGTGACCAAGACCCAGGGTTCCGGGTATGCAATCACCTTCCGGGCTCCGGGAAGCGGGCCGAGAACTTTGCTTGCCATAGGAGTAGAAAAGGCCAAGAGTCCTGCCCAGGTGGTCCTCAACCAGCCTTCGAACTGGAATCAGAGGGGGAATGGTTATGATCTGGTGATCATTTCCCACAAGGACTTTCTGGAGAGCATGAAGCCCCTCAAGACCTTGCGGGAGGCCCAGGGGTTATCGGTGGCCCTGGTGGATGTGGAAGATGTGTATGACGAGTTCAGCTTTGGGAGCAAGACTCCCCAGGCGATAAAGGACTTTCTCCAGAGAGCGAAGTCTTCCTGGAAGAAGGCACCTCGATTTGTCCTGCTGGTGGGAGACGCCAGCTATGATCCCCGCAATTTCCTGGGGTATGGGGATCTGGACTTTGTACCCACCAAGCTGGTGGATACAGCTTACTTGGAGACGGCTTCGGATGACTGGTTTGTGGATTTTGATGGAAATGGTTTGCCCAAGATGGCCTTGGGGAGGCTGCCCGTTCAGACCCCGGCAGAGGCCTCGACAGTGGTTGCCAAGATCATCGCCTATGAGAAGTCCGCAGGAACGAATGAGGCCTTGCTGGTGGCGGATAGGACGGAAGAGACCGACAATTTTGATTTTGTGGAGGCGGCGCAGAAGGTCGGAGCCTTGTTCCCCTCCTCGGTGGGTTTAAGGAAGGTCTTCCGGGGAGAGTTTGGCAGTGATGCACAGGCCAAAGAGGCTCTCCTGCATTATCTCGGCCAGGGACCTCTGATGGTCAATTACCTTGGCCATGGAGGCATGATGGAGTGGCGGGGGAATCTCTTCAATGCCGAGGATGCCGAGGCGCTACCCAGCGCAGGAAGGTTGCCTTTCTATATCAGCATGACCTGCCTGAACGGTTTCTTCCAGGCCCCTTACGGGGACACGCTGGCCGAGTCTCTCTTGAAGGCTGAACAGGGAGGTGCCGTAGCTGTCTGGACCTCCTCGGGCATGACCGAGCCCGGGGGTCAATTGAAGATGAACCAGGAACTGGTAAGGCAGCTGTTCAACGGAGAAGACTTGACCATTGGCGAAGCAATTATGAAGGCCAAGCGTACAACCAGTGATAAAGATATTCGGAGAACTTGGATACTCTTCGGAGATCCTACTACCAGGCTAAAGTAACCAGGTCTGAGGATTTGAGACTAAGGACTGAGGACTGAGGTATGAGTGCTGAGCTAAAAAATAAAATGCCGAAACACTTAGGACTGAAAACTCAGTCCTCAGCACTCAGTCCTCAGTACTTTTTCGTTGCTCCGTCCTCAGCACCCATTACTCGTTATCAAGATAATTTGGGAACGAAAGCTTGAAAACAGAGATGAAAATTCCAAAGGCTGTTATGATTTTAACCATATTCGCTGCCTGGCTTTTGATGGACCCCCTGCCATTTTTCTCTGAGATTGAGGAAGCGCAAGCAGCCGACACTGGTTGGAAAACAACGGGATCTATTGTCGATGCCGGTTCTTGGAGTAATTTCACAACGACGAGGTTAAACTCTTCTGATAACAGCCGAACCAGGACTTCCACTAATAATTCCTATGGTGTGTGTTCCACTTATAATTTTGGGGTTCCCTCGGGGGCCAGAATCGATGGCATTGAGGTTCAGGTTGAAGGCAATGTTGAGTACGAGGGTGTCACACTTGGATACTCTGTGCAGCTCTCGTGGGATGGCGGTTCCACTTGGACGACTGCAAAATCGGATAGTTTCTCTAGTGTGACTGATGCCACTGATACCCTTGGGGGATCATCAGATACATGGGGACGGACATGGAGTGATACGGATTTTTCTGATGCAAATTTTCAGTTCAGGATCTATAGAATCTCGGGTACCAGCGGTCGTCTGGGCATCGATCGTATCCAAATAAAGGTTTATTACACCCCGGCAAAATTTCAATACCGCAGGGAGATCAAGCTGGACTATACCAAAGTGGGTTCGAATTGTTCCTCTAACCTAACCGATTTTCGTGCTCTGATAAGTTTGTCGGGAACTTGGTTAAGGACCAAGGCGAACGATCCGACCAATGGGCGGATCGAAAATGCGAATGGCTATGACATTATCTTCAGGGCTTCCGACGGCGAGACAGGATTCCCCCACGAAGTTGTGAAGTATGACGGCGGGGCCAGTGCGGGGACGCTGCTCGCCTGGGTGAAAATCCCTACCCTGAAATACAATGAAAATACCTCCATTTATGTGTATTACGGCAACCAGGCGATCA
>Ga0315285_10000966_pt1 | contig 29835 bp, 24 predicted proteins | sample YL17G09_36_MG_FD_203698 | JGI IMG/M metagenome (GOLD analysis project Ga0315285, IMG submission 203698) | Sediment microbial communities from Yellowstone Lake, YNP, Wyoming, USA - YL17G09_36 | ecosystem: Environmental > Aquatic > Freshwater > Lake > Sediment | place: USA: Wyoming | collected...
AACCATCCCAGCATCTACCTGTGGGGATTGTATAATGAGCCGACCGTAAGCCAGAATTTTACAAGCAATATAACCCCGCTGAACAATACGGCGCACAGTCTTGACAATACGCGGTTCACGGCCATGTCGAACATAGGACCATTTAACACTGCGTGCACGGTTCCCGATGTCGAGGGGTTGAACTATACGGCGACAGGCTCCTCAGGCAACTACCGGTGGATCAACACCGAGGCCCGCAACGGCTTCTACCACCTTTCCTACCGTGGAAGCTCCATAGACCTTGACACGTCGTACACCGGCGGCGTTGCCGGCAGCGGTTCCCATCAATGGGCGAACACCGAGATGCCGAACTCCATGAACACGACCGGCCAGCTTTCCGGCGTGCACTTCTGGTGCTACAAGGACTACAACACGCCCTGCAACACTATAGGAAGCGAAGGGGTCGTGGACCGTTTTGGCGTGCCCAAGACCATATTTTATCATTTCAGGCTGCGCTGGACCGGCCTTGCGCCCGACTATCCGAGGCCCGGAACCGCCACGCAGATCCAGCTTCTTGCCGATACGGCGGGACCCCTGCGCGCGAACGGTGCCGACGTTTTCCTGATCACCGCGACCCTGCGCAACGCCGCTGGAGCCCAGATCATTCCCTCGCCAATCGGCAACGTGACCTTCACGGTCAATCCTTCGGGCGCGGCCACATTCTTCGGCGGCAACACGGTGCCTGCATACGCGGGCCGCGCCGGAGCGTTCCTGAGAACAACCACGACACCGGCGACGATCACGGTATCAGCCGCTTATTCGGGACTTACCACGGTAAACACTACTCTTACCACTGTGCGTGATACCAACTGGGTGCCGCCCTTCGGGCCTGTTGCAGTCAGGACAGCGGCAGTTCTCAGCCGTGACCTTTACAGGCTGAAAGTGACCTCAACGGTTAAAGGCCTTCTGTTCCAGTGCCCGCCCGCGCAGGGACGGTTGACAATTGTCGATTGCATGGGCAAGACGGTGTTCAGCCGCGACGTCGCTCAGGGCGCCTCGGTGTTCATAAACCGACGGACCTTGGGGGCGGGACTTTTCTACGGGATCTGGGAAGGCGCCAACCGGCGCATCGTCTCACGGGTGAATGTGATGTAACGATATATAAACAGGAGGGGGAACTATGCGTATCCGGAGGGGAATCTTCGCCGTTGTTATCGCAGTATCGGTGTTTTCAATCTCTTTTGCACAAACTTTTCCGCGCAAGGACCTGCGGTTCACTGACAACTGGAAGTTTAACCTCGGCGACGTGAGCGGAGCGCAGGTGGTCAGTTATAACGACGCTTCGTGGACGACCGTCTGCCTGCCGCACACCGCCCGGATCGAGTCCGCAATATCCCACACCAATTGGAACTATTATAAGGGGTATTACTGGTACCGCAAATCGTTCATCCCGGACACTTCCTTCAGGGGCAAAAAGGTCTTTCTTGAGGTAGAGGCCGGCATGCAGACCACCCAGGTCTGGGTCAACGGGACCAGCAAGATAACTTTCGGGGGCGGTTACAGCCCGTTCACCGTAGACATAACGAACAATATCGTTTTCAATCAAACCAATGTTATCGCGATGCGGCTCAATAACGCCGCCGATGCCAATGTTCCTCCCGGCGCCGAACAGCGTGATTTCTACTATTACGGAGGGCTGTACCGGTATGTCAACCTGCACGTCATGGATTCCCTGCATATTACCGACGCGGTATATGCGAACGCGCCGGCCAGCGGCGGCGTGTTCGTGACCTATCCGGCGGCAAGCGCCTTGTCCGCGACCGTCCAGGTAAAGACCCATGTCATCAATGAGTTCACCACGGCCCGCACCTGCGCACTCACCACCGCGATCCTTGACTCCAACGGGTCCGTGGTGCAGACCGGTTCATCAGCCCAGAGCATTGCTGCAGGAGCAAGTTATACCTTTACGCAGAGTCTTACCGTTGCCAATCCGCGGCTGTGGAGTCCTTCGGCGCCCAACCTTTACACGGTCCGTTCCCAGGTATACGACAATACGCGTGCGGCAGATCAGGCGATGACCACCATCGGCATAAGGAGAATAGCTTTCTCGAGGGCGAACGGATTTCAGATCAATGGCGTCAAGATGAAGAGCAAAGGCATGAACCGCCATCAGGATTACGGCGCCATCGGCTGCGCGGTTCCGGTTTCGGGCCACTATCGGGACGCCCTGCGCATGAAGGAGGCCGGAATAAATTTTGTCCGGCTCTCGCACTATATACAGAATCCGGCGTTTCTTGATGCATGCGACAAGCTCGGCATCACGGTCCAGGCGTGCATGCCCGGCTGGCAGGTTCAGACGTACACCAACACGACGTGGGTCGCCAATTCCGAGCGCGACCTGCGGACGTTGATCCGCTATTACCGCAACCACCCGTGCGTGATCATGTGGGAATCGGTTCACAACGAAAGCGCGCCGCCGGCAAGCTTTACAAATCAGATGCAGGCTGCCGCCGATCAGGAATTTCCCACCGACCAGTTGTTTACCTGCGGCCAGGAAGCCAGCGATATTCTGGATATTTATCAGGCCGCGGTGCAGCAGAACGGGCGCACGGCCCGCGGAAGCGGCAAGCCGCAGGCGATTTCGGAATACGGTCACTGGGAATGGGGTGGATTTACCTATGGCGGCACCTCCAGCAACCAGCCACGCGCAATCGGCGAAACCGGCATGCTTACTCTTGCAAGCAACCAAGCCTCAGCCATGAGCCAGGACCACGCGCTTTCATGGCTTTCGGTTGACGCATTGTGGGTATACAACGAGACCTTCGGATTCACCCAATATAACAATTCTCTGTGCGGCGGCGGTATCGTAGACGTGTTCCGTATCCCTAAATTCAGCTATTATTTCTATCAGGCGCAACGCGACACCGCACTTCTCAGAATTCCCGGTACTGTTGTCAATTCCGGACCTATGGTGTATATCGCCAATTTTTATACCTCGTCATCTCCGCTGACCGTGAGGGTCTACAGCAACTGCACGCAGGTCAGGCTCACGCAGAATTCCACGGTCATCGGCACAAGGACGCCCGATGGGCTGGCCAATATAGACCATCCGCCGTTCACCTTTACGCTTCCGTCTTTCGTAAGTGGAACGCTTCTGGCCGAGGGCCTGATCGGCGGGGTGGTGCGGGCTACCCATACAGTCAGGACGCCGGGAGCGGCGAACTGCGTGGCGCTGAGGCTTGATACGGCCGCTATGCCGCTTGGAGCGGATGGCGCCGACCTCGCCATAGCCTACGCCTCGATCATCGACGCGAACGGGACGGTGGTGCCTACCGCCACCAACTCCGTGACCTTTACGGTGAGCGGGCCGGGCTGGATCATTAGCGGTGACGGCAATCCCACGGCCGCTGTCGCGGGCATCGCCACGGTGTATATCCAGACGCAGTATAATACACCCGGTACGATCATAGTTACGGGCTCGGCCAGCGGTCTTTCATGCACCGGCAGCGACACGGTGAGGTCGGTCCCGGTGCCAAACGATATTTATACGGCAGTGCATCCGCCTGCTGTTGTTACCGTCCCGGGCCTGCAGGGCGTGCGCCTGGTTCAGCAGGGCGCCCTGATCTCAATTTCGGTCTCCCCTGATGACATGGCCGGATCGGCTTCGAAACCGCAGTTCAGGCTTTACAATATACAAGGAAGGCTGATCCGCTCCTGGACTGTTGATGCCGGGACAAATACGTCGGTAAGCATCAACGGCTGCGCCCGGGGAATTTATTACGGCAGATTAACGGCCGACGGCAAGGAATACGGCCTGCGGGTCGTGTCAATGCGGCCTTAATTAATGAGCGCACGGTCCGTCCGGCTGTTGTAAAAAAGCCTTTTTCTCTTCATAGGAGAAAAAGGCTTAAATTTTATCTCTGTAAAGCCGTTTTTCCGGTGGCGGAGGATGCAGGACTTGAACCTGCAAGCCCTTACGGGCAACGGTTTTCAAGACCGTCGGATTACCATTATCCTAATCCTCCGTAAAACCCTTTTCATAAAATAGTATTTTTTACGGCCGGCCGGTGTTGGAGTGTATTTTTCCTAGAATACAGTGGGGGAATCAACTTTTCCTGAAAGTCATTGTTCATGCCGCGGCTGAGCGACCTTTTATCGGAAAAACTTAAAAAACAGCTCTTAACGACGGAAACGCGGAAGCCGCTTCCCGAGAAGCGCAGGAGCGTTCCTCCGCCGGTAAAAAAAACCATTCCCCTCCCCGACTTTGTGGCCATTGATGTCGAAACCACCGGACTCGACTTTTCGTCCGACCGCGTCATCGAGATCGGTGCCGTTAAATTCACCGGCGGCAGGCCTGACGCCGAATTTTCTTCTTTTGTCAATCCCGGCGTCCCGCTGCCGCCCGTTATCACCGAACTTACCGGCATCGCCGACGCCGATGTCGCTGCAGCGCCCGCTTTTGCGGACATCGCGCCGAAGTTTCTGGCCTTTATTGAAAACCTTCCGCTTTGCGGCCATCAGATCACCTTTGATCTCACCTTTTTAAATAAAGAGCTTGAACGTGCAGGCGTGCAGAGCACGCAATCAATCGGCAAGCTGTCGCTCGACACCGCCCTGCTCTCGAAAATCCTCATGCAGCCGAGTACGGGGTTTTCGCTGAAATCGGTAAGCGATTCCCTCGCGGTATCGCTCACGAGCGCCCATCGGGCGCTGGCTGACGCAAAAGCGTCCGGCGAAGTGGCGGCCCTCCTTATTCCGAAATTAGCTGAACTCCCGCGCCCTATACGCCAGACCATGGCGGCCGCCGCGCCCGCATCGTTTTTTAAAACGCTGGTCTTCAAATCGCTGGACGGCGCCCATCCGGGCGTGAGCATCCGTACGCAGCAAGCCGATACCCCGGCGCCGAGGCTTCAAGTGCCCGAAACCTGCCGCCCGATTGAAACCGGACAGGTCCGCAGGATCTTCTCCATTGGCGGAAGCCTTGAAAAAAACATGCCTTCCTTTACGCTCCGCACCTCCCAGCTCTCCATGGCTGTTGAAGTCGCCGAAGCGTTCAATTCCCGCTCCATTCTGCTCGCCGAAGCAGGAACCGGAACCGGAAAGAGCATTGCCTATCTAATTCCCGCAGGTAGGTGGGCGGTTGAAAACAAAACCCGGGTCGTGGTCGCCACCCGCACCCGCAACCTGCAGGATCAGCTCGTGTCCAAAGACCTGCCGCTCGTCGCGGACATCGTCGGCGCCGGATTCCGCTACAGTGTCCTCAAGGGCCGGGCGAATTACCTGTGCCTTAACCGGTGGGAGCGGCTTCTCCGCGGTGAGGCCGGGAACCTTTCCATCAGGGAACGGTTCGCCATTCTGCCGCTCATCCCATGGGTCGAATCGACCGCCACCGGCGACATCGAAGAGCAGAACCAGTTCAACCCGAAATGGTTCAAGAAGGTGTGGAACCTGATTTCGGCGGAAAGCCATGCCGGCGACCGCCACGGCTGCGACGGCAAGCGCTGTCTCTTCTTCAAGTCCTGTTTTCTGCAGCAGGCGCGACAGAAGGCCATGGCCTCCCATATCGTCATCATCAATCACGCCCTGTTTTTCTCCGAAATGGGGAGCGCGGAATCGTTCCTCGGGAAAATCGGTTCGATTGTTTTCGACGAAGCGCACCATCTCGAATCCGGCGGCCACCGATTCTTGCGCGTGGAACTCGACACAAACCGGATTTTGCTTTTTCTGGAACAGATGAATAATCTCGTGCAGCGTATCGCCGAGGTGAAGGGAAACGACGCGCTTGCCGGCCACGGCGGGACACTGAAATCACAGCTGAAGCGGGCCAGAAAACATGCCATGGCTTTCCTGGATTCGATAACCAGCTGGGCGATGGCCCGAAAGCCTGAAGCAGCCGGCACGGGCGAATATCAGATCCCGGTCAAGCACGACGACTTCTCATCCAACATCGAGGCGCCTGCTTTTGCGAACACGCTGGAAACCATCGGGGACCAGTTGCATCAACTGAAGCAGGACCTCCAGGCTATTTCTCATTCGACAAGTGCGCTCGATCGAGTCAGGGAAGAAGTGCCGGCCTGCCAGGAACGGAACTCTCAGCTTTCCGCCGATCTCGGCTATCTCGTCGCGGCACAGACCGAGGACCACGCCTTCTGGGCCGAAGGCAACACGGACAAAGGCTGGACAAAGCTCTGCGGCGTTCCGCTCGACGTTGCCGGGCTGCTTTCCTCGATCTGGGCCGAATGCCCCGGAGCGATCGTTTTCACCTCCGCCACACTCTCGGTTGCCCGGTCCGTGGAGTATTTTTTCCATTCGGTCGGGCTTGAGCCGCATAAGGCGCGCACCGCCATTCACTTTTTCCCAGCCCCCTTCGCAAAGGACCAAGCGTTCATGGGTGCGGTGAAGAGCGCGCCGGACCCTGATTCCGGCGAATTCCCTTCCTATGTCGCGTCGGCCGTTGGCGACCTGCATGCTTCATTTAAAAAAAATATCCTCGTCCTGTTTACCGCAAACGCCATGCTCGGGGAGGTTTACAAAAGGTTGAAATCCGATGCGCGGATACTGCGGCAGAACATCCTTGCCCAGAACTGGAGCGGCGGCAGGCATGCGCTGCTCGAACAGTTCAGGCAGAGCCAGCAGATGATCCTTTTAGGCACCGACAGCTTCTGGGAGGGCATCGACGTGCCGGGTGAAGCGTGCGAAATCGTCATCATTCCGCGGCTGCCGTTCCCGGTGCCGACGCACCCCTTGGTCATGGCAATTGCCGAAAAAATGAGCCGTATTCACGGCGAATCCTTCATGTCGTATGCGGTGCCGGAGGCCGTGATCCGCTTCCGACAGGGCTGCGGCAGGCTCATCCGGACTTCCACTGACCGCGGTGCGCTCATCGTCCTTGACAACCGTATAATCAACAAAGGCTACGGCAGGCAATTCATCCGTTCGCTTGACGGAGACTTTGCATCGTTTGACGATATAACCGATATGCTCGGCCGGACAAAAGAATTTTTCAATGGAACGTCCGCCGGACACCATTCTAATGTTTCCTATGTCCCGTTCGACGAGGTGTAACCTATGATCAGAAAATCACCCTTTGTTTTAGCACCCATCCTTCTCTCACTCTGCGGCTGCATCTACACGTTCAGCGGCTCGTCGCTGCCGTCACATCTGAAGACCGTGGAGATCACGCTCTTTTCCAACCAGTCGCTCGAACCCAATGTCGCCGATGAGATCACGCTGGCGCTGAACAATGAGGTGGTGTCCGGCAACCTGCTCAAGGTCGTGCAAAGGGACGGCGACGCGGTGATCACCGGCACCGTCACGTCGTACTCCAATACGCCGTACACCTACGGCGCAACCGAAACGCGCCAGGTCAGCGTGCAGCAGTATGTGGTCCGCATCAATGCGCAGGTGGAATTTACCGACAAAAAGAAAAACGAAGCGATATACAAAGGAAGCGTGACCGGCGAAGGCATTTACGACCTTCAAAAGCAGAAGGAGCAGGACGGGAAACAGAGCGCAATAAAAGAGCTGGTGCAGCGCATCATGCAGAACTCGGTACAGGGATGGTGAGGGCAGGACTAAAAGCCGAAGCGCACAAGCCGGCCGTTTTTTTTACTTTTTTACAACAAATGTCATTATATTATTAACGTACCGGACAAGAGAGATAAACCATACGATTTAAATAAAGGAAATGATATGCGCAAAAACCGGGCAATGCTGTTCTGCGTATTCATGGTGGTGTTAATGTGCAGTAAAAAAAACGGTCCGACCGGTGCGGGGGATAATGGGGACGGCGGAAACGTCAAAACATACAATTATACCGTTTCGGTTGACACCATTATTGTTTCGTTGCCTCAACGAACAGACACGGTCATTTATTGCGACCCTGTTGCCGATACGCCGGTGACCGAATATACTACCATCCCTGCACACGACTCGACGTTGTTTTACCGAATCTCCTCGGGAAGCGATACGTTGATACTGTATCTCAATACCGATACGAGTTTCTTTTCCCGGAGCGGATCGGGTTCCGGATTGATGGGCACCTGGATTGCCACCGGTACGGTTCACAATAATTCGTGGGCGCAGCTTGTTTTCACCGACACCACGGTCACGGTGACCTTGCGCACCTGTTATGCGGAAGATTTTTTGAATAATGAGTGGGCCTATGACAGCGTTGATTTCAGTGTTACGGTCAAACAAAACTCATGCACATCGGTACAATTGACAGGTGACACTACGCATGAGCAGGTGACCATTTCCTGGAACAGCAGCGGCGACATGACCTTTACGAGCACCACGACGGGTCACGCAACGTATACCTGGCGCAAAAAATCTCTTGTGTGCCCCAACAATCCCTATCCGGCCTGGTATTATTCCGATTTCCTGTACTTGAACCCCAAGGCCGCCCCTGCGGCCAAGAGAGCGGTAAAGCCCTTTGTTCCATGGGTGAAAAGGCATTCGTTTTTCCGGTAAGAATAAAAGACGCTCTGCTCTTTTGAAAGGCGCCGCCGCACCGCGGCGCCTTTTTTTATAATATTCCGGGACCTCAGGGCAACTCTGTTGCTATTGCTTTTTATAAAAAAATATTATATACTATATAAGTCCTATTTCAGAAATGGCGTTCCACACATTTTTAACAGGAGGTAAGGTATGGTTGGAAGAGCAATGCTGTTCTTTGTTATGTGTGCAGGGCTGCTGCTGATGTCCTGCAGTAAAAACCCGACCGATAAGGGTGGGGGTGCGCCCGCGATAACGACGCAGCCGGTGTCTCAGACCGTGAATGAAGGCAGCTCGGTGAGCCTTACTGTTGTCGCCACAGGCGATCCTGCCCCGACCTACCAGTGGCAGAGGAACGGCAATGATATCGCCAACGCGACAAGCGCAACGTACACCATTGCTTCGGCAGTGGTTTCCAATACAGGGAACTATCGGGTCGTCGTCACCAACTCCGCGGGAAGCGTCACGTCAAATGAGGTAACGCTCATTGTAAATCCGACTAATCCTACTGCACCCGCAATCGTGGTGCAGCCGCAGTCACTGACCCTTGATCCGGGCAGCTCCGCGACCTTCACTGTTGTCGCCACCGGCAATCCGACTCCGACCTATCAGTGGCGGAAGAACAACGTTGCTATTCCCGGCGCGACAAGCGCCAGCTACACCATTGCTTCAGTAACGCAGGGTGACGCGGGAACCTATACAGTTTACATATCAAATGGAGTCCTGCCAAACGTCACCTCAAATGGCGCAGTACTCACGGTAAATCAGGCTCAAGAAGGTTATCCCTACACTGTTTCGGGCAATACTATGACTGTTTATAGGCCCGAAGAAATAGGTTCTTGGTCTTATTGCAGCGGTGGTTATCCTGATACTCTGGTGACTCAATATGATACCTCTTATGCAGACACCATGGTCTTCACGTACAATGTCTCCGGTAACACGCTGACCCTGGATATGGGTGGTGGCCAGCCAGCGACTTTGACCCGTGTTGGATCAGGTACAGGCCTGATCGGCTCGTGGACCCCGAACGATACGGGCTATGATTTGCCGGACACGCTTATTTTCACTGCCACCACCGTTTATGGCAGCGGCAATAACGACTGCAATGCTTCTGAGTGGATAAATTATCAGTGGCCGGGTTACAGCGCTGGTTTTAATGGTACGGCAGTAGAGCTCTCGTGCACTCAGGTGCTGATCACGGGCAACACCACGGGCGAGCAGGTGGGCATTACGTGGAACAGCAACGGCGATATGACTTACACGAGCACGGAAGGAACTCATGACTCGCATACCTGGTATGAAAATCCCACTTTGTGCCCAAACCCTTGGCAGCCGAGTTGGTGGTGGACCTTCATAAATGGAAATGCCCCTACCCCGGCGGCCAAGAAAGCCGTCAGGCCTTCTGTCCCGCCGATGAAAAGGCATCCAAAGAGAAGCCTGTTCAGGTAAGACCATTAACAGAAGAGCAGTCGGCTGTTTTTGAGGGGCGCCGCAATGCGGCGCCTCTTTTTTTCAATGCCCTGGTACTATATAGTCTGTTGCGTATTGAAAAAAAACGATATATTTTAATCTGCATACCTGCAAAGAATCTTTTCATTCACAAAAAAGGGGGATGCTATGCGCAAACAGGCACTGCTTTTCTGCGTATTCGCCGTGAGTGCCGGCTTTCTGATGTGGACGTGCAGTAAAGACAGCGGCCCCACGGGTCCGGGTGACGGGGGTAGCGTAACCACCGAAACGCGTGTATATAGCTACACTGTTTTGGGCAGCACGATCATTGTCTCTATTCCGGAGGATATATACTCGTACTCTTATTGCAATGGTAATACCCTGGAGACATATTCCGATACCTCCCCTGCACACGACGAACCAATGCCTTTTGTTGTTTCCGGCGATACATTGAAGTTCATAGAAGGCACTGATACCGTGGTTCTTATCCGTATGGGATCAGGCTCCGGGCTGATCGGTCAGTGGTACGTGGCCGATACCGATCTCCAGAATGGGCAAGTACGGCTTGATATCACCACCAGTACTCTTACGGTGACCATAACCGTTAACAACTGTTATGTGGATGACTTTATTGATTCGTGGAATTGTTGCGGTACCTGGGCCGACAGCGCCAGTTATGACATTACGGTATTAAAACTCTCCTGCACTCAGGTACGGTTGACGGGCAACATTTCCGGCGAAGTAGTGACCATTTCCTGGGACACCGACGGAAACATGACCTTTACGAGCAACAATACAGGTCATGCAGCGCATACCTGGTATGAAAATCCGACTTCGTGTCCAAATTTTTATCCGGATTGGTATTATACCGATTTTCTGTATATGAATCCCAAGAACACCCCTGCGGCCAAGAGAGCTGAAAGACCCTTTGTTCCACGGGTGAAAAAGCATTCGATTTTCCGGTAAAACGCCGGACAATAGACGCTCTGTCCTACGGAGGCGCCGCGGTGCGGCGCCTCCGTCCTGCTGACGTATCTTTTTCCTTTTGCGAATGTTATTTTATTTGAAACCGACAACGACAACCGGAAACTTCTTATGAACCAGGGACTGTTCGAGAGCCTCGTGGGCAGGTTTTACGATGCCACGCCGATCGAGGCGGTCCCGCTTGCCGAGCGCCGCATCGTATCGATAAAAGACAATCTCACGCGGATCTTCAATACGCGCGAGGGGCTCTTGCCCCACCTCAAAGGTTACGGCCTGCCCGATATCACCGAAATCTACCGCACCATGCCGCACGGCGTCGAACGGCTGGAAGAGGCGATCGTTGCAACCATTGAAAAAAACGAACCGCGCTTGCGTAATGTAAAGGTGCTGCGGCAGGCCGGCACCGAGCACGCCCTGACCCTCGCGTTCTCGATTTCCGGGGAAGTCCCCGGGTTCGGCATTGTCACGTTTCAGACCACCTTTCTGACCAACGGCCGGTCCTCCATCGCGTCGTGGAAAAAAGCCTGACGGGGGTTATTGACCATGATCGAAAAATATTACGAGGAAGAACTGCGTTACCTGTATGAGTCGGGACGGCAGTTTGCAAAAGCGCATCCAGACCAGGCCAGGTTCCTGAACATCGACGCGGTCGGCGACCGCGACCCCTACGTGGAACGGCTGTTCGAGGGGTTCGCGTTTCTGGCGGCCCGTATCAGGGAAAAACTCGACGACTCGTTCCCCGAGCTCTCCGAAGGCATGATCGATCTCCTGTGGCCGCACCTGCAGCAGGAGATCCCGTCCGTGGCCATGGTCGAATTCAAGCCCCGCAGCGGCTACCTGACCGAGACCAGGCCGCTGCCGCGCGGCACCGAGCTCCTTTCGCGGCCTGCGGGACCGGACAACGCGATCTGCACCTTCACCACCACGCAGGAGGTGCCCCTCAATCCGCTGTCGCTCGCCAAGGTCGAAAAGCACGTTGACACAAAGGGAAAAGGCACCATCACCTTCCGGTTCAGGCTCGAACCCGGCATCACCTGGCCGCAGGTCAGGCTCGACCCGCTGCGGCTCTACCTGCACGCGGAAATGCCGGTCGCGATGACCCTCCACGAGCTGCTCACGCGCCATGTCGTTTCCGCGAAAGTCGTCTACGACGACGGCGGCAGCGGGAAAGAAGCCGCGATCGAGGGTCAGGCGGCGGTGACTGCCGGCGGGCTGTCGCCCGCCGAGGCGCTCCTGCCCTGCGACTCCCGTGCCTACTGGGGATACGCGCTGCTCCTCGAATATTTCGCCTACCCGGAGAAATTCCTGTTTGTCGACCTTCACGGCCTCGACCTTGAAAAATTCAAGTCGCTCGAAACTGCGCCGGAGCGCCTTGCCGTTTCGCTCACGCTCGACGGTGATTTCCCGCGCGACCGGCCCTTCGGCACGGACACTTTCCGGCTCTTCTGCTCGCCGGCCGTGAACCTGTTCAGGCGCACCACCGAACCCGTGCCTACGAAAATCACGGAAAGCGAATACCTGGTGACCGCGGATATCCAGCGGCCGGCCTCGTTTTCGACGCACAGCATCGTTTCGGTCACCGGCATCGACCGTGTAAGCGGCGAGCGGTTCGATTACGAGCCGCTCCACTCGTTCAAAGGTTTACAAAGCGTCTCCGGACGAACGTTTACCGCGCGGTACCGCCGCGGCTTCGGTAAAAAGCGGGAGCTCGTGCTCACCATCGGCGGCCGGAAGTCCGGCGGAAACGCCATTGCCGAAGAGAACCTTTCCGTCGAGGCATACTTTACAAACGGTTCCCTTGCCCGCGACGAGATCCGCGAAAACGGCATCGCGTTCCCGGGCTCGGATTTTCCGAACGCCGTCTCGTTCACCAATATCACGCGGCCGACCCTGCCGTGCCAGCCGCCCGACGACGAGCACCGCTGGACGTTCCTGGCCCACCTCGGCGCCTCCTATTCCTCCCTCGCCTCGGCTGAACGGCTGAAAGCATTTCTCGCGCTCTACAACTGGTCCGGCAGCGAGGGAAGGCAGAGGAGGATCGGTGCAATAAAAGAGGTCTCTCTGGAGCCTTCGGAAACGCTCTCGCGGGGAAGCCTGGTGCGGGGAATACGCTATAGGGTCACGATCGAGGAAGCGGCGTTTGCTGACCTCTCTGACCTGCACCTGTTCGGGGAGGTACTGGCCGCGTTCTTCAGCCATTACGTATCAATCAACGCACAGTTCACTCTCGAATTCAGCGTCAGACCTTCGGGCCGTTCACTCACCTGGGAATCGCTGCGGGGAAAACGATGGCCGATGTGATCGAATACCTTGAGCGCGAAGCGGGAAGGCTCAACTTTTTCGGTGCCGTATCGCTGCTCGAAGATCATTTCGGAGAAAAGGGAGTGGCCGACCCGGTAAACACGGGCGCCATACGGTTTGAACCAGATCCTTCGCTCGCGTTTCCCTCCTCGGATATCGTATCAATAACAAGGCATGACGACCGGATCGTGCTCAGGCTTTCGTTCATGGGGCTTTCCGGCGTTTCGTCGCCGCTGCCGGTCTATTTTTCTGACTATATCGTCCAGCACGAGGCCGAGGCGGCCGCGCTCCTGGATTTTCTGACCGTTTTCAACAACCGCATGTACGCGCTTTTCTACCGCGCGTGGAAAAAGTATCGCCTGACAAGCATCACCTGCGGCGCAGCGGACGATCCGCTCCTCCGCTGCATCGCCGCACTCGCCGGTATTCCGCTCACCATGGGCGTACCCCTTCGGGAATCATACCGTACACTCGCGTATGCCGGCCTCTATGCGGGCATGTCCCGCAGCCACGCAGCGCTCGAGGCGCTGCTGTCCGATTATTTCGGAAACATCCCGGTCACGGTCACGGAGTTCATGCCCCGCTGGGCGCCGCTCCCCGATCCCCTGCGGCTCGGCGACAACGCGCGGCTCGGCGTGACCGCGATACTCGGCACCCTCCTTTACGACTGCAGCAGCAAGTTCCGCGTGAGCATGGGTCCGCTTACGCCCGAGATGTTCGAAAGCTTCCTTCCAAAGGGTAAAAACCACGCTGCGGTTAAAAAACTCATCGAGTCGTTTCTTGCCGAACCGCTCGACTACGACCTTGAGGTGCTGCTTGAGAGCCGCGATCTGAGTGCCGTTATTCTTGGCGCCGACAACGCGAAACTGGGCGAGACCGCGGCGCTCGGGGAGGCGAAAGGAGTATCGGAAGTAAAATCGATGGTGCTGGAGGGGAGAAGTATCGGAGGATAAAGCCGGCAATGGGTGTATCTGCTAATTTGATTTCCCTGATAATTTTTCCACCACTCTCTTCACCGCTTCCGCCGGAACACCGCTCTTCACAAATGACGTCCCGGTCTTGGCAGGCACCACGAAGTTGATTTTTCCCCCGGAAACTTTCTTATCAAAAAACATGGTGTTGTACAGGTCATTTACAGAAAGACCTTTAGGGAGTTTCGGCTTTGGCATTGCCTGAAGCAAAGCATCATAGGCCGGCAGGTCCGGCGCCGGAATCGTTTTAAGGATTTTCCCGAGTTCGCAGGCGCAGGCAATGCCCAGCCAGACCGCTTCGCCGTGGAGCAGTTTTTTAAAACCTGTACATTTTTCGAGCGCATGGGCGAAGGTGTGGCCGAAATTAAGCAGCATGCGTTTACCGGTCGTTTCGCGTTCGTCCTGCTCTACTATTCGCGCCTTGATTGCAATACTCCTTCTAATGCCTTCAAGGAGAACCAGTGTGCTTTTTCCGAGCAGCTTCCGGCTATTGATCGATACGAAATCAAACATATCGCGGCCGCCGATAAACGCATATTTGAAAAGCTCGGCGAGACCCGCATAATATTCCCGCTTCGGCAGAGTGGCAAGAAATCCGGTATCGATCCAGACAAGCCGCGGCTGGTGAAAAGCGCCGATGAGGTTCTTGCCCCCTAAAGGCCTTCTGTGGCTGCCGGCGGCAGGCACAGAAGGACATACATAATTCACGCCGGTCTTGCCGCCCACGCTCGAATCAACCATGGCTAAAAGCGTGGTCGGCACCTGCACGTACGCGACGCCGCGCAGCATGGCCGCGGCTGCGAACCCCGTCAGGTCTCCTACCACACCGCCGCCGAACGCAATAAGCACGCTTGACCGCTCGAATTTCTCCTTAAGAAACGTATCGAGGATTCTGCTCCATGTTTCGATTGTTTTATATCGCTCGCCGTCCGGCATGACATGGATGGTAAGCGAAAGCTCCCTCTTCCACTTCTCTATCTGCTTTTTATAAAGCTTATGGATAGTGGTATTGGTGACCAGCCCGAACCTGCTCTCCGGAAAGAGCGACGTAAGTTTTACCGGCAACGCTGACGATACGTTCTGATCCAGGATTACCGGATATGACCGGGGGCCGAGATTGACAGTGAGTTTCATATGAACTTCCTTATTCTTTTATTATATCAATCTTTGCACCAATGGCGCGAAAGTCTTCCACGAATGTTGGATACGTCACGGCCGCAGCTTCTGCCGTGTCAATTATCGTCTCGCCTTCGGCGATCATGCCGGCAAGGGCCAGCGCCATGGCCACGCGGTGGTCGTCGTGACCGCTCACCTGCGTGCCCTTGAGCGCACTGTGCCGTATGGTAAGGCCGTCTTTTTGCTCTATTACTGACGCGCCCATTCTGGTGAGTTCTTCCTTCATGACCGTGATCCGGTCGGTCTCCTTGATGCGCGCCTGAGCAACGTTGACAAACCGGGTCTCCCCTTGCGCGGCGCAGGCGACGACCGACAGCGCAGGCAGGCTATCGGGCATGGCGTTGAGGTCAATGGTCCGGCCGCGCAGCGCCGCACCGCCGCTTATGGTCACACCGTCCGGGCCGTAGATGACCGAAGCTCCCATGCGCTCCAGCACGTCGAACACGCCCTTGTCGCCCTGCGGATCTGAAAAGTCAAGACCGGTCAGCGTGACGCTCCCACCGGCAATCGCAGCGGCGCACGCGGCGAAGGTGGCGCCCGAGAAATCGGCCGGTATGGCCATTTCAAAAGGCCGGTAGGCCTGCCCGCCCTTGATATGAAAGCTCGTCAGATCTTCAGAAAATGAAATCGTGATTCCCTGCTTTTTCAGCCACCAGAGCGTCAGTTCGACGTAGGGGCGCTCTTGAAGGCCTTCGACGATAATTTCGGTGTCTCCGTCGCAAAGCGGACAGGAAAAAAGAAGGCTTGACACGAACTGCGACGATATGCCGTTCACCGTCGTTTTTCCGCCCTTGATCGGACCCTTTATGGTAAACGGCAGATCGCCCTTCGGCGATTCAAGAGAATACGCGGCGCCGAGTTTTTCGAGCGCGAGCAGAAGCGGTCTGAACGGACGCGACCGGAGAGATTCATCGCCGTCGAAACGCCGCAGTTTTGTTCCGAGCGCAGCGGCAGACATGAAAAGGTTGGTGCTGGTGCCTGAATTGCCCATGTCGAAGGATTCGTGGCCGCTATCCACGTTTTTTCCGATGCCCTTTATGACGAGGTCGTTCCCCCGGCAGGTCACCTGCGCGCCCAGGGCGGCTGCGGCCCGGACCGCCGAAGCGCCGTCGCCGAGCAGGAGCGGTTTACGAACGACCGATGTGCCGTCGGCAAGCGCCGCGACCAGCAGCGCCCGTATGGTGTGGGATTTTGACGGCGGAATAGCGATAGTACCGGAAAGTTTACAAGGCGTGATTTTCCATTTCATGCGAACACCTAGCCTGAGCAGCTCTTCTGCAGCTCATCAAGATTGAATATTTCTTCCCGTACGTCAACACCGGTCCACAGGGTGAACGACGCCAACCCCTGATAGAGCAGCATGCGCAGTCCGTTTTGGACTTTGCAGCCCGCGACTTCCGCCTCGGCAAGCAGGCGGGTCTTTGATGGATTGTAAATAGTGTCGAAGACCGTCATGCCGCGGTGGAAATGTTTTTTATCAAGCGGTGTTTCGTCCGTGTGCGGATGCAATCCTGCGCTGGTGCAGTTGACGAGCAGAGTACAGGACGCCATGACATCGCCGAGGTTTGGATCGTCAAGAGCAAACGATCGCACCGTAAAGCTTACGGCGCTGGAAATTTCCGAAGCAAGGGCAGTCACGCGTTGGAGATTGCGTCCGATAAGGGTGAGTGTTTTAGGTATGCGCTCCAGCGCGAGCGCAGCGGCGAGTGTCCGCGCCGTGCCGCCGTTGCCGATGATCACTATATGTCCGCCGCGGGCGTCATGGCCCAAGGCCGCAAGCGCCCGCAGGAACCCTTCGGGATCCGTCGTGGTGCCGTGAAGCGCGTTCCCGCGGAAATAAAGCGTATTGACCGCGCCGAGCCGGTACGAAAGCGGTGAAAGGACGTCGCAGTAGTGGGCCGCACGCTGTTTGTGGGGCAGGGTCACATTGGCGCCGAGTGCTGAAACGCTGCGCATCATATAGATGGCATGATGAAATCCTTCGGCTTTCACGGCAAGCGGGATATAGACATACGGGAGGCCGAGGGTGCGGAACGCGTGGTTGTGGATCTGCGGTGAAAGCGAGTGCGCCACCGGATAGCCGAGAAGGCAGACAATACGCGAGTCGCCGCGGATGAGAATTTCCTTCGTCATAGTACCTTCGCCGTGGAAAAAGTTCTGACCCGGTTCCTGCCCTCGTTTTTAGCGCGGTACAGCGCCGCATCGGCCTCTTCGACCATCTGCTGGGGTTCCTGGATATCGTCGCGGTATGCGGTAACGCCCAGCGACGCTGAAAGGCGGCCGCCCGGCAGAGCCTGTTCATTGACAAAACGATAATCGTAAATCGCCTGACGGATGTTTTCGGCGGTTTTGCCCGCCGCTTCAAGCGACAATCCCGGCAGAAGTATGGTGAATTCCTCGCCGCCGTAGCGGCACACCGCGCTGTCCTGGCTGCATACCGCGTGGAGGATGCGCACGGTCTCGATGAGAGCAATATCTCCCTGGATATGCCCGTTAATGTCGTTGTATGCCTTGAAGTGGTCGAGGTCGAGCATGATGAGCGAAAAAACCTTGCCCGTGGAACGTGCCTGGAGAAAAAACCGCCCGAACTCGTCGTCGAAAAAGCGGCGGTTATACGCTTTTGTCAACTCGTCAACCAGGGCGCGGCTGGCAGTATCCACATATTCCCGTGCGTCGACAATCTTCGGAAAGGCGATCTGCTTTTTAATGTTGGTGTAATAATCGAGCGACGCCACATGAATACCGACGTTCCGGCCCAGCCTCTCGCTCAGGATATATTTGTGCTTCAGGATCTCCTTCCAGTCGCGCTTTGCCTCCTCTTCGGGAAGCCTTATCTGAATGAGCGCGAAAATGATGTCCCGGTAGTAGGTGCCGGGCTTCTTTCCGATTGAATCGAGGAGGTATTCATCGTCCTGAATGTGTTCGATAATGTCGCCGCTGGCGATCTCAATGAACTTTTTGTCGGTCAATTTTTTGAGGTTGTCAATTTCCTCGATGTTGAGTAACGGTTCATTCTGGAGCTCGCCCAGAGGAACCTCCCCGCCATCGGGTGCATTGTTGGCTGTTTCCGTCATCAGTGTATTTTCCATACGTTAGAGTACTCGAGCGGTCATGAACAATTGCTTCCTGTTTACGTGCACCGCTGGTAATTATTGCCGTTTCTTTACATCCCACGTTGAATATAATAAAAATAATGCATTGTCTCCGTGGTATTATTCTTAGAGCTTGTCCACAAACAAGCATTTTGGCTTCGGTCGGCTGCAAAGGCCGATAGTTTCGTCGCGCTGCATCGCTGTATCGCTAAGGATACGGCTGGTTGGCCTTCGGCCGCTGCTCCCAGCGGGCGTATGCAGTCGTAGTCGCGGTCACGCTCCTGACTCTCGGCCTTTTCGCGCGTCCTCGGGCCTAAAATTTTATTTATGGACAAGCTCTTAATATTTTTCTTGATTTCGTACCCGCCGTGTTTTATAATTACTGTAATGAATAAAGTAGCACTTAAATACGTTCTGCCGGTACTGGGCAAAATTCTGCGCCTCTTCCGCGAAAAAAGTGGCAGGAACCTCAGTGACATCGCACCGGGGGCCGGCATCTCGGTCAGCATGCTTTCGCAGATCGAACGGGGAATCGTGTCGCCGTCCATTGACACCCTCTGTATGGTATGCCGCGTGCTCGATATTGACATGGCAGAACTTTTCAGGCGGCTTTCGCCGGTCGAACCGGTACGCATCCACAAAGGCGGTGAACGGCTTAAAATGGAAAGCGGCGGCATACGGTACGAACAACTCATGACAAGCCAATCGGCCGAGTACCCGGCAGAGATCTTCCGTATCGAAGTCAAACCGGGCTGCGCAACAGCCATGAGCGGCGGGGGCCACGAAGGCACGGAAATGGGATTCGTTCTCGAGGGACGTGCGCGGCTGACCGTGGGAGAAGAAGAGTATGCTATCAACGAAAACGACAGCCTGTGTTTCAGCGCGCACCTGCCGCACCGGCTTGCGAACACCGGGAGAAAAGTTTTCAGGGCGGTATGGAGCATCTCTCCCCCGCATGTGGATTATTTGAAGACAAACGTAAAACACCCCTAACCTCTTTCCTTCCCCCTTACTAAGGGGGAAGGAAGAAAAGGATAGGGGTCGGAAAGGAACCGCTATGGCAAAAACAATCACTGAAAAAATTTTTGATGCGCATATCGTCGATGAACCTTTTCCGGGCACCAAAGTGCTCAGGCTCGACGTGGTCATGTGCCATGAGATCACGACGCCGACCGCCATAGCCGATCTTGTATGGCGCGACAAGGACCGCGTGTTTGACCCGTCAAGAATCAAGGCGGTCATCGACCATGTGACACCGGCAAAAGACTCGAAGAGTGCGATGCAGGGCAAGATCATGCGCGAATGGGCGCAGCGGCACGCTATAAAAGACTTTTTCGATATCGGATCAAACGGTGTCTGCCACGCGCTCTTCCCGGAAAAAGGATTCATCAGGCCTGGATATACCGTGATCATGGGAGACAGCCACACGTGCACACACGGCGCTTTCGGCGCGTTCGCGGCAGGCGTGGGTACAACGGACCTCGAAGTCGGCATCCTTAAGGGTGTCTGTGCGTTCAGACAGCCGGACACCATTCTTGTGCGTATTTCCGGGAAGCTCCCGAAAGCGGTGTATGCCAAAGACGTGATCCTCGAGATCATCCGTCAATTGACCGTAAACGGCGCCACTGACCGCGTGGTCGAGTTTACCGGCGAAACCGTGGAAGCCATGTCCATGGAAGAGCGGATGACCGTGGCCAACATGACGGTCGAAGCCGGCGCGACCGCTGGCCTCTTTGGGCCGGACGCAACAACGCTCGATTATCTGTGGCCGTTCGTCAAGGATGAATTCAACGGCGACAGAGCAAAGGCTTTACAAGCCTATAAAAAATGGCTGTCCGATTCCGGCGCTCGGTACGAGAAAACCGTGGATATAGATGTATCGAAGCTCGAGCCGGTCGCAACAATCGGCTACAAGCCGGACCAGGTAAAAAAGCTCTTTGAGCTTGAAAAAGAAAATTACCGTATCGATCAGGTATATATCGGTTCGTGTACGAACGGCCGCATTTCCGATATTCGCGAAGCGGCAAAAATAGCCAAAGGACATAAGCTCGCTCCGCACGTGCGCGGTATTTTATGCCCGGCAACTCCGGAAATATTTCGCAAGGCGCTGACCGAGGGCTTGATTGAGGTGTTCATGGATGCCGGCTATTGCGTTACCAATCCGACCTGCGGTGCCTGCCTCGGCATGTCAAACGGCGTGCTGGCCGAAGGCGAGGTGTGCGCGTCGACCACGAACCGCAATTTCAACGGCCGCATGGGAAAAGGCGGCATGGTGCATCTCATGAGCCCGGTATCGGCTGCGGCGGCAGGAATTGCAGGATATCTTACCGATCCCAGAAATTATATGTAAAACAGGAGGAATCATGAAAACTTTCGGCGGGCCGGTATTGTTTCTAGACAGATCAGACATCAACACCGACGAAATCATTCCGGCAAAATATCTTACCGAGGTCGACAAGGAAGCCCTACGGCCGCATTTGCTCGAAGACCTCCGGCTCGACGGTTTTGACCCCAAGGGGCCGTGGCGCGGCAAGGCACACGTGATCGTGACGCGCGCGAACTTCGGGTGCGGCTCATCGCGCGAGCACGCGCCGTGGGCGCTCGAGGTGAACGGCATCACCTGCGTCATCGCCGAGAACTTCGCGCGCATATTCCGGCAGAACATGTTCAACTGCGGCATGCTCGCGCTATCGCTCTCACAAGAGAAAATCAAAGAAATCTTTGCGCTTGCCAAAAATCCTGATTGTGCCTGCTCGATTGATGTCGCAGCAAAAAAAATCGGCTTTTCGTGGAAAGGCGGCTCAAAGGAGTTAGCATTCACCCTGAGCCCGTTCGACGAGGCGCTCGTCAAGGCGGGCGGATGGGTGGAGTTTGCAGACGCGAGGTACTAACGATCTCTTTTTAATGTTTATGAACGTTCTGCCAGCCAATCTTATTTCCCGCCTCATCCGTATCCGCGGCACGGTACAGGGTGTGGGTTTCAGGCCGTTCGTCTACCGCCTTGCGCTGCGGCTCGGCGTAAAAGGCGAGGTGCGAAATGACGCGGAAGGGATTGCCATCCACGCGGTTGGCACACAAGAAACTCTCGACCGATTTGTTAAGCTACTAAAGGAAGAAGCTCCACCGCTTTCAGTCATCCGCTCAATAGAAGTATCGGCTTCGCAGACTTTTACGAACGCACTCTCTGTTTTTACCATCGCGGAATCGGCGGCGGGCGGGAAAAATGAGATCGATATTGCGCGCGATACGGCGGTATGCGATGCGTGCCTTGCCGAGATGCGTGACCCGCATGACCGGCGCTTCGGTTATCCCTTCATCAACTGCACCGACTGCGGGCCGCGCTATACCATCATCGCTGCCCTGCCCTATGACCGGCCGAACACCACAATGGCGGGTTTCAGCATGTGCTCCGAGTGCCGCGCTGAATATGAGGACCCTGCAAGCCGGCGCTTCCATGCCCAGCCTATCTGCTGCCCCGCGTGCGGCCCGAAACTGGCGTTGCTTGACAATAAAGGACAATCCATCGAAACGGCCGATCCCCTTGCCGCAAGCATCGAGTATTTGAAAGCCGGCCGTATCGTGGCGGTCAAGGGCATCGGCGGTTTTCACCTCGCCTGCCGGGCCGACAGCGCTGAAATTGCGAAGCACCTGCGCAACCGCAAGAACCGGGAGGAAAAGCCGTTCGCGCTAATGGTGCGCGATTGCCAGGCGGCAGAGGCTATCGCCGTTATTTCGGATGAAGAGGCTCGGCTACTGGTATCTATGGAACGGCCAATTGTCCTTGCCCGAAAGCGGCCAGGCCCCGCGATCGGCATCGCCGACGAAGTCGCGCCCGGTCTTCCCACTTTCGGCATAATGCTCCCCTATTCGCCGCTTCACCATCTTCTGTTTGACAAGTCTGATGTATCTGTTCTCATAATGACAAGCGCAAACCTGACCGATGAACCCATGGTGCACACGAACGAGGGAGCAGTCAAAACCCTTCGGGGAATCGCGGATGCCTTTCTTGTTCACGACCGCCCCATACTGGTGCGCACCGACGACTCGATCGTCCGTACGGCTGCCGGCAGCCCGGTCCTGCTGCGCCGGGGCCGCGGCTTCGTGCCTGACCCTCTGCCGTCACCCTGCAGCGTACAGGGCATCGTGGGCTGCGGCGGCGTGCTCAAAAGCACGGTCGCCGTGGGCCGCGCTTCGTCGTGTTATGTCTCGCAGTATGTGGGCAACGCCGAGAACCTCGAGACGCTGGAACAGCTTGACGAAATAAAAAACCATTTGCTGAACGTGCTCGGCGTGGAGCCTAATAGCTTTGTTACGGACCTCCATCCCTCCGCACTGTCCTCACGTATTGCCGATGCAGGGGTTCCCCTTGTACGCGTCCAGCACCACCATGCCCACGCGGCCGCCTGCATGGCCGAAAACAATATCAAGGGCAAGACGGTATGCGTGGTGTACGACGGCACCGGTTATGGAGAGGACGGCACCATGTGGGGCGGCGAATTCTTTGTGGGTGATTACGCCGGATTCACCCGCGCCGGCCATCTCAAGCCCATGCTCCTTCCCGGCGCTGATGCAGGCATCCGTCACCCCTGGCGCATGACTATGGGCGCTCTGTTCCCGCTTCTCGGCGAAAACACTAAAGCACTGTTCCCGAAGGTCCCGGAAAAAGAAAAACATGCGGTCATCGAAATGCTTGAACAAAGCGTTTCCTGCATCAAGACTTCTGGTATGGGCAGGCTTTTCGACGCATTGAGCGCGCTTCTCGGTATCTGTTTGCACCGCACCTATGAGGGCCAGCCGGCAATCATGCTCGAGGCCGCGGCCGCCGACGCTAGGTACCCGGCATACGATCCTCAGGTCACGATGGACGAAGCAGGGACGCCTCTCATTGACGGATCAAAAATGCTCCTGGAGGCGCTGTACGATTTTAAGTCCGGCACCCGACCATCCGTCATTGCGGCCCGTTTTCATACTACCGTTGCAGAGGCTACGGCGCTGGTCGCAGGCCGTATTGCGGAAAAGAACGAAACGGATTTCGTGTGCCTTTCCGGCGGCTGCTTTCAGAATGCGCTTCTGCTCGAACGAACCGTCGGTCTTTTGAAAAAAAACAGCCTCAAACCGGTCGTTCACCGGCTCGTCCCGCCCAACGACGAATCGATCTCTTACGGCCAGGTGGTGATTGCTGGAATGAGGAAGCTTAAATAACAGGTGGCACATACGCTGCTTGAACATATTTTTAAAAGTAGGAGTCCGATGCATGTGCCTCGCCATTCCGGCTAAAGTCGTGCGGATTGCCGGTTCTCTCGCCGACGTTGAAGTAGAAGGAACCGCCACGACCGCCGACATTTCGGTCCTTCCGGACGTCAAAGTCGGTGACTATGTCATGGTCCACGCCGGTCTTGCCATTCAGAAATATGACGAGCAGGATGCGCTCGACAATCTTGCGCTCATCCGTGAACTCTTCGATAAAGTAACTGCCCCATGAACACGCAGGCGTTCCGCGACCCATCAACCGCCCGCAAGCTTATTGCTGCCATAAAAAACCGCGCCAAAGTACTCGGGCCGGTCCGCATCATGGAGGTGTGCGGCACCCATACCATGGAGATCGAACGCCTGGGCATCAGGCAGCTGCTGCCCAAAAACGTCGAGCTTATTTCCGGGCCCGGCTGTCCGGTATGCGTCACCCCTGCCTCATACTTCGATGAGCTGGCAGGACTCGCGCTTGAAAAGAACATCCGTATCGTCACCTTCGGCGACCTTTTCCGCGTGCCCGGGAACCGCAGTTCATTCGCACAAGCCAAGGCTCAGGGCGCAGCGGTCGACATTGTAACCTCACCCCTTGCGGCGCTCGCCATCGCGAAAAAAGATCCGGGCCAGGAGACCGTTTTCGCTGCCGTCGGATTTGAGACCACTGCCCCCTCGACCGCCGCGGCTGTGCATGAAGCGACTTCTCAGAATTGCGCGAACCTCTCGTTTTTTGTCGCCCACCGTCTTGTGCCACCGGCGCTCGAAGCGCTGCTTTCGGACCCTGGCTTGCGGATCAGCGCTTTTCTGCTGCCCGGACATGTGAGCGCCATTATCGGAGAAGCAGCCTACGAACTTCTTGTCGAGCGAAAAATCCCGGGTGTTATTGCCGGCTTCGAACCGCTCGATATTCTCGCAGGCATTTTCACCATACTCGATATGCTGGCAGAAAATAATCCTTCGGTAAAAAACGTTTACACGCGGGTCGTACGGAGAGAAGGAAATGCCGCGGCGCGGAAATTGATTTATGAAACGTTCGAGCCCTGTGACGCGGTCTGGCGCGGCATTGGCACTTTGCCTTTGAGCGGGCTTCGGCTGCGGTCGTGTTATGCGGAATATGATGCAGCACTGAAATACGGTCTTAAGATCGACACGGACGAAATACCAAAGGGATGTTCGTGCGGCGAGGTGCTGAAAGGTCTTCGACGCCCTGATGGGTGCCCGCTGTTCGGGAAATCATGCACACCCGACCATCCGGTAGGGCCCTGCATGGTGTCAAGCGAAGGGTCGTGTGCGGCGTACTATAAGTATGGGTGGTAATTTTTTTCTGCTAATCAATTCAGTAGTAAGGGCGCCTTCCGTGGTCCGGCATCTCTCGGAGGGCAGGGTTCCCTGTTTGAGCACCGCGAGAGCGGGGCGAGTTGGGGATGTCCGAAGAGAGGTGCCGGAGCACGGAGGTGCGATGGGAACATACTTTGAACTGCTTAGCAAATCATATGGGTGCGCTCACCCTTCGTCCAAGCTTATGCGAGACAAATCGAATAACTGTTGTTAACATGAGAAAAACCACCATTTAAAGGCATTCGTATGATTGAAACCATACAACTCTCTCATGGCAGCGGGCGCGGGCTGGACGAACTGCTGCATGAAATAATTCTGCCGGAGATCGGTATAGCCCCGGACGCGCCGCTCGAAGACGCGGCGGTTTTTTCCCTGCCGATGGGCCGTCTCGCCTTTACCACCGACTCTTTTGTGGTGCAGCCGCTTGAATTTCCGGGCGGCAATATCGGCAAGCTTGCGGTATGCGGCACCGTGAACGACCTCGCCATGCGGGGCGCGGTCCCTCTTGCGCTGTCGGTATCGCTCATTCTTGAAGAAGGCCTCGACAGTGCGCTCTTGCGTCGCGTGCTGCGCTCGATGGCGGATGAGAGCAGCCGCACCGGCATTACCATCAGCTGCGGCGACACCAAGGTGGTTGACCGGGGCAAGGCCGACGGCATATTCATCACCACGAGCGGCATCGGCGTGGTGCCCGGGGGCCGGGACATTTCCGTGGCCAACGCGAAAGCAGGCGACCGGGTGCTGGTAAGCGGTCCCGTAGGGCTTCACGGCATCGCGATACTTGCCGCACGAAAAGGGCTTAATTTTGCCTCGCAGGTTTCTTCCGACTGCGCATGCCTCCACACCCTTGTTGAAACCCTGCTTACGGCGGCCCCGCATACGCACGCACTGCGCGACGCTACGCGCGGCGGCTGCGCTGCGGTGCTGAACGAAATGGCTAAGTCATCGGGGGTAACGATTACAATTAATCAAGATGCAGTGCCGGTACCGCCCGAGGTTGCCAGCGCCTGCAGCCTTTTAGGCCTCGATCCTCTGGATATTGCCAACGAGGGACGGTTTCTGGCGATCGTGCCGGAAAAAGAAACCAAGGCCGCATTATCGGCCCTCCGCTCGCACGAACTCGGCAAAGGCGCGGAGATCATCGGAAGTGTTGAAAAAAAAGGAAGGTTCCCGGTAATAATGAAAACCGTTATCGGCGGGACAAGGGTAGTAGATGTTCCGGCTGGAGAACTTTTACCAAGGATATGTTGACAATTAATAATACCTGGCTATTTTTTACAATTGCACTAGTAGTATGTGTCGGTTGCGCAGGGACATCCAGATACGGACAGGTTCAGGATAAAAACGCCTCGCTCTCTTCATTCCGGCAGACCGGCATGGCCTCGTATTATGCTGATGAATTCGACGGACGTACGACCGCAAACGGAGAGCGGTTCGACATGCATGACCTGACCGCGGCGCATCAGACCCTGCCGTTCAACACCCGCGTAAGGGTGACCAACCTGTCGAACAGCCTTTCGGTCGTGGTGCGCATCAACGACCGCGGCCCATTCAAGAAAAACCGCATCATTGACCTCTCATTTGCCGCAGCGGAAAAAATCGGCCTTATCGGCCCCGGCACCGCGAAGGTGGAGATCGAGCTGACCGATAGGTGATTTTTCTTTTTATTATTATTGCCCGGCCATTCCCCAATCAGCCATTTTTAAGTAATGCGCAGGCTTCCGTTCACCGCCTATGTCCCTGCCATCAAAGGGTTGCTGCGCAACGCGCTCCGCCGCGAAGCCGTTTTTCCTTTCTACGCCTCTTTCAAGGTGACCTCCCACTGCCATTTCGGCTGCCAGTTTTGTAATGTCAAGAACAATCAGTCACCCGACCTGCCAACCGAGGACATCAAGGCGATTTTGCGGAACCTCTCGCGCTCGTCGGTGCTCATGGTGAGTTTCGAAGGCGGCGAACCGCTCCTGCGCAAGGACATCGGCGAACTGCTCGAATATGCGCGGCGGTGCAGGTTCTACCTGCTCTTCACCACCAGCGAAAAGAACCTTGCCAAATATCCGCTCAACGAATACGCACGGTATATCGATTTCCTTCATGTGTCAATCGACGAGGGGCACGACAATATGGAACTCTTCGACCAGCTGCCATGGTTGTGCGTTCTGCCGCTGCAGGTGTCGGTGCAGACGGTGGTGACGGCCGACACGATCGATCGGCTTGACGAAAAGGTACAACGCTGCCACGAAAACGGCGCGAATATCGTGGTGATCCCCGCCACCCATATGGACGGCACCGACGACCGGTTTCCGGACATCGCTTCGCTTGAACGCAAGGTGCGCGAATTGCGTATCCGGTTTCCTGATACGATCCATACGCCCATGGGATATTTTGAAGCGTACCGCAGGAAACGGTGTTCATCCGCAACCATCATAATTGCGCCGGACGGCGGTCTCTATTACCCGTGTCATATTTTGAACCGCAAAGGGCCTGATCTCCGTACGACCGACCTCATGCAGTGGCTTACCACCCGCGAAGCCTCCATTGAGAGGAAACTCATGCGCGCCTGCCAGCGCAACTGCGGCTGGTACCAGTACTATTCGATCAATTCATACACGTCGCTTCGGTCAGTCACGGAAGCGCTCAGACCGGCGCTGTCTAAAAGCCGAAAATAATATCGATAGTCCTTCTCCCCCACCTGCCATAGGAGGCGCTTCGCGTAATTTATTTTATGTGTTGTCGGCTGTTTGCCGGCTTTTTTAGTAAAGGACACACCTTTTATGGACAAATTGGTGCTCAAGGAACAGGTCGAAATTATCCGGCAGGCATTCGGGTATATCAACCAGTTCAAAGGCGAAACCTTTGTCATTAAGCTTGAAAGCAGCCTGATTTCGCACCAGCTGTTTCCGCTCCTCATCAGGGATGTCGTGCTGCTTCACCGGATGGGAATCAACGTCATTCTGGTGCCGGGAGCGCGGGACCGTATCAACGAGGTGCTTAAAAAATATTCCATCAGATGCAAAATCGTGAACGGCGTGCGGATCTCGCCGCCCGAAGCGGTTCCGCTCATCAAAATGGCCGCCTTCGACGTCACGAATAAAATCATGACCATGCTGGCAGAGAACGGCGCCAACGGCGTGATCGGCAACTGGGTGCGCGCTAAAAGCATCGGCGTCCGGAACGGCATCGACTTCCAGTCGAGCGGGATCGTGGAAAAGGTGCAGGTTGACATTGTAACCAAAGTGATCGGGGAAGGGATCATCCCGATTTTTCCCACCATCGGGTGGAGCGCCAAGGGCAGGCCATATAACCTTTCGTCAAGCGAGATCGCCTATTCCATCAGTGTCGAGATGAACGCGGCAAAGCTCTTTTTCATCGCCGACCGGCCTGGGGTCACGGCGCACGGCTACAAAATTCCCAAAGAGGTGTATGTGTCAAGCGACGGGGTCGTTTCCCAGTTCACAAAGTCCCAGGCAGGCGAGTTCCTCGACCTGAACGCAACAAAGGATTACGACGAACAGCTTGACCTTGTCGCGTATGCATATCGCGCCTGTAAAGGCGGTGTGCGGCGGGTTCACGTCATCGACGGACGGGTCGAGGGGATGCTCCTCAAGGAGATCTTCTCCAACAGGGGCTTCGGTACCATGATTTACGCCAACCAGCACGATAACATACGGCCCATGGTCATGGGAGACGTCCCGGAGGTGCTGCGGCTCATGCAGCCGGCCGTGGACGATGGCGTCCTCGTGCAACGTACCGAAGCCGACCTCGAGGAAAACACCGACGATTACGCCATCTATGAGGTCGACGGCACCATCCATGCCTGCGCAGCCCTGCAGGTGTATCCCGACCGGCAGGGGGAAATCGCCGGAATGATGGTTGACGAAACGTACAAGAGCCTGGGGATAGGCCGGCGGATGGTTTCCTACCTTATCGAACGGGCCACGGCAAAGAAGCTCAAGGCGGTGTTCGTGCTCACGACCCAGACGTCCGACTGGTTTTCGCAAGTTGGCTTTTCGGAAGGTAAGATCTCCGACCTTCCGCCGGATCGGCAGAAGAACTACAACCGGAAACGGAAACCCATGATCCTTCGCTACAAGCTCTCCGGGCACCGGACGAGGGGGAGCTTAAGAGTGGAATAAAATGCTTCCGAGAAGTCTATTTGTCAAGACTTTTTGACTTTCCTTGATCCGCCTGCTTCCCTTTGTTCTTTCGTAACTCATCAAGAAGTGACTGTATCTTCGGCCGCACTTCAGCAAGCTCGACCTTTACCGCCCTCCATACTACTTCGTGATCCACGCCGGCATAATCGTGAATGCACTTATCGCGCATTCCTGCCATGTCTTTCCATGGTACCCCGGGGTCCCGGGCACGTATCTCAACCGGAACGTGTTTCACCGCTTCGCCGATGACCTCTATTGAACGCACTACCGCATTAACGGCCATCTTGTTCGACGCAAACCGCTCATACGTCATGCCGGCGATAAATCCAGCCGTATCGTCAATGTTTTCAATAATATCTCCGAGATAAAGCGTTATGTCGCGTCTCATACCGCTACCGCTTCGCTGAGAATCTGTTCCCGTAATTCCCGCCTCACGCTGCGTTTAAGAACCAGGTCGACCTTTACGCCGAGAAGGTCCGTGAGGCAATTCTCCGCGCTGACGAGGGCAATCAGTCCGATAGGAAACTCCAGTTCGGCCAGAATATCCACATCGCTGCCTTCCGTGGATTCGCCCCGTACCACCGAGCCAAAAACTGCCAGGTTGGTAAGACCGTAGCGGGACCGCAGCTCATCGGCATGTGTGCGAAGGAT
>Ga0315285_10000967_pt1 | contig 29834 bp, 25 predicted proteins | sample YL17G09_36_MG_FD_203698 | JGI IMG/M metagenome (GOLD analysis project Ga0315285, IMG submission 203698) | Sediment microbial communities from Yellowstone Lake, YNP, Wyoming, USA - YL17G09_36 | ecosystem: Environmental > Aquatic > Freshwater > Lake > Sediment | place: USA: Wyoming | collected...
GAAGCTCTGAACTGAAGCCCCGGTGAACGGCGGCCGTAACTATAACGGTCCTAAGGTAGCGAAATTCCTTGTCGGGTAAGTTCCGACCCGCACGAATGGCGTAACGAGTGGGGCACTGTCTCAACGAGGGACCCGGCGAAATTGAAGTCGCGGTAAAGATGCCGTGTACCCGCAGCAGGACAAAAAGACCCCGTGGAGCTTTACTGTAGCTTGGTACTGAGTTAGGGCTTGGCTTGTGTAGGATAGGTGGGAGGCTATGAAGCTGGGGCGCCAGCCTCGGTGGAGCCAACCTTGAAATACCACCCTAGTTAAGTCTTGACCCTAACCCCTGGCCGTGATCCGGCAGAGGGACAGTTCCAGGTAGGCAGTTTGACTGGGGCGGTCGCCTCCTAAAAAGTACCGGAGGTGCCCAAAGGTTCCCTCAGGCGGAATGGAAACCCGCCAAAGAGTGTAAAGGCATAAGGGAGCTTGACTGCGAGACCTACAAGTCGAGCAGAGACGAAAGTCGGGCTTAATGATCCTACGGTCCCGAGTGGAAGGGCCGTGGCTTACCGGACAAAAGCTACCCCGGGGATAACAGGGTAGTGAGGCCCAAGAGTTCACATCGACGGCCTCGCTCGCCACCTCGATGTCGGCTCGTCACATCCTGGGGCTGGATAAGGTCCCAAGGGTTGGGCTGTTCGCCCATTAAAGTGGCACGCGAGCTGGGTTCAGACCGTCGTGAGACAGGTCGGTCTCTATCCGCTGTGGGCGCAGGGGACTTGAGGGGAGCTGCTCTTAGTACGAGAGGACCAGAGTGGACAGACCTCTAGTGTGCCAGTTGTCCCGCCAGGGGCATCGCTGGGTAGCTACGTCTGGCAGAGATAACCGCTGAAAGCATCTAAGTGGGAAACTCGCCCCAAGATGAGGTCCCCCACCGGTTTAACCGGGTAAGACCGCCGGAAGACTACCGGTTTGATAGGCGGGAGGTGTAAGCGCAGCAATGCGTTCAGCCAACCCGTACTAACGGTCGAGGACTTATGCGTGGTGCGGAGAACTTGGAGTTTTCGCGCTGTTCAGTTAACAACCAAATAGCGTTACAAAAATCCCTTGGTGATTTGAGCGACGGGGGTACACCCGGTCCCATCTCGAACCCGGCAGTTAAGCCCGTCAGCGCCGATGGTACTGGAGGGGTAGCCCTCTGGGAGAGTAGGTCATTGCCAAGGGGTTTTTTGTTGCTTCAAACTCTCAAACCTATGGCCCTTCGTCGGCCATAGGTTTGAGGGCGGGCCAATCTTTATTCTGTTTTTTCCTCGGACTTGTCTGTTTTTTCTGCGTGCTCGTCCTTGTCGTCGCCTGACAGGCCTTTGCGAAACTCGCGGATGCCCTCCCCCAAGTCTTTGCCCAGCCTGCCCAGCCGGCCCACGCCGAAGATGAGCAGCACGATCACCAAGATGATCACCAGTTCCAGAGGACCCAGTCTCAAACCACCCATGCCTTTTCTCCTTTAGATTTGTGATTGGTAGTATTATAACACACCCTGCCCGTAACTTCAACTACCCTCCCACAGGTTATTAAAACCTGCGGGAGGGTGAGCGGTCACCCACTGACTTGCTTTTCTCGCCCGACGGTGTTAGACTATCAGGTGAATTCGAGAGGAGGCAGCGATGGCAGTCCAGGCGTTGTATCGAAAGTGGAGACCGCGCACGTTCGATGAGGTGGTGGGACAGGAGCACGTCGTCCGCACGCTGCGCAACGCGCTCATCTCCGGGCACATCCATCACGCTTATCTCTTCGCTGGCCCCCGCGGCACCGGCAAGACGACCACGGCGCGCCTCCTCGCCAAGGCGGTCAACTGCCTGGCCGCCGAGGATCAACGCCCCTGCAACGTGTGTGCCATCTGCCAGGCGGTCAACGAAGGGCGGCTCCTGGACCTGATCGAGATTGACGCGGCCTCCAACACCGGCGTGGACGACGTGCGAGAGTTGCGGGAGCGGGTCGGGTTTCGGCCCAACGAGGCGCGCTATAAGGTCTACGTGATTGACGAGGTACACATGCTCTCCAATGCGGCCTTCAACGCGCTGCTCAAGACGCTGGAAGAGCCCCCGCCTCACGTCATCTTCGTGTTGGCGACTACCGAAGCGCACAAGATCCCGGCCACAGTGCTCTCGCGCTGCCAGCGCTTCGATTTCCGGCGTGTGCCCGTCAGTGATATCGTGGTGCGCCTGGAACGCTTGACCGAGCAGGAGCATATCCCGGCCGAGCGGGAGGCGTTGACCATCATCGCCCGCCAGGCAACCGGCAGCATGCGCGATGCCGAGAGCCTGCTCGACCAACTGGCTTCTTACGGTGACAGCGGCATTACGGCCGCGGACGTGCGCGCCGCGCTGGGGACAGGGGCCGGCGAGACGGTCATTCAGGTGGCCGATGCGCTGGCGAGGGGCGACGTGGCGCAGGGGTTGAGTGTGATCAACACGGCTGTGGACGAGGGGGCCGATCCCCGCCAGTTTGCGCGCCAGATGGTGGAGCACCTGCGGGCGCTGCTCTTGATGCGGCTCAAGTCCGACGTCGTCTTGGTCCACGTCTCGGATGACCTGCGCCCGCGCCTGGAGGAACAGGCGGTGGCCTTTTCACCTCGTGCACTGGCACGCGCGGTGAGGCTCTTCAACCAGGCGGCCGTTGAAGTTAAAAGCGGCTGGCAGCCTCAGTTGCCGCTGGAGATGGCCTTCGTCGAGGCCACACTGCCGCCGGAACCGGAAGACGCTGTCTCCCGCGCACCGTCGGCCCAGGGTGTTCCCGGCACACCGCCGCCCGCGCGCCCCCCGGCGCCCGCGCCGGCCAGGCCCGCGCCTGTGCCCGCCCGTTCGTCGTCGCCCCCTCCAGCCCGGTCCACGCCGGCCCGTTCAACGTCTCCTCCCCCAGCCCGGCCCACGCCGGCCCGTTCAACGTCTCCTCCCCCAGCCCGGCCCACGGCGACGGCGCGGGAGCCCGAGCCAACCTACAGCGGTCCTGTGTCTGGCGATGGGCCACTGGCGCCGGAAACGCTGCGCAGTCGCTGGTCGGATTTTTTGAACGCACTCCGCCCACGTAACCTGGCACTGGAGGCGTTGATGCGCTCGTGTGAGCCGGTGGCGGTCGAAGGAGACGTCATTTTATTGGGCTTTGCCCACAATTTCCACCGCGCTAAGGTGGAGGAGGAACACAACAAGCGGCTGGTCGAGGACGTGCTGAGCAGCCTGGTCGGCCAACGCTGCCAGGTGCGGTGTGTCCTGGCGCATCAGGAACGTACCGGCCCCACCCCTCAACAGCCAGCAGCGGCACCCGCATCGGCGTCCGTGGCCAAGAAGGCGGCCTCGCCGGCCGAGCAGATGATGGCCGAGGATGCGGTGGTGCGCGCCGCAGTGGAGGACCTGGGGGCACAGATTTTGCAGCGGCACGAATAGTCGAGGAGGTCACGTGGGGAGGAGAAAGATCAAACCAATCGGCGGCCCTGCCGGTCAGCGGAAGGGCAAGGGCGGCATGCTCCAGCAGGTGCAGAGCCTGCAGGAGGACATGCTCAAGGCGCAGGAGGAGATCGCCGCGATGACCGTCAGCGCGACGGCCGGTGGCGGGGCGGTGACCGCCGTCGTCACCGGCGAGCGGCGGATCCAGTCGCTCACCATCACGCCGGAGGTCGTGGACCCCGCAGACGTGGAGATGCTGCAAGACCTGGTCATCGCCGCCGTCAACGAGGGGTTGGAGCAGGTGGATCGGACTATGGCGGAGCGGATGGCGGCCTTTACCAGCGGGCTGAGTATTCCCGGCCTGTTCTAAATGGTATGTGGGGCAGGCTTTCCAGCCTGCCCTGGTGGCAGACTAGAAAGTCTGCCCCACTATTGGGGGGTGACGATGCAGACGATGCCTGCTTCGGTGACGCGGCTGATCGAGGAGTTTTCAGAGTTGCCGGGTATCGGCCGCAAGACCGCGGCCCGGCTCACGTTTTTCTTGCTGCGCAATCAGGCCGGGCTGGCGGAGCGGCTGGCCGAGGCCCTGCGCGAACTCAAGGAGCGCACTCGTTTCTGTTCGGTCTGTTACAACATCACCGAGGAGGATCCCTGCCCCATCTGCGCCGACCCGGATCGTGACCACCGCTCTATCTGCGTGGTCGAGGAGCCACTCGACATGCTGGCGATCGAGCAGGCCGGTATATACAAGGGGGTGTACCACGTGTTGCACGGCGTGCTGGCTCCTTCGGAGGGGATGTTCGTCGAGAACCTGCGCATTGGGGAACTCGTGGCGCGCGTGCGCAGTGGCAACGTGCGAGAGGTGATCCTGGCGACCAACCCCACGAGCGAAGGGGACTGGACGGCTTCCTACATGCTCACCCGACTACGGCCGCTGGGCGTGCGCGTCACGCGCCTGGGGCGGGGGTTGCCGGTGGGCGGTGACCTGGAATATGCCGACGCGGTGACGCTGACGCAGGCGCTGGAAGGGCGGGAGGAGATCTGAACATGGCAAAGGATGATGATCTGGTCACAGACCGCTATGAAGATTTTGATACATTCGACGATTTTATCGAGGGTCTTGAGAGGCTGATCGAAGAATAGTGGGCAGAGACACTGGCCCCTGGCACCGCCGCCGGGGGCTTTTCAGTTGTGAGGAATAGCAGTATGACCATCGTATATCTCGCTGTAGCCTGGCTCGCAGGGATCGCACTCGCGAAGATGGTCCATCTTCCCTGGCAGGTCCTGCCCGTGCTCGGGCTGGCGGCGTTCCTCGGCCTGCTCTTGTGGCGCGAAAGCCGGCGCGTCCGGCTGGGGGCCGCGTGCGTGCTGATGCTGGCGCTGGGCGCTGGGCGCTTTCTGCTTGCTGTGCCTCGCTTTGACGAGACGTCGCTGGCGACCTACAACGACGTCGGGTGGGTGACGCTCGAGGGCGTCGTCGTGGGGGAGCCGGACGAGCGGGAGCAGTATACCAACCTGCGCGTGCGGGCCGAGCAGTTGACGCTGCCCGACGGCACACGACGGACAGTCGAGGGACTGGCGTTGGTCAAGGCCGAGCGCTACCCCGAGCGCCGCTACGGCGACCGCGTACAGGTCGAGGGATTGCTCGAGACGCCGCCCGTCCTCGAGGGCTTTTCCTATCGCGATTACCTGGCCCGCCAGGGCATCCACTCACTGATCCGCCGTGCCCAGGTCACTTTGCTGGCCGAGAAGCAGGCTAACCCCCTCTTGTATTACCTGCTCGTCTTCAAACGGCATGCCCAATCTACTATCGCGGGCATTCTCCCGGAGCCGCAGGCGGCCCTACTGACCGGCATCCTGTTGGGCGTGGAGACGGGCATCCCGGCCGACCTGCAGGACGACTTTGCCGCCACCGGCACGAGCCACATCGTCGCCATCTCCGGCTTCAACATTGCAATTATCTCCGGCGTCTTCGCCGGGCTGGCCAGGCGGCTGTTTGGCCAGCGCCGGGCGGTGTGGATTGCCATCGCGGGCGTGGCGGCCTACGCGGTGTTCGTGGGCGTGTCGGCGGCGGTCGTGCGGGCGGCGCTGATGGGCATCCTCTACCTGTGGGGCCGCCACCTGGGGCGGGCGTCCTTTGCCCCGGTCTCGCTCGCCGTGGCGGCGCTCGCGATGACGGCGCTCAACCCCTACACGCTGTGGGACGTGGGCTTCCAGCTCAGTTTCGCTGCCACGCTGGGACTGGTGCTCTACGCCGGGCCGCTGGAACGGGGCTTCGAGCGGGCATTGGCACGGATGGCCTCTGCTGAGCGCGCGCAGCGGATCGCAGGGTTGCTCAACGAGGCGGTGATTGTCTCGCTGGCAGCGCAGATCACCACGCTCCCTATCATCCTGTACCATTTTGGGCGGCTTTCGCTCGTCACGTTGGTCACCAATTTTCTCATCCTGCCGGCTCAACCGGGTGTCATGGTCTGGGGAGGTCTCGCCCTGCTATTGAGCCTGGCCGTCCGGCCGCTGGGGCAGGTCGTCGGGTGGGTGGCGTGGGTGTTCCTCACCTACACGATCGAGGCCGTGCGGCTTACGGCGCGCATTCCCTTTGTCTCGCTGCCGGTGCGGGTGGGTGGTGGGGCAGTGGTGGGCTGCTATGCGCTCCTGGGCGGACTTACCTGGTGGCTGGCGCAGCCCCAGGAGCGGCGCAGCGAGTTGTGGGCCAGGTTCTCCTCCCGCCTGCAGACGAAAGCGCTCGCCGGCACAGCGGGCGTCCTGCTCGTGCTTGGCTTTTTTGCCTGGTGCAGCCTGCCCGACGGCCGCCTGCACGTCGCGTTTCTCGACGTGGGACAGGGGGACGCGATCTTCATCCGGAGCCCCTCCGGCCGGCAGGTGCTGGTGGACGGCGGGCCGAGCGAGACGGCGCTGCTGGCGCAGTTGGGCCGCCAGATGCCCTTCTGGGATCGCACGCTCGACGTGGTCGTGCTCACGCACCCCGATGCCGACCACCTCAGCGGGCTGATACCGGTGCTGGAGCGGTACCGGGTGGATACGGTGATCTTCCGTGAAGTGGAGGTCACCTCTTCCGTCTACGAGTACTGGCTGCAATTGCTGGAGGGGGAAGGAGCAGCGGTCTGCCGGGGGGAAGCCGGGCTGCGCATCGTGCTCGATGAGGGGCTGGAGATGGCTGTGCTGCACCCGGGAGTGGCATGGGTTGGGGTGACGGGGGCAAGTACCAACAACAACTCGGTGGTGACGCGGCTGACCTACGGGCAGGTGTCGGTGCTTTTGCCGGGGGACATCGAGCAGGAAGTAGAGCATCGGTTGGTGGTCGAAGGGGCCTCGCTGAGAAGCACCGTACTGAAAGCCGCGCACCACGGAGGTTGCACCTCGACGACGCCAGAGTTTCTGGAGGCAGTACGCCCGGAGGTGGTGGTCATCAGCGTGGGGGCCGACAACGACTTCGGCCACCCCTGCGACGGGGTGCTGGGGCGGCTGGAAGGGCGAGGCGTGCCGGTCTACCGCACCGACGAGCAGGGCACGCTAGAGGTCATCACCGACGGGACATGGGTGTGGGTGGAGACGGAACGATGAAGTGCATTCACCTACTTCTTCGTGCGCCTGCCCGGAGGGACCTACGAGACGGAGCTCGTGACCCAGGTATTCGATGCAATGTCGATCGTTTTCTTCCTCATCGCTCTCCTCGATGGGACAGTGAAGAAGATGGGGCGCATTTCTGTCCCGCAACTGGGTTTCTTCTGGGGGATGCTGACGATAACCGTCGCACTGGTCATACTATCCAACCAGCCCGAGACCTGGATCTGTCTCATCATCACCCTGGTCGCAACAGCCTTGGGTGTCGCCGCTCTGTTCGCCAACCGTGGCGCTGCTGGCGGGTCTGCGTAGGATTGCGCGATTTGTCCGTCGCTGTAGTGATCCCCACGCTGAACGAGGAGGCAAGCATCGGAGAGGTGCTGGCTGTGATCCCGGCAGGTGACGTTGATGAAGTCATCGTGGTAGACGGCGGTTCCAGCGACCGCACGGTAGCGCTCGCCGAGGCCGCTGGTGTGCGGGTCGTCCACGAGCCCCGGCGCGGGTACGGCTGGGCCTGCGCCTCGGGCATCGCTGCTACGAGGAGCGACATCGTGGTCTTTCTCGATGCCGATGGCGCGGACGATCCTGCTCAACTCCCCGATCTGTTGGCCCCCATCCTGATGGGACAGGCGGACATGGTGCTCGGCTCGCGCCTGGCGGGAGAGATCGCGCCGGGCGCCATGCCCTGGCACCAGCGGTTCGGCAATTGGCTGGCGGCCTGGCTCATCCGTCGCCTATACGGCCTGCCGCTGACCGACCTGAGCCCGTTCCGCGCAGTGGGTCGCAAGTTACTGCTCGGGCTGGAGATGGAAGAGATGACCTACAAAGGATAGAGGCCGCCGTTAAAGTTCCAGCGTGCAGCATAGATTCGAAGCGCGCCGAACAACCCCTCACCGTCGAGGGGGCCGACCAGCCCCCAGCCTGCTCCAAGGGCGAATGGGATACAGGCGACGATCGCCAGCGCGGCAAAGGCGACGGTGTAGTGCCAGCCCCACCGCCGCCATACGACCGGCAGCAGAAGTGTGGGTAGACCCTTCGTCAGCGCTGCCGCCGCTAGCGCTACGACCGATAGGGCCCTGGGGCGTACAACGACCAACGTCCACAAGGTTACCATCATCAGGCAGATCATTAGCGCGTCCACGTGAGCGCCGTTGGCGAATTCGACGACGACGAGCGGGTTCCACAGATAGATCAGACCCCACGTCCGCGGCCGGCCAAGCCGGCGCAGCAGGTCGATCACGAGCCAGCCGGTCATCAGATCAAGCAGGATGGCGGCAATTTGAAAGGCCAAGGGGCTATCAGGCGCGATCCGGTAGACGGCGGCGAAAAAGACCTGGGCGGCGGGGAGATAGGGAGTGGCCATCCACCTGTGGTTGACCAGCGCCCGCTGGGGCGAGTCAAAGGCATCGAGCAGCGGCGAATCGATGCGGTGAGCGTACGGGTTGATCCCCGCGTTCGTCATCCGCCCGTCCCAAATATAGCGATAGACCGTCGGTGGAGAGCGTGGGAGGCGTCGTAAACAGCAGCGCCACACGAAACAGGATGGCCAGACAAACGATGATGGGAAGCGTGCCCCCTTGCTCTGGCCCGCGCAGCAGCCGCGAGACGGCAACGCCATATCCCAGACAGGCCAACCCATAGAGTACGAGGAAGGGAATCAGGTAGTAGAGCAAATCGTGCAGGAGCGCCATCCCTACGAAGCAGGCTGCCGTCAGCAAACCGCTCGCTGCTATCACAGGCAGGGTGCCACGCCCCAAGCCCTGAAATAGACGGCTTTGAAATGCGCCTTGGTTGTGTTTATGCATGCCCAGCTCAGATCCGTGGATCGTCTGCGCAGACCAGTTAACTCTCCACCGCGACAACCAGAGCTTGTCACTCCCCCCGGGAGTCGGTGCTCTTTCCTCAAGTGAACTTGGTTCGTTCCCCCTCTCTACCATCACTCTGCATGTCAAGTTGCCGCTTAATACATTCGACCGCTTTCGCCAGCGGGAATATCTGTTCGCTAACCCGCGTATCGGTGGCGTTGGGAGAGATGAGTGGATGCCAGTGGAGCACCGTTCTTCCTCTCTGTCAGACGATCCTCTGGATACAGCCATGATAAACCTCCGGTCACATTGGTTACCAACTTCTTGATTCTGTCTGCACAGCCAGGAGTGATGATCTGGGGATGTATTGCCACCTTGGTGGGTCTGGTCGTGCGACCACTGGGGCGGGTGAGCGGCTGGACGGCGTGGGTGTGAAGAAACCGGGTTTTTCAGAAAAACCCGGTTTCTGCCTGGCTGGCAAGTGCTGGTGGATGGTGGCACCATCACCGACGGGGCGCAGGTGTGGGTGGAGCTGGATCGGGCCGGAAAGTCAGGTACGTCTCGGTGGCTGCATGCAGATCTGAGTAAACGCCCCTGTAAGCCGAGGGAAGCAGCGCGGACACCTGAACCATGATCTCGTCAACCATCTGTTGGCGCACCTGGCGGGTCACTTTGACCTCGCCCGCATTAAGGTAGAACGGCTTGCCGACGGCGATGTGGAAATCGGTGCGCCGCAATCGGCGCAGGTTGTCCTTGTAGTGCTCGCTACCGTAGTAGGCAACGGGCAACAGGGGGGCGCCGCTGTGTAATGCCAGGAGCACCACACCTGGGTGGGCTTTCTGTAAGCGGCCATGCTCGCTGCGGGTTCCCTCGGGGGAGATGATCGCAATGTAACCCGCTTTCAGCATCTCCAGCCCCCTGCGTACAGCGGCCACGTCGGCTTCACCTCTGCGCAGTGGAATGATCCCACACACGTCTAACAACCAGCGTGACCAACGGCTATACCAACGATGGGCCGACACGAAACCGGTCACCGGACGTGGCTGCAGGCGGGTATAGATGATGGGGATTTCCAGGATGTTGACGTGATTGGTGACGATGATCAACGGCCCTTGAGGCGGTACCTGGGCCAATTGCACGTCGTCTATGCGGCAAAGCAGGCTCGTCAGACCCTTGAAAGTCGCGACTACGATACGCTGGCTGATTGTCATGGAACGCCCCCTGGAGGTTGGTAGAGCACCCCAATCTGGCGCGGTAGCAACTCGATCTCCAGGTGCTGCCCATCAACGCACAGGATCTCCCCATCCGTTTGAGCGGGCAGCGCGCCTTCAACGGCTGTAATGGATATGTGCGCTGCTTGTCCGGTCGTAATCGGCTCCTGGGTGGCCTGTGTGCCGCGGAGGAAATGCGGGATGAGGCTGAACATGCGAGCGCGGCTCACCTCGTGAGCGATACACAGATCGAACAAGCCGTCGTCGGGTTTGGCATCGGGTGCCATCAGGAAGCCACCACCCAACCGGCGCCCGTTCATGATCGAGATCATCAACGAAGGCTGGGTGAGCGTCTGGCCGTCGTACTCGACGGTGGTGAGCGGGGCCCTGTAATACAGAAAGATGGTTTTGAGCACGGCGATAAAGAAACTCAGAAACCCACCGAGCCGGGGTAGTTTAGCAACTTCGATGGTGCCGATGGCGTCAAACCCCACATCGACGCAGTTGCCGAAATAGCGTCCTTGGGGAAAGAGGCCGCCAACGACCCGCCCGATGTCAATCATCCGCCGGTGGCCCTCAACCAGCACCTGGCAGGCAAGTTCCAGGTCGTGGGGGACGCCTACGCCGTGGGCGAAGTCATTGCCGCGACCCACACCCAAAACGCCCAGCGCACACGAGTGGTAATCCGCCTGCCTGGCCTCCATCAGGCCATTGATCACCTCGTTCGAGGTGCCGTCGCCGCCGGCAGCGACGATGACGTCACATCCTGCAATGACGGCCTCCTGGGCAAGTTCTGCAGCGTGCCAGGGCTGTTGGGTGCGCACGATGTCAAAGTCGAGACCGTGTTTGGTTAGCAAGCGCTCGATCTGAGGAATGGCACGCTCTCCGGCTCCCCCGCCGGCAATTGGATTGGCGATGATCTTGTATTTTCTCATCCTTCTCCTTGTCGCCATTATGCTTTCTCCTCCGCGGGCTGAGAGCGGACCAGCACGGTCCAGGTCCCCTTCTGCACCACCTCATCCCGCTGGTTCAGGAGGGTCACGGATAAGGTGACGAAGCCGCCACCCAGGCGCTGCATCTCCTTCTTCTGGCTTACCTGCGCCCGCAGCCGGATCGTGTCGCCGATGAGGATGGGGGCGCGAAACTTCCAGTCTACGCCGATGAGGGCCTCTGCTGTCCCTTCCAGGAGGCCAGTTCGCCAGGCCAGTCCGCTGGCGACTGACAGCCCCAGCAGGCCGTGGGCAACCCGCTCACCGAAGATCGTCGTCTGGGCATACTCGGCGTCGGTATGGAGAGGGTTGTAGTCGCCGGAGATGCCGGCGAAAGACACGACGTCCGCCTCGGTGATGGTCCGGCTGGGACTCTCGACCACGTCGCCGACAGCCAATTCCTCAAAGTACCGCCCCCGTGCCTGTTTCGTCTCCGTCATTCTTGTCCCTCCTTCAGACGTACCAACGCCGTCATGGTCGTCCTTCTCTCCTCCGGCCATCATCCAGGGAATCCTGCGTCCAGAGGGCGGCCAGCCACCGCCACAGCCGCCGCAGCCAGGAACGGAGCGCTGCCAGGTTGTAGCGCAGACGGTGCACGAAGCGCTGCCAACGTGGCGCTGGCGCCGGCTGCGGGCGAGTCCAGCGGATGGCCGCTGCGCCCCACGTGAGCCCTGCGCCGAATCCTACGCAGACCACCAGGTCGCCCGGCTGGATGCGGCCCTCCTCCACTGCCTCGCTCAGGGCGATGGGGATGGAAGCGGCGGAGGTGTTGCCGTACCGCTCCAGGTTGCTGTAGACCACCTCTGGGGGCAGGTCCAACGCCCGAGCCGCCGCCTCGATGATGCGCTGATTGGCCTGGTGGGGGATCAACAGGTTCAAATCGGCCAGCGAGAGCCCGGCCATCTCCAGCACCTGCTGCGTGGCAGCGGGCATAACCCGCACAGCGAAGCGGAAGACCTCTCGTCCCTTCATCTGGATAAAGTGCAAGCCCTCTGCCACGGTTTGATGCGAGGCTGGGTTCCGGCTCCCCCCGGCAGGCAACCGCAAGAGATCCCCGCCGGAGCCATCGGCGCCCAGGAGCGTGGCGAGCACCCCGCCCTCGTCTTCGCCCGCCTGCAGGACCACCGCCCCGGCCCCGTCACCGAACAAGACACAGGTGGCCCGGTCGGTCCAGTCGGTGATGCGGGAAAGGGTCTCCGCGCCGATCACCAACACCGTCCGGTAGACTCCGGCGGACACCAGGTGCGCGGCGATGCTGAGGCCGTAGACGAAGCCGGAACAGCCCGCCGAGAGGTCGAAGGCAGCCGCGTGAGTGGCTCCCAGCGCGTCCTGGACCAGGCAGGCGGTAGCGGGGAAGAGGTAGTCGGGCGTGACGGTGGCGACGACGATCAGGTCAAGCTGGGCCGGGCTGAGCCCCGCCACCTCCAGGGCCTGGCGAGCGGCCTGGAGCGCCGTGCTGGCCGTCGTCTCACCGTCCCCGGCGACGTGACGCTCGCGAATGCCGGTCCGGGTGCGGATCCACTCGTCGGAGGTATCAATTGTGCGCGAGAGATCGTCATTCGTCAGCACCCGCCCCGGCACATACTTTCCCCAGCCGACGACGTGGGCGTGGGTCTTCATCAGGTTTACTCCCAGCGGCGGAAGATCAGGCACCCGTTGTGGCCGCCGAAGCCGAAGGAATTGGACAGGGCCACCCGGGGTTCCAGCCGTCGCGCCTGGTTGGGTACATAGTCCAGGTCGCACTGCGGGTCGGGATGTTCGTAGTTGATGGTTGGATGGACCCAGCCGGTCTCCAGGCTCTTGAGGCACGCAATGGCCTCGACCGCCCCCGCCGCCCCCATCAAGTGACCCAGCATGGACTTGGTGGAGCTGACCACCAACCGGTCGGCGTGGGGGCCGAAGACAGTGCGGATGGCCCGGGTCTCGATGCGGTCGTTGAGGAGGGTGCTGGTGCCATGGGCGTTGATGTAGTCCACATCCTGGGGGGCCAGGCCCGCGTCGTGGAGTGCCTGTTCCATCGCCCCCGCCGCTCCCTCCCCCGTCTCCTCCGGCGCGGTGACGTGATAGGCATCGGCAGTGGCCCCGTAGCCGACCAGTTCGCAGTAGATGCGGGCACCGCGCTGCCGGGCGTGCTCCAGGCTCTCCAACACCAGCACCCCGGCTCCTTCCCCCATCACGAAGCCGTCCCTCTCGGCGTCGAACGGGCGGCTGGCCCGCTCGGGCTCGTCGTTACGTGTGGAGATCGCCCCCATGTTCCTGAAGGCAGCGAGGGAGACAGGGGCGATGACCGCCTCGCTTCCGCCGCAGATCATCACCTCCGCGCGCCCTCGCCGGATCACCTCCGCCGCCTCCCCGATGGCGTGAGAGCCTGTGGCACACGCGGAGGCTACACAGAGATTGAGGCCTCGCAGGCCATAGACGATGGCGACAGCAGCGGAGGCTGCATTTGGCATCATCATCGGTATCATGAAAGGACTCACACGGCGGGGGCCGGACGTGTGGAGGAGGTCATAGTTCTCCAGTAGAGTGTGGACACCGCCAACGGCGCTGCCGATGAGCACGCCGACCTGCCGCCTATCTTCTCCGTTGAACTGCAGCCCGGCGTCTGCCAATGCCTGCCGGGCAGCCTCCAGCGCGAAGAGAGTAAAACGGTCGTTTCGGCGAGCCTCCCGGTGCCCGAAGAGGGCCACCGGATCAAACGCCTTGACTTCGGCGGCAATCCGCACCTCCAGAGCGGACGGATCGAACAGGGTGATGGGGCCGATGCCACTGCGGCCTGCTAACAGACCCTCCCACAGCGTGGGCACGTCGTTCCCCAATGGTGTGACTGCGCCTAGACCGGTGACGACCACGTGTCTTCCCATTACTATCCCCCCCTTGGATAAGGCTTGTAGAAAGGAAAACACCGACACCCCCTGAAAGTTGCGGGTCTGCAGTCGCTTGCCAACACCACCCGCTATGGCCGGTCTCCGACCGTGCCACCTCGGTCTCTTTTCTGGAGGTCGAGCCCACGGCTGATCATCTTCTGCGTCACTTGCAGGGGGGGATGGTGTTATTATAGGCAGTCAATCTTCCAGACTGGAAAGGAGATCGCGTCGTGGGCAAAGAGAATCTGAGGGACCGCTGGGCGCTGATCCTGGGAGCCTCCAGCGGCTTCGGCGCGGTGACGGCGCGCGCCCTGGCCCAGGCCGGCATGCACATCTTCGGCGTGCACCTGGACACGCGGGCAACCCTGGAGCGGGCCCGGCAGGTGCAGGCAGACATCGAGGCGGCCGGACGACGGGCAGTCTTGTTCAACGTCAACGCCGCCGACGCGCATAAGCGTGCACGGACACTGGACCGCATCCAGGAAGTGCTGGCGGAGGAGGGGAGGGGGGCGATCCACTGTGTGCTCCACTCCCTGGCCTTTGGATCGCTCCTCCCCTTCATCGCCGACGACCCAGAGAAGGCCATTGGCGAGGCCCACATGGACATGACACTGCGGGTGATGGCCCACAGCCTGGTCTACTGGGTGCAGGACCTGGTGCGGCGGCGGCTGCTGGTGCGCGGCAGCCGGGTCTATGCCCTCTCCAGCGGCGGGGCGGAGCGAGTGATGGTGCACTACGGGGCGGTGTCGGCGGCTAAGGCAGCGCTGGAGAGCCACGTGCGGCAGTTGGCGCTGGAATTGGGGCCGCGGGGGATCGCGGTCAACTGCCTGCGGCCCGGCGTCACCGACACGCCGGCCCTGCGGGCCATCCCTGGCCACGAGCGTTGGGTTCAGCAGGCGCTGCAGTGCAACCCCGGGGGCCGGCTCACCACCCCCGAGGACGTGGCAGCGGTGCTGGTGGCCCTGGCCGACCCGTCTGTCACCTGGATCAGCGGCACCGTGATCGGCGTTGATGGTGGGGAATTTATCGCTGGCTAACAGCCTGCCGGAGGAGAAGATGGAGCAGCATTTGGTGGCGCTTCAATTTCCAGGGCAGGGCTCTCAGCACGTGGGGATGGGGAAGGATCTGTGCGCGCTCTCGCCGGCCGCGGCAGAGGTTTTCGCCCAGGCGGACCAAATACTGGGATTCCCCCTCTCCCGCCTGTGCTTTGAAGGACCGCCGGAAGTGCTGGACGACACCGCCTACACCCAACCGGCGGTGCTGACCGCGAGCGTTGCAGCGCTGCGGGCGCTGGAGGAGCGCTCCTGGCGCCCGGCCTTCGTAGCCGGACACAGCCTGGGGGAGTTCGGCGCCCTGGTCGCCGCCAGCGTGCTAACCTTCGAGGAAGCGCTGCTCCTGGTGCGGGAGCGCGGGCGGTTGATGAAGAGGGCCGGGGAACACCACCCGGGTGGCATGGCAGCCGTGATCGGGCTGGAGGCGACCCAGGTCGAGGCGATGTGCGTCCCGATCCGCCAGGCCACCGGTGGCTACGTGGGAGTGGCCAACGACAACTGCCCGGGGCAGGTGGTCATCTCCGGTGACGAGGAGACACTTCAGATGGGCATGGAGGCAGCGAAGGCAGCCGGGGCCAGGCGAGTGGTCCGCCTGGCGGTCAGCATCGCTGCTCACTCTCCCTTGATGGCCGAGATCGCCGTTGCTTTCCGGCGGGTCCTGGAAAAAGTCGCCATCCGGCCGCCCCAAATCCCCTTCGTGCCTAACGCCACGGCCGACCCACTGACGGAGCCCGCTCAAATCCGGGAGGTCTTGGGCCGGCAACTCACCTCCCCCGTCCACTGGACCAGGTCGGTTCAGTGGATAATTCGCCAGGGGGGCATCTGCTTCGTCGAGGCCGGTCCTGGGGAGGTGCTCACCGGCCTGTTGCGCCGCATAGACAGAGCGGTGGAGGGGCTGACGGCTGCCCAGGCCCTGGCCCATAGCACGACGTGAAGCGCACAGCCCGAAGGGAGAAGTATGGACAAGCCGCTAGAAAATAGGGTCGCCGTGGTGACCGGTGCGTCCCGCGGCATCGGCCAGGCGATTGCGCTGGAACTGGCCCGCCGGGGAGCGCGGGTGGTGGTCAACTACAACCGCAGCGCGGAGGCCGCGGCGGGGGTGGTCGCCGCCATCGAGGCGGAGGGGGGTGAGGCAATGGCGGTCCAGGCAGACGTCTCGGACTTTGCCCAGGCCAGGGCGCTCATCCAGACCACGGTGGAGACTTACGCCCGGCTGGACATCCTGGTCAACAACGCCGGGGTCACCCGCGACCAGGTCATCCTGCTGATGAAAGAAGAAGATTGGGATACGGTCATTCGGGTAGACCTGAAGAGCCTGTTCAACACCTGCAAGGCTGCCGCGCGGACGATGGTGCGCCAGCGCTATGGCCGCATCATCAACGTCTCCTCCGTGGTCGGCATCGCCGGCCAGGGTGGGCAGACCAACTACGCCGCCGCCAAGGCCGGTGTGATCGGCTTCACCAAGAGCCTGGCGAAAGAACTGGGGCCACGGGGGATCACCGTCAACGCGATCGCCCCGGGGTTGGTCCGCACCGACCTGACGGCCGACCTGCCAGATGAACTTGTCCAGAAGGCCGTTGACCTGACGCCGCTCAAGCGAGTCGGCCGCGCCGAGGAGATCGCCTACGCCGTGGCCTTCCTGGCCTCCGACGAGGCCGCTTTCATCACCGGCGTGGCCCTGCCAGTGGACGGCGGCCTGGTGATGTCTGGCTAGAGCGCATAAGAGAAGCGTGGCTCCCCGTACTTGCGTCGCTCTCGGAAACATTTATGATGAGGACCGAGACCTCAAACCATACCCATGCCGCCCCAGTATTCAATCGGTCAGCGTGAGGTGCAAGAAGTACGTCAATTGGGGTAACGGGGTCCAACATCACGATCATCTCCGGCATTTTCGCCGGCTGGCCAGGCGGCTGTTCGGCCAGCCCTTCAGCTCCGCTCAGGGCAAGCGACGGGCGGTGTGGGTCGCCATCGCGGGCGTGGCGGCCTGCACGATGTTCGTGGGTGCCTCGGCGGTGGTGGTGCGGGCGGCATTGATGGGCATCCTCCGCCTGTGGCGCCGGCACCTGGGGCGTGCCGCCTTCGCCCCTGTCTCGCTCGCCGCCGCCGCGATCGTGCAGATCACCCTGCTCCCCATCATGCTGTACTATTTTGGGCAGCTCTCGCTTGTCACGCTGGTCACCAATTTTCTGATCCTCCCGGCCCAACCAGGCGTGATGATCTGGGGAGGCCTCGCCCTGCTCCTTGGCCTGGTCGTCCAGCCGTTGAGCCAGGTGGTCGGGTGGGTAGCCTGGGTGTTCCTCACCTACACGATCGGGGTGGTGCAACTTACGGCGCAAGCCCCTCTCGCCTCAGCGCCGATGTCGCTGCCCACCCTGACCCGTTGATACCCCTCAGCGGTTGCGGAGGATGGCGGGCAGATAAACACGGTGCTGCACGACATAGTAGGTGCGCATCACCAGAGCATAGGGTTGCGGCCCCTGGGGCACGTTGTACCCTTGTACCTGGATGGTGTAGATGCCCAGGGTAGGGGTCAGTACATCCACCCCCACCAGGTTGTTCACTCGATCGGCCTCTGTCTCTTCTCCCGGCGTGGAGGCCACGGCGCGGATGGCCCAATTACCGTCCGGGGCACCCGCGCAGGGCAGGACACACCACGACATCCAGTCGAAATGGACGTAGCTACGCCCAGTGGGAGAGGTGGGGTCCAGGGCCAAGTAGGGGTTACTCGACGCCCCACCGACGTAGTTGAGCTCAACGTAGAAGTCGCCATCGGTAATGGTGGTTCCCTCCAGGTTCACCGTGAACCACCCGTCGGCGACGGGGGCCGCCCCCTTCTCCAAGAGCACGGTGCCGGGCTTTCCAGAGCCGCCGTCATCGTCCAGCACCCGGACTTTGAAGTAAGGGTAGGAAACTTCGGAGACGATCAAGAAGAACTGGGCTCTGTTCACCACGGCGGGATAGGCAGTGGGGGTGAAGCGGACGGCAAAGCCGCGGCTGGACCGAGTCCACCGGTAGACGCTGCTGTAGCTGCTGTCATCGTAGATCAGGTGCTGGGAGGCGTCCCGCCGGCTGGCGTTAGTGGGGTAGAGCAGGCCGCCGTCGGGGGCGGTGACTATCAGGTCCAAGTCGTTGACCAGCCCACCGGCAGCGGCTGGGCTTCCTGGATAGTCACTCCAGGCCAGGGTGACCCGCAACGATTGATCGGGGTGGACCACGGTGAAGGGGTAGGTGTCCACCCCGCTGGTCTGGAGGCCGGGGGATTGGTCCACAAAGGCCATGGTCAGGGGATTGGCGGGGAAGAGGGTACGGGCCAGGTCCACCCGCCCCCATCCCTCCACGGGATTCGGGCGGGTGCCGACCTCCACCGGGCCGGCCGATGGCCCTATCCCCCAATACGCGTACTTCACGTCCTCGTTGGTCGAATCGTAGTAACCAATGTGAGGGCGGCCCGAGATGTCCAATGCTAAAGACGGGACCAAGCCTACTCCACCAGGGCAGTCCACTTTCTCTATGCGCCAGGAGACACCATCGTGCCAGGCGTATTTTAGGTCTGCGCTGGTCGAATCGTAGTAACTGATGTGGGGATGATCCGAACTGTCCAGTGCCAGGGAGGTGTACAGATCGGTAGTCAATTCCCTGCGATACATGCTGTCCACCGTCTCACTATACCACGAGGTGCCATCGTGCCATGCGTACTTCAGGTCATAGCGGTTCCAATTGCTAGAGAAGTCGTAGTAGCTGATGTGGGGATGATCCGAACTGTCCAGTGCCAGGGAGGTGTCCATGTAGCCAGCGGTGGCCACCGTCTCGCTGTACCACGTGGTGCCATCGTGCCAGGCGTACTTCAAGCCGGAATGGAGGCAGCTGATGTGGGGATGATTCGAACTGTCGAGCGCCAGGGAGGAGGAGTAGCCGCCTTGTCCAGCGCTGCCCACCGTCTCGGTGAGCCACGCGCTGCCATTGTACCAGGCGTACTTGAGGTCACCGAGGTCACCGCTGATCGAATCGTGGTAGCTAATATGGGGGTGATCCGAACTATCCAGTGCCAGGGAAGTGTCTGCACTCCAGTAGCCCGAGTTCATGTCCACTGTCTCGCTGTACCATGCGGTGCCATCGTGCCAGGCGTACTTCAGATCACCGATTCTCAAATTGTAGTAGCTGATGTGGGGATGATCGGAACCGTCTAGTGCCAGGGAAGTGCCTCCTCCACCCCAGCTCGCGGGGATCAAGTTCATGTCTACCGTCTCGCTGTACCACGTGGTGCCGTCGTGCCAGGCGTACTTCAGGTCCGAGTAATAGTCGGGGTAGTAGTCGTAACTGATGTGGGGGTGACCCGAACCGTCCAGTGCCAGCGAGGCGTGTTCGCCCACCCAGCCCTCGCTGTCCACTGTCTCGATGTGCCAATAGGGGACCGGCGAGCCGAATTGGCCCGGGGCCAGTTCCTGTGCACCATTGGCTAATGTCGCCTTCACCAGTGCCGCGCTGGGCTCCACCCCCTGGGTACGCGTATAGTACTCCCGCACCAATGCCGCCGCTCCCGCCACCAATGGTGTCGCTATGCTGGTCCCTCCGCTCCACAGGTAGTCTGCGTTCACCCTGCCCCACAGCGTCCCGGATGCCGAATAGGATCGAGTCGAGGCGATGTTCGTCCCTGGGGCCACCACATCCGGCTTGGTCCGTCCGTCCAACGTCGGCCCGCGACCGCTGAAGGCCGCCATCCCTCCTGGATCGTCCGAGATGTGGTCGCTCGCGATCGGGTTCACTGGATAAAGTGTCGCCCAACCCCCAGTGCCCCAGACGATGTCGTAGCGCGGCGATGGCGATGAGCCTGGCGGGCGCAGGCTCTCCGTGGCCCCCACCGTGATCGCATTCTTGGCCGTCCCCGGTGCATCTAAGGAAATCCCGTCCACCCGTCCATCGGCGTCGGCGTCTTCTCCATGGTTGCCCGCGGCAAAGAGGATCACCATGTCCGGGTGGTCCCACACGAACTCGTCCACGTTCTGGGATTCGCTGGTATACGCTCCATCCACCGCCCCCCCCCAACTGTTGCTGTGCACCCGGGCTCCGGCATCGTAGGCTTGCCCAAAGAGGATGTTCAGGTCCGCGGGTATACCTGTCAGAGCTCCGTCGTAGTTCCTCTCCACCGCTTGAAAGACCAAACCCGCCTCCGGAGCCATCCCCACGTAGGCGGTGTCCGGGTAATTGTGGTCCGCAGGATCACTGCCCGAGCGTAGCCCGTTCCCCAGAACCGAACCCGCTACGTGGGTCCCGTGCCCGCTGTTCACGTCGTCGGCCCCATCTCCCACCAGGTCAAACAGCGCTACTACCCGAGAGCCACCAGTCCCGTCCTCGAAATCGTCGTGCAGCGCGGAAGGATCTGTGGAGCCCTGGTCCAGTCCGCTGTCCGCTACGGCCACGATCTGGCCCTCACCGCGTAGGCCATGGGTGTCCCAGACCTCCCGCACGTTCATGATGTCGGCGACTACGTTATTGGCCAGTTCCCATTGAGGTGCCCGCTCGATCCACTTTACGCCGGGCAAGCGAACGGCCTCGATCAGTCTCTCGGCGGGTAGGTCTACGCGAATGGTCCCTTTCCACTTGCTGTGAGCCACATCGTGGACGGTTCCACCCAGTCCGCGCAACGCCTCGGCAGCGGCCTGTACGTCCTCGTCAGCGAAAAAGAGAACGGTGAGGGACAGGACACCTTTCTCCGCCAGCAAGGGGCGGGCCTCCAACTCGCCAGTGGGAGATGCAGCCGGAACAGAGTCAGCTCCTTGGCCCGCCGTGGCCAGCAGGGCAGAGGCCAGGCGGTAGGCAGGCTGGTAGACCCCCACCCAACGCACGAAGGGGAGGGCTTCCACGCGCCTGCGGGCCGTGGCGTCCAGCCTGGCGATGAAAGTAAAGTCGGGAATGTAGTCATAGAGACGGGCGCCGATCTGGGTCACGGCCTCCTTCCACTCTGGCCGAATGGGACCTTGAAACTGGATGAGGTAGTAGCCAGGCTGGTCGGAGGCGTAGCCGTCCAGGCGAAGCGCCGAGGCCAAGGGGGGCTTGGCCGTTCCATCCAGAGGATCGAAGGTGTAGTTAGCGAGGTAGATGTAGGGTCCCTGCCTGCCCAACTCTGGCGGAGGTGGCGCTTGCAGGTCAGCGCGCAGCACCCCGGTGTGAGCGGCTTGCTTTCCGGCAGGCATTGGTATAGGCGTTGCCATGAATGGTGGAGAGCCTGTCGCCAACAGGTTTCCCCCCAGCAGGAGCATGACGACGGTTAGCAGCGCCCCAATAGTGCGGAATCTGAAGTTGCGGTTCATTTTTTGCCTCCCTTTCTAACTAATACAACAATGACACATTAATTACAGAGATGCGCCGACTTGGCATAATCTGGCAACAGTGTGCTGATTCTGGATGAAAGTGCGAATGCCAAGGTGGGTGAGCACAGCGCCGGGAGTGTACGTCAACATAATGGCCGCTTGCGGAAAGAAGACATGTGTCAGGCGGGGGTGTTCCTGGCCTTGGCCAACGGTCATACCTGTGTGGAGCGTTCCATTCAGGATGCGAAGTCCGAACTGGGCTGGGATGAGTTTCAGGCGCAGAAACTCCGAGCCTGGGAGCACCAACTGGCCCTGACGGTACCGGCCTCGTGGCTCATTGCCCAGACCCGCCTGGACTCGGCCCAGGGCTTCCCGCCCGATCCTGCTTTGCAGGAAGCCCTGGACGTGGTAGTTACAGTCTTCGTTCCTTACTCCCCACTCCGGTTGTCCTTTAACGTCCCTGGCCGGTAACTGATCTCCGAAAAGACCGTCCTGCACTTCTGCCCCGTCGGCGATTGAGATGAAAACCCCACCCTCAGATTGTCCATCTTCCCCAACGTAAAGTACCTGACCAGATGCCAATAGCGACCGTCTCGAGAATAATGAAACGCAATGGTCGGGGTACTCCGCGCTAGACGCAGATAGATTTCCTGGCCTTCTATGATCACCGAATTGCAGTCGTCGGAAACCCCGCGCGTAACGACCGAAACGATCATGGGCTGCCGTTGCGGCGAGTACTCGAAACACAGTTTGGCCCACAGGTCATCTCGTTCACGCACCTGCAGCACGCCAGCATCGAACGCTGAAGCGAAATCCACCGTAACCCTGGCACTCAGAAGAAAATTCGCGTCCGGCGGCGTAAAAAGTGCGCCCGGCGCATTGTCTCTGGTATAGTTCCCCGCTGGATCGATGAACCAGTCTGTGTTTTCTCCTGCCACGATTGTCAGGTTATTTCCATGCTCAACTTTCCAATCCAGAGGGTGATTCTTCCATTCGAGTTCCCCAGGGATGGTTGGCAACCTGAATTTGGTCATTCGTTATCTCCCATCTCTCTTTGTTTCCCCTTCGGGAGTCACCCTCTTGGGAGTTGCTCCCTCTCTTGCCCTAATTGGCTACCCCTTACGAGCAGCACGTACATTGTAGTGCAACCTTGCGTGGAAGTCAATACCCAAATGCGCGCCGGGTGCCAGCAGGTGAGCCGATTTGAGCAGTTTGCCCTTGTGGGGTATACTTGAACCACACTCGCAGAAAGGCAGGTACAGACGATGAAAGACAGAAAACTACTCATGATCCCCGGCCCGATCGAGTTCACGCCGGAGGTGCTGCGGGCGATGGGGATGCCCACCACCAGCCACGTGGCTCCCAACTTCATCGAGGTCTTTGGCCAGGCGCTCGAGCGGCTGCGGCAGGTGTTCCTATGCCCGGGCGGGCAGCCGTTCGTCATCGCCGGCTCCGGCACGCTGGCGATGGACACCGCCGCCGCCAACCTGGTCGAACCCGGCGACAGGGCGTTGGTGGTGAACACCGGCGTCTTTGGCGACCGTTTCGCCGCCATCCTGGAGCGGTACGGCGCGGCGGTGACGCAGGTGCGTACCCCGGCTATCGGCGACGCACCAGCGCTCGAGGAAGTGGAGGCCGCGCTGAAGCAGGGGGGCTACAAATTGATGACCGTCACGCACGTGGACACCTCGACCGGCGTGCGCACGGACGTGAAGGGGCTGGCCGCGCTGGGGCGCGCGCACGGGACGCTGAGCGTGGTGGACGGCGTGTGCGCGGTGGCCGGCGAGGAGATGCGCCAGGAGGAATGGGGGATTGACCTGGCGCTTACCGCCTCGCAGAAGGCCATCGGCACGCCGCCGGGGCTGGCGCTCGTGATGGTCGGGCCGCGGGCGATGGAGGCCTTCCGCTCGCGCAAGTCCCCGGTGGGCAACTATTACGCCGACTGGGCGCTGTGGCTGCCGATCATGGAAGCCTACGAAGCGCGCCGCCCGGCTTACTTTGGCACGCCGCCGGTGAACCTGATCTGGGCGCTCAACGTGAGCCTGGGCCAGATCCTGGACGAGGGGCTGGAGGCGCGCTTTGCCCGCCACCGCCGGCTGAGCGACGCGTTCAAGGCGGCGATTGCGGCGTTGGGGATGCAGCAGGTGCCGGTGAGCCCGGACAAGATGGCAACGACACTAACCGCCCCGTACTACCCCGATGGGGTGGATAGTAAGTTGTTGGGATACGTGAACCAGGCAGGAGCCATCCTGGCGGGCGGCCTGCACGCGGCGATCAAAGAGCGCTACTTCCGCATCGGCCACATGGGCGCAGTGAGCGCGTCCGACATCCTGTCCACCGTGGGCGCCATCGAGCAAGGGCTGGTCCAGGTGGGGTACGGGTTTAAGCCTGGGGTGGGACTGGCGGCAGCGCAGGAAACCCTAATTCGTAATTCGTAATTCGTAATTCGTAATTCGTAACACGGAACACGCAACACGCAACACGTAACACGTTTCAATTGGGAAGCCCATGTACAATAAAGTGAATGCTGATATTATCGCGGCACTACAACGGATCGTGGGTGAGGGCAACGTGCTGGTCGGGGCGGAGGCGCTGGAGCCTTACGCGCACGACCAGGTGGTGGGCTTGCGGGCCGAGCCCGAGGTGGTCGTCAGGGTCACCAGCGCCGGGCAGATCGCGGAAATCTTCAAATTGGCCCAGCGGGAGCGCGTGCCGGTGACGCCGCGCGGCGCGGGCTACGGCCTCAGCGGCGGGGCCGTGCCCGTCTGTGGCGGCATCGTCCTCTCGACGGAGAAGATGAACCGCATCCTGGAGATTGACCGGGAGAACCTGATGGCCACCGTCGAGCCGGGGGTAATCACCGGCGACATCCACCGCGCGGTCGAGGCGGTGGGGCTATTTTATCCGCCCGACCCGGCCAGCCTCGATTCGTGCTCCATCGGTGGGAACATCGCCGAGGGCGCGGGCGGCCCGCGGGCGGTCAAGTACGGGGTGACCCGCCACTACGTGTGCGGGCTGGAGGCAGTGTTGCCCTCGGGCGAAATCATCACCTGCGGCGGCAAACTGGTCAAGAACGTCACCGGCTACGACCTGCTCCAACTGTTGATCGGTTCGGAGGGCACGCTGGCGGTGGTGACCAGGATCATCCTGCGCTTGATCCCTCTGCCCAAGGTGCAGGTGGACCTGCTGGTGCCCTACGACGACTTCCAGGCGGCCGCCGACACCGTGTCGGACATCATCGCCCACCGCATCCTGCCCACGACGATCGAATTTATGGAGCGGGATAGCGTCCTGGCCGTCGAACGGCTGTCGCAAAAGCAGGTGCCGCACGACGACGCGCAGGCTCACCTCCTGATCCAACTCGACGGCAACCGCCCGGAGGCGGTGGATGCGGACTACCAGATGGTGGGCGAGTTGTGCATGCAGCACGGGGCGCGGGAAGTGCTGGTGGCCAAAGACAGGCGCACGCGCGAGCGGCTGTGGGAAGCACGCCGCCTGATCATCGAGGCACTCAAGCACGAGAGCCCGATCAACCACATGGAGGACGTCGTCGTGCCTCGTGCCGAGATCCCCCGGCTGCTGAAAGGGATCAAGGAGATCGCCGCGCGGTACGCAGTGCGCATCGTGTGCTTTGGCCACGCGGGCGACGGGAACGTGCACGTCAACGTGCTCAAGGACGACGTCCCCGCCGAGCGGTGGGAGGCGCTCGTCCCGGCGACGACCGAAGAGATGTACCGGCTCACACTGTCGCTGGGGGGGACAATCACCGGCGAGCACGGGGTCGGGTGCACCCGCCGCCGGTACCTGCCCATGGCGCTCGACGCGGCACAGATCGAGATCATGCGGCAGATCCGGGCCGTCTTCGACCCCCACCACATCCTGAATCCGGGGAAGATATTTCCGTAGGGAGGGAAGGGAGGGAAGGGAGGGGATGTAGGACAAGATGCTATCTTGTCCATAGAATCCGTGCAATTCGTGTTCATCCGTGTCCGATTAATTCGATTGTGGCAGGAGGCCACATTATGGACAAACCGACTATCTCGTTGAGTGGGGTGTTTCCGCCCATCCCCACGCCGTTCGACGCGGGGGGTGAGGTCGCGTATCAGGCGCTGGCCGACAACCTCGAACGCTGGAATCAGCACGACCTGGCCGGGTACGTGGTGCTGGGCTCGAACGGCGAAGCGGTCTATCTAACCGAAGAGGAAAAACTGCGCGTCCTGGAAACGGCCCGGCGGGCCATTCCGGCGGGCAAACTGATGATCGCCGGCACCGGCTGCGAATCCACGCGCGGGACGAGCGCGTTCACCCGCCAGGCCGCGCTCACGGGCGCCGACGCGGCGCTCGTCGTGACGCCGCACTACTTTGGCAGCAAGATGACGCCCGATAGCCTGGTGCACCACTACCAGGCGGTGGCCGGCGGGTCGCCCATCCCGGTGGTGCTCTACAACGTGCCCGGCTTCACACACGTGGACATGGACGCGGCGACGATCGCGCGCGCCGCCCGCCACCCCAACGTGGTCGGCATCAAAGACAGCGGCGGCAACCTGGCCAAACTGGCCGACGTCGTGCGGCTGACCGGCCCCGACTTCCAGGTGCTGGCCGGGTCGGCCGGGTTCTTCTTCGCCGGGCTGGCGCTCGGTGCGGTGGGGGGTGTGCTGGCGCTGGCCAACGTCGCGCCCCAGCAGTGCATCGGCATATACCGGCTGTTCGAGGCGGGGCGGTGGGACGAGGCGGCCGAACTGCAGCGGCGGATGGTGCCGGTCAACGTGGCGGTCACGGCGCGCTTTGGCGTCTCCGGGCTGAAGGTGGCGCTGGACATGGTGGGTTACTATGGCGGGCCGGTCCGCTCGCCGCTGCTGGATCTCGGTGAGGGCGAGCGCCGGACGCTGCGGGAGGTCCTGGTCGAGGGAGGATTGGTGGGGACTGGTGGTTCAATCTCATCACACATGCTTGACTTGTGAGGTGTTTGCACTTATACTGTTGCGAGGATAGTGCAGGCAGGGATCAGGAGATACACCCTAAATGCCAACTGTGCTGAGAATAGGACCCTACAGATTTTTCTTCGTTTCAGTTGACTACCATGAGCCTCCACATATTCATGTGAGGCAAGAAAACAAGGTCGCTAAATTTTGGCAATTGAAGTTCAAGAAGCGCGCGCTCAAAACGTCACTGTTAGCGAAGACTCGTTAGCCATTGACCTGGTTGATGGGCGTACCATCGTAGTGCCCCTGGTGTGGTACCCACGTTTATGGCATGGCACGCTCGAAGAACGCAGCCATTTTGAGATTACCGGTGACGGTACGCTCATACACTGGCCCGACCTGGACGAGGACCTTAGCGTATCCGGCATCCTGGCGGGGTGCCGATCAGGCGAAAGCCCACAATCATTGAAGAGATGGTTGGTTGAACGCACCTCGCCAAGTCTGTGCGATTTGACCAGGAAATGATGCACGTCTCCCTGACAGATGGACGCATTATCAGTGTTCCAATCCGGTGGTTCCCTCTGTTGCGTGAGGCCACGTCCGAACAGCGGGAGCAATACGAGATTGGCGGTGGGGGCATCAGCCTGCATTGGCCTGAAATTGACGAGGATTTGTCTGTCGCTAACCTGATGGCGGGTGTGGATTGGCAGGCCGCATGAGGCCTGTCATACGTCCAGTCGCATTCGAATATAGTGACTAAGGCATCTCCATTCCGTGCCAGGCCCAGCACCGCCGTAAAACAGACGGTGCTGGGCTGAGATGCTCTCCACTTCCAGCACCGGCTCTTCAGGCCGGCGCTGGGCGGCTGAACACTTTCGCCGTGAGGTAGATATGCGGAAGACCCTCGTGCTGTGTACACTCATTTGCGCCTTGCTGATCGTTTTCAGCGGAATGGCCGGAGCACAGACACCTGAGCCTCCTTCTCCGACCCCGATCGTCGTCACCGCCACACCGATGTCGCAGATCATCGTCGTGACAGCCACCCCCAGCGCCCTGCCAGCGCCCAAGACACTGTGGGACGAACATGGGAAGACCATCGTCGGGGCCCTGGTCGGGCTGCTCTTCGGTGGAATCCTGGTCTGGATGCTCAAGCCAGCCTTCGAACGGCTCGGCAACGCGATTGCCACAGAGCTGGGCCGGCTCGGCTCCGGCTGGGGTTTCAGGAAACGCTACCTGACCCACCTGATCGAAGAGTACCGCGGGCTCAACATCCGCGGCCTGAAGACGAAGGCCCCGGTCACGGTCGAACTCGAGCGGGTGTACGTTTCGCTCCACGCCCAGGTGCCGGATACCGCCTTGGGCCGCCCGGAGCCGCCCCCCTTGAGCGTCGGGCAGGCCATGGTACACCACGCGCGGCTGGCCATCCTGGGCGGCCCCGGTACGGGCAAGACCACGCTGCTGGCCTACCTGACGCTGACCTATGCCCGGGACCAGGCCAGGAAGCGGGTGGGAATCAAGGAGAAACGGCTGCCCATCTTCGTCCCCCTGCGACGGTTGAAGCGCGTGCTGGACGGCGAAGATGGCGTACGCACCCTCCCGGCTTACCTGGCCGGGTGGTACACCGAACTGGGCCTGCGGCCGCGGGAGGGGTTCTTCGAGAAGGCGCTGCAGGATGGGCGCTGCCTGGTGTTGCTGGATGGGCTGGACGAGGTAGCCGACGAGGCAGAACGGCGGCGGATGTCGGAGTGGGTGGACCGGCTGGTGACAATCTATCCTCGTACCCGCTATATTATCACCTCCCGGCCATCAGGCTACGAGAGCGCGCCGCTGGAGAACGGTTTCACCGTGCTGCGCATCCGCGACTTTGCGGCCGAGGAGATCCGGCAGTTCGCGACCAACTGGTGCCTGGCGGTGGAGGTCGCTGCGCAAGGGGAGGACAACCCCACCGCCCGCCGCCGTGCGCAGGACGCCGCACGCGACCTGGAGGCGGCGATCGAAGCCAACGCCGACATCCGCAAACTGGCCGTCAACCCCCTGCTGCTGTCCATCATTGCACTGGTGCACCACTACCGGGACAGGTTGCCCAGGCGGCGGGTGGACCTGTATGGCGAGTGCGTGGACGTACTGTTGGGCCACTGGGACGCGGCCAAGGGATTGGCAGGCCGCCTGTCGCCGGGGCAAAAGCGGGCCGTGCTGCAGCCGTTAGCGCTGGGGATGCACCGGGAGAAGCGGCGCGACATCTCTCGCCGCGAACTGGAAGCACGCATCGGGGCACTGCTGCCAGCAGTGGGTGGGCAGGCGGGGGACGCGGCTGACTTCGTGGACGAGGTGCGCGAGCGCAGCGGGCTGCTGGTCGAGGCCGGGCTGGGCACCTACGCCTTCTCACATCTGACCTTCCAGGAGTACCTGGCGGCGCAGGAGGTGGTGGACAACCAGGAAGTGCGGGGGCTGCTGTTGGAGCAGGCCGGCGACGAGTGGTGGCGGGAAGTGACGCTCCTTTACGCGGGGATGGCCGATGCCACACCTATCGTTGGTGGTCTGCTGGCGGCTGAAGAGGATGAAACTTGCACGCGGCTATTGCTGGCCGGGTGGTGCGTGGCTGAGGCAGCGCGGGTGGGGGAGCCCACGCGCAAGGAGGTGACGCGCCGCCTGGAGGAGAAGTTCGCCGCCTGCACGGGGGAACTGTTCCTGAGCACCGGGCAGGTGTTGGCGGAGATCGCGGGCGAGGACAGCGTGGACTTTTTCCTGCACCTGGCCCACGACGACGCCAGGCGGCGCGGGGCAGCGCTATGGGCGCTGGGACAGATGGGCCGCCAGCCCAACGAGGCCCTGCGCGAGCGAGTGCAGGAGCGACTGTTGGCCTATTTCCAAGGGGAAGATCTGCGGCAAGAGGCGGGCGCCGCATTAGCAGAGGTATGGGGTGCCCAGATGGTGGCCGAGTTGAGCAGGCGCGGATTGTCCCTGCCTCTTGTGAGACAGGGAGCCGAAACGCTGGCCGTTGTCAATGGCCGACTGTTGCTTGAGGCCGTTCGATCGGAGGGGATCGCCTGGCTACGTGAGCTCCTGACGGAAGCAATGGACAAGTTGGATGACCGTGTGCTGCTGGATGCGTTACGGGTAGAGTGTGATGCTGTTATGTTGGCAGTTCTTGCTGCTGTGTTGGATAGGAGAATGGTCGAGATTCCAGCCAGCGAGTTCCTGATGGGCCGTGAGAAACGGAAGGTGTTCGTGGATGCCTTTTGGATTGGCAGGTACCCGGTGACCAACGCCCAATATAAGCGGTTCGTGAATGCCACTGGCCACAAGCCACCCAAGCACTGGCAGGGCGGTACCTATCCAGCCGAAAAGGCCATCCACCCGGTGGTAGATGTGACCTGGGACGATGCTGTAGCATACGCAAAGTGGGCAGGCAAGCGGCTGCCCACCGAGGAGGAGTGGGAAAAGGCAGCCCGCGGCACCGACGGGCGAATGTACCCGTGGGGCAACTACTGGGAGGAAGGTCGCTGCAATACGAGTGAGGCTGGCATCGGTAATACAACGCCGGTGGGTCACTATTCGCCGGGCGGAGACAGCCCGTATGGCTGCGCGGACATGGCGGGGAACGTCTGGGAGTGGACGGCTTCTGCGTGGGAACCTGGGTCCGAGCGACGTGTGGTGCGTGGGGGCTCCTGGGACT
>Ga0315285_10000968_pt1 | contig 29830 bp, 20 predicted proteins | sample YL17G09_36_MG_FD_203698 | JGI IMG/M metagenome (GOLD analysis project Ga0315285, IMG submission 203698) | Sediment microbial communities from Yellowstone Lake, YNP, Wyoming, USA - YL17G09_36 | ecosystem: Environmental > Aquatic > Freshwater > Lake > Sediment | place: USA: Wyoming | collected...
GTAAGATGGTGAGGCCCTCGGTCCTCAGTCGTCCGATGGCGTCGAAGATTTGCCGGATGAGGACCGGCGAGAGGCCGAGCGAAGGCTCGTCCAGCAAGAGGAGACGCGGGCGCGCCATCAGCCCCCGAGCCAGGGCCAGCATCTGCTGCTGCCCCCCGGAGAGTCCCCCAGCGAGGTCGTCCAGGCGCTCCCGCAGCGGGGGAAAGAGTTCGAAGTTTCGCTCCAGGTCGCGAGCCATCGTGGCTGGATCCTGACCCTCGCGCCGGACCAGGGTGCCCAGGAGCAAGTTGTCGCGCACCGTCTGGTCGCCGAAGATGCCCCGGCCCTCCGGCACCAGCACGACTCCGCGGCGCGCCACCCAGTACGAAGCGCGCCCGCCGATCTCTGTCCCGTCCAGCGTGATACGACCGCCCGAGGGAACGAGGATGCCGGCCAGCGTCTTGAGGAGCGTGGTCTTTCCCGCTCCGTTCGCTCCCACGATGGTCACGAGCTCGCCTTCCTGCACGGTCAGCGAGATACCATGGAGCACAGACACGGCACCGTAGCTCACCGAGAGGTCGGAGACGACGAGCGCACTCACGCTGAGGCTCCGAGGTATGCCTCGATCACGGCGGGGTGGCGTCTCACGACATCCGGTGCCCCGCTGGCAATGATCCGACCATAATCGAGGACGCTAACCTGGTCCGACACGGCCATGACCAGATCCATATGGTGTTCCACCAGGACGATCGCCGGCCCGCCGCTGTCGCGCAACGCCGTAAGATTCGCGTCCAGCTCCTGGATCTCACTAGAGGACAGCCCGGCCGCGGGCTCGTCCAGGAGCAGGAGTCGGGGCTTCCGGGCCAGCGCCCGGATGATCTCCAGGCGCCGGCGGAGGCCGGCGGGCAGCGCCTTGGCCGGCCGGTCGGCCCACTCCAAGAGACCCATGGCGCCGATGAGCGCCAGGGCACGTTGCAGTAGCTCGCGCTCCTGGCGTCGCGCCTGCGGCGCTGCCAGGAGGGCGGAGATCACGTTGCCCAGCCTGGGGCCGGCCACGCCCACCGCGACGTTCTCCAGCACCGTGAGATCGCCGAAAAGCTGGGCGGTCTGAAAGGTGCGCGCGACGCCGCGCCGCGCGATGGCGTAGGGAGGCCTGCCTGATACGGATTCACTGTTCAGCCTGACGACGCCTGCATCGGGAGCGTAGTATCCCGACAGGACGTTCAGCAGGGTGGTCTTGCCGGCCCCGTTGGGACCGATGACCGCGTAGATGCCGCGGGCTGGCACGGAAAGGGTAACGTCAGCCAGGGCTGTGACACCGCCGAAGGCAAGGCTGGCGTCCTCCACGCGGAGCAACGGTTGTTCGGGCTCGCCGGCCACGGGCCGGTCGTGGGGTTTGGCTGCATCCGCAGGCGCCAGGTCGGCCTGTGTCCTTGTCTGCGCGCGTCTGCGCGGGAAGATCTGGCGCAGCGCTCCCACCACCCCCGAGGGCAGCCAGTAGATGGACAGCATGAGCAATCCGCCGTACAGGATCAACCGATAGTCCGCCAGGCCGGTGAGCAACTCGGGGAGCAGGGTGAAGACCAAGCTGCCGACCACCGGGCCGGCCACATATCCTGTGCCACCGAAGAGGAGCGCCAGCAGGAAAAGGATCGAGGTCTGGAGGGTGAAACTGTCGGGCGAGATGTAGCCGTTGAGGAACGCGAACAGGGTCCCGCCAGCCCCCGCGAAGGCGGCCGAGACCGTGAAGGCTACGATCCGGATGTAATACGCGGAAAGCCCCAGGGATTCGGCGGCCACCTCGCTGCCCCGGACGGCCAGGAAGGCTCGCCCCCAGGCCGAGGAGCGGAGGTTCGCCACCAGCCAGAGGGCCAGTGCTGCCGTCACCATGATCAGCCAGTATGAGCGTTGAAGCCCGGGCTTTGGGATGTTGAAGATCCCGCCCGGCCCCCTGGTCACCGACACCCACTCGATCAGGACGCCCTCGACGATGATGCCGAAAGCGATCGTCACCATGGCCAGGTAGGGGCCGGAAACCCGGAGAGCCGCTCCCGCCACCCCCGCGCCGACGAGGGCGGCGAGCAAGATAGCGACGGCCACGGCCGCGAGCGGATTCCACCCGGCGCGCGTCGTGAGGAGCGCCGCCGTGTAGGCGCCGATGGCATAGAAGCCGGCGTGCCCCAGGGAGATCTGGCCGGTGAAGCCGACCAGCACGTTCAGCCCGGCCGTGACGATGACGAGCAGGCCCACCGTCGCCGCAACGTAGAGATAATAAGTGTTGGCGGTGAGCGCGGGCAACGCGAGGGCCGCCAGCGCGATCGCACCCCAGCCGAGCCGTTCCACTAGACGCGCCTCGCGGGACGGGAGCCCAGCAGGCCCCACGGGCGGAGGACGAGCACCAGGATCACGAGGGCGAAGCCCACGATCTCCCGCGCACCCGTGGAGATGTAGCCCGCGACGAAGGATTCCACCAGTCCGTAGCCGAGCCCGGCGATGACGATGCCGGGCGCCGAGGTGAGCCCCCCAATGATGGCCACGGCGAAGGCCTTGAGGCCGATGATCGTTCCCATGGTGGCTGCCACGTTGAGGACGGGCGCCAGGAGGACCCCTGCCACGCCGGCCAGGAGCGCCGACAGCGCATAGGCGAACATGACGGCGCGCGGGATGTGGATCCCCATCAGGCCCGCGGCCTCGGGGTTATAGGCCACGGCCTTGAGCTGCTTGCCGTAACCGGTCCGGTGGTAGAAGAGCTGGACGCCCCCCATGAGCAGCAGGCCCGCGACGGGGATCAGAAGCTCCTGCGGGTAGAAGCCGGCCCCGCCGACCAGGATGGGGCGCTGGGTGAGGGGCGAGGGGAAGGCGCGGGCATCCTTGCCGAACAGTAGCATGGCCGTGTTCTCGGCGATGATGCCGCAGGCGATGGTGGAAAGGAGCCACGCGGGGGAGGCGACGCGGAAGAACGGCCAGACCGCCACGCGCTCGATGATCACGCCGAAGACGGCCAGGGCCAGCAGGGTGGCGATGAATGACGGAAGGAAGGGCCAGCCCAGGCCCACGAAGGTCGCGTAGGCCACGACCGCCCCTGCCATCACGGCGGTCCCCTGCGAGAAGTTCATGGTGCGGCTGGTGACCCAGGTGATGTGGTATCCCAGGGCCACCAGCCCGTACATGCTCCCCAGGGCGATACCGGTGACGACGAGCTGGACAATCACCCTACTTCATCGCCACGGGAATGATCTTCCCGCCCTTCCAGACCACCATGGTGTAGTCGTCGTCGGTCAGCGCGTCGTGCTGATCCGGCGTGAAGGGCTGCTTGTAGGTCTTGATCAGCCCCTTGTATTCGGCCTTGAGGCCCTCCAGCGCGTCGCGGAGCTTCGGCCCGTCGGTCGAGCCCGCCTGCTCGATCGCCAAGGCGACGAGGTGCAGGCCGTCATAAGCGTTGGCGGTCCCCACGGGCGCGATGACTTCCTCGGGCTCCTTGACGCCGTACTTGTCCTTGAGGGCCTTGAGGACGGCTACGCCGCGCTCGTTCTGCTTGCCGAAGAACGAGTACGTCTGGAGGAACACGACGCCGTCCGACAGCTCACCCGTCAGCTCGGCGAAGCGGCCCCCCGAGATCCCCCAGTGGGCAACCATGGGGATCTCCCAGCCGATCTTGGCGCGCGACTTCACCACCTGGGCCCCCTCGGGGGCATTCGCCACCATGATGATGTGGTCGGCGCCGGCGTTCTTGAGTCGCAGGAGCTGCGGGCTCATGTCGGGGTCGTTCCAGTTGAACTTCTCGATGCCCACGGGCTTGATGTTCTTTTGCCCGAGCCATTTGAGAAGGCCGACCTCGTTCGACTGGCCCCACGCGGTGTTCTCCAGGAGGAGGCCCGGCTTGCTCTTCTTGAGAACCTCCGTGGCATATCGCGTCAGGAACTTGTCGGCGTAGTCGTCGTTGGCCGACACGCGGAAGACGTAGTTGGGTTTCTGCCCGTTCCGGGTGATCTCGGTGCCGGCGGCCCATGGCCCCATGTACGGGCGCCTCAGCTCGTGCCAGACCGGGACCTGGGCCAGCGCCACCGTGGTGTGCAGACCGCCGAAGATCACCACGGCCTTCTCGCGCTCCACCAGCTCGCGCGCGATGGTCACGCCTTTGGCCGGGTTCCCCTCGTCGTCGCGGATCACCAGCTCCAGCTTGCGCCCTCCCAGCACGCCTCCCTTGGCATTGATCTCGTCCATGGCAATCTGGAGTCCGCGCTTGATGGCCTCGCCCGAAGCGGCGGAGCCGCCGGAGACCGCGGCGGCCAGGCCGATCTTGATGGGATCCTTTGACTGAGCCAGTGCCGGCTGGCAGAACACCACGAGCCCGGCGATGGCGAAAAGCAACACAAGAACGCGTCGCATCGGTAGCCTCCTTGGTAGGCATGTACCCACCGGTATGGAAGGAAGACCCACAGCGGTCAGAGTGGACGTTCAGCGGCGACGATGACACCTGAAACGTTGGTAATTCTTACCACAAATAGCCGCGAAAAGAAACAACCGTCGTCACGTCAAAACGCCGCGACCATGGCGTCGCCGGGGGGATCGGCGGCGCCCTCGAGGACGCCGGACCGATGGCAAACGATGCCGCCGGCATGGCCCATCATGCCGGTGAATGGCGCCGCCACCTCGATGTCGTGGCCAGCCCGCGGATGTTTCTTTCACCCACCCCCTTTCGTGCGGCGGAATACGGAAACCGGATACGACAAATATCCTTCGCTCCCCGTTTTCCCAGGAGAAAGTTCGGTACCACGCGAAGACCGGCACCGTGATCTATCGGTCCAAGATGCATCCGGTGCTGAAGCGGAACTTCGAGGTGTTCTCCGCATGCGACTGGCTGGCCGCGCTCACGCCGCACATCCCGAACGCCGGGGAGCACCTGGTGCGATACTACGGGTGGTACAGTAATGTCAGTCGAGGGAAGCGCCGGAAGGCCCAGGGAGAGGAGCCAGCGACCATCGAGGAATTCAACGAGGTCTCCGCCTCGGCCGCGAAGCGCGCGTGGGCGCGGCGCTCGGCTGAGCTTGCCGAAGCCTGATCAAGCAAGTGTACGAGGTGGATCCGCTCGTGTGTCCCCAGTGCGCGGGAGCCATGCGGATCATCGCGTTTATCGAGCAGCCCGCGGTCATCGAAAAGATCCTCCGACACCTTGGGTTGTGGCCGGCCCCCGCCCACAGCCCGCCCGCAGCGGCGCGCCCGGTGCCGCTTCCTCTGCAGCGGGTCGTCGCAGCGTAACCCGCTGGCCACACCGCACGCGAGGTCGGCCGCCGGGCCTGGCGCCGCCATGGGGATCGGGGTCCGCCCGCCGACCGGCGGGTTCCGATCTGGGTCCCCCCAGCTTGTGTCTCTTTGCCCTTGACAACCGTGGCCGGTGCGCCAGATACTCCCCCCGACCCGGGGGCGTGCTATGGCGGCACGCGTGAGGCCGGCGTGGGGCGGTCACCTTGGCTCCCACCGGGGTCGCGGCGCGGGCCACGGCTGGATCGCCCCGGAGCCCCCAAAAGCAAATTCCTATCACCCCAAAAAGTACGTGAACGCACAGGGGGACAGCAATTGGAACAGCAATGAGAAGAGCAGTTGAGAGGAGGTTGCTCATGAGAAAGAGTCTTCGGAATCACTCGGGGAGAATCATGGTGGCCTTATGTTGTGCGTTCAGTATGTTGTTCCTCTTCACATTCGTAGGATCATCCGATTTGGCAGAAGCGCAGGTTCTGCGGTACGGGATTAAACACGGAGATCCCAAAATTTTTGATCCTCACATGGCCACCGGCTCGCAGGAGCGGCACATCGTAGAGATGATTTTCAGCGGTCTCTTGCGCTACAAACCCGGGAATATGGTCTCGGAGGCCGTTGAACCGGATTTGGCAAAATCTCTACCAGTTTCGAAGATTCTTCCCGATGGCCGTCAGGAATGGTTGATAAACCTGAAAACAGGGGTGAAGACCCATCCTTATGATGGCAAAACAGGGTATGAATTGACTGCAGAAGACGTGGTCTTTTCTTTCAATCGGGCGGCAGACAAAAAGTATTCCGCCTTCTCTAGTGACTATAAGGGTATGACTTTCGAGGTTGTCGATAGGTATACGATAAGAATAACTCTTGAAGCGCCTGCCTCCTCCACGCTTTTCTTTCCCAAGATCGTGAATCGCGGAGGCGGGCTCATCATGGTCAAGAAGTATACAGAGGGGAAAGGGGCGGATTCGATTCGAACCCATCCGATTGGCACCGGCCCCTTCCTGTTCAAGAGTTACACCCCCATGGAGAAAGTGGTCTTGGAGAGCCACAAGGAGTATTTTGGGGGTACCCCGAAACTCCAGGGGTGTGAATTTATCTTTATGCCCGATCTAAACAGCCGGGACATGGCCTTCGAAAAAGGGGAGATCGATGAGACCGAAGGCCCCCGGCAGGAGACCTGGGCGGAAAAGATGAGCAAGATTCCAGGGACCGTCCTGCATAGGATTCCGGGTGCAGAGGAGGTCGTGGTCCATTTCAACATGAGCGTGAAGCCCCTGCATCTCTTAAAGGTGAGACAGGCTTTCGCTTATGCCCTGGACCGGAATGACTTTACCTCCCTCTTCGCTCTTTCGCAGGCTATCTGTTCTCCCGTTCCCGTAGTCCTTGGGGGACTCACGCGGGAGGAATGTGCCAAAGCGGGCCTCCTCTACGAACACGATCTGAGTAAAGCCAGGAAGCTCCTCGCGGAAGCAGGCTATCCCAATGGTTTCTCCCTGGAGGTGTTTACTTCGGAAGCGGAATCCCTCCAGAAGGGCTATGAGGTGTTACAGGCCCAAGTGAAGAAGATCGGGATCGACCTGAGAATTTCCGTCGTGGACCATCCCACCTTTCACGCCCGCATCCGGGAGAATTTGGACCCCATCGTGGTGTATTCGGCCGGGAGGCCGAACGCGGATATCATTCTCTCCCAATTCTTTCATTCTGCTTCCATCGTGGCTGTGGGAAAGAATCCGGTTACCAACTTTTCCCATCTCGGGGGCGTAGATGCGAACCAGGATGGGGTTGTCGACAGCATCGACAGCCTGATTGAGAAAGCCAGGACGGAGCTTGACTCTAAAAAACAGGTGGGGATCTGGAAGGAGGCGCAAAAGAAACTTCTTGAGTATGTGGCCGCTTATCCGGTGATTTCCTTGGGGGGTCTTTATGCCAGTAAATCCTACGTCGACTGGGGCTATGAACCCGTGATAGTGACGGATGGACTTCGGGCAACGGAAAAGACCAAGCTCCTACCAAAAAAATAGGGAAGATAAGAATCCACGTCTGGCCAAGCCGGAGTCCGGCAGGAACCGGGCGGGGCAATCGCTGCCTCCGTGCGATTGCCCCGCAATAATGCGCTGTTGCGCACAATTCCATAGACCAGTGATCAGGTTTTACCGCGGCCCGTAGGGGGAAACGGGTTCTTTGGGGCAGCGTTAGGGAGAGGAATGAAGCGATGATCCATTTTGCCCTCCGAAGAATTCTTCTCTCCATCCCCACGCTTCTGACCGTAGTGACGTTGATTTTTTTCCTGATGCGGACCATGCCGGGAGGTCCGGCGGTTGCTGTACTCGGAGATTATGCCAACAAAGAGGCGGTTGAGGCTCTGGAAAAACGGATGGGCCTCGATCGACCCCTCTGGGTTCAATACACGGAATTTCTCGGTAATCTGGTCCGCGGAGACCTGGGGAAATCGATCATCGGCGGCCGTCCCATCGCGCCGGACGTGGGCAGGGTTCTGCCCTATACGCTCCAGCTTACGGTAAGCTCATTGGTCGTGGGCATCATCCTGGGAGTTCCCCTCGGGATATTTACCGCTCTCCGAAGAAACGCATTCCCCGATTACCTGGGACGGACCCTTTCCCTGGCCGGGGTATCGATGCCCGCTTTTTTCCTGGGCATCCTCGTCATGCTCGTGTTTTCGGTGCATCTGGACCTTTTTCCGGTGGTGGGAGCGGGAAACATCTGGAACCTGCGGGAAAACCTCTATCATCTAGTCCTGCCGACCATGACCCTGGGCCTCATGATGACGGCCTACATTACCCGCACGACCCGCTCCTCCATGCTGAATATTTTCCGGGAGGACTTCGTTCGGACGGCCCGGGCCAAAGGGCTGCGGGAACGGAGCGTGATTTATGGCCACGTCCTACGGAATGCCCTCATCCCGATCATCTCCTTTATTGGGGTCTATGCCATCATCCTGATCGGCAATTCGATTCTGGTGGAGATTGTATTTTCCCGCCCCGGCCTGGGGAAAATGATGATCGGGGCCATCAAACAAAGAGATTACATGACCCTCCAATCGGTCATGGTGGTGTATTCCGGCCTGGTCGTCTTCATCAATCTGCTAATCGACCTCTCCTACGGGTGGATTGACCCGCGGATCAAGTATGAGTGAGAGGGGGAAAAAGGATTGGGAAGGGGGCAAGGCCTGGCGCACCTTCAAAAGGAACAAGACCGCGCTATTGGGGTCGGCAATCATCCTTGCAATCATCGCTCTGGCTCTCCTAGCCCCCTGGATTTCCCCCCACGATCCCCTGGCGCAGAATCTCCGATCACGGCTAAATGCGCCCAGTCAGGCTTATCTCCTAGGGACCGACGAATACGGGAGGGACGCGCTGTCCCGCATTCTGTGGGGAGCCCGCATCTCGCTCAGTGTGGGGATTCTCTCCATCGGCTTCGGTCTCCTGATTGGGACCGCGATGGGTACTATTGCCGGGTACCGGGGTGGATTCGCGGACGGCATCATCATGCGGATAGTGGATGTGCTTTTATCCTTCCCAGTTTTGATTTCCGCGATTCTCGTCGTCGCGATTCTGGGGCCCGGGATGGGGAAATTGATACTGACCATCGGCGTCATCTTCGTCCCCAGGTTCGCCCGTCTCGCATACGGACCCACCCTGGCCATCAAAGAAAGAGAGTATGTTTATTCCGCCCAGGTCATCGGGGCCGGACACCTTCGAATCCTCACCCGTTATTTTCTCCCCGCCATTCTTGGCGACGTCCTTGTGGCGGCCACCCTCTGGGTGGGAACCGCCATTCTGACCGAGGCCGGTCTCAGCTTTCTCGGGTTGGGTGTGTCGCCTCCGATCCCCACCTGGGGAAACATGGTCAAAACTGGGATTGACTATTTGACGAGCGCACCCTGGCTGTCTGTTTTTCCAGGCCTTTCTATCTTTGTCACCGTCCTGTCCATTAATATGATCGGGGATGGATTGAGGGATGTCGCGGACCCCAAATTGAGAATCTAGTGTTGTGTTTTCGAAATGACTTTATACATGCGAACGTTTGCCGGATTTCGCTCGGCCGAAATCCGAAATTCAATGGGCCGATGTTTTCTGCGGGCGACGTTCTTCCCTCCGGTAAACGACCGGCGCATCCAGGAAATGTCAGCCCTTGTGGGTCCCATCCGGAGGAGATAGGAGTTTAACTGAGGGAGAATGCGCTTGGAAAAACATCTCAAAGGAGGAGACGACAATGGAAGGAAGAAAGGTCGAGTTCTTGTTCTTGTCCCAAAAGGATATGATCGAAGCCGGCGTCCTGAATATGAAAGAGTGCGTGGATGTCATGGAGAAGGCTTTCACGATCATGAATCAGGGTGACTATTTGATGGGGGGGCCGTCCCAAAACCACCACGGAGTGAAATTATGGATGCCCAAGCAGGCCCGAGGCCCCCATATGCCCGTGGCCGGTCCCGAGCGCCGTTTCATGGCTATGATTTCCTACCTGGGGGGGGAGTTCAACGTCTGCGGGGTCAAATGGTACGGCTCCAACTTGGAGAATCCGGTCAAACAGGGCTTGCCCCGCTCGATCCTGATGGTCATCCTGAACGACCCGGAAACCGGAGCTCCCCTGGCGGTGATGGACGGCAACCTGATCAGCGCCATGAGGACCGGCGCTGCGATCGGACTGGGGGCCAAGTATTTGGCGCCCAAGGATGCTTCTCGGGCAGGTGTCATTGCCGCGGGAGTGATCGGGAGGACCTGTCTGATGGCGATGGCGGCTGGGGTAAGCACGCTCCAAGAAGTTAAAGTGTTCGACATCAATCGGGGCAAAGCCCAGGCGCTTGCCGAAGAAATGAGCCGCGATCTGGGGTTAAAGGTCTATGCCGTTGGAAGCATGGAAGAGGCCATCAAGGATTCCGATGTCGTCTGCTCGGCGACCTCCCGGCTTCAGAGGCCTTATTACCATGCGAAGATGTTCAAGGAAGGCGTATTCCTGGGCCTTGCAGCGCAGGCCAGTTTAAGTGACGACCTCCTAGAGGATTCGACAATCGTGGCGGATAACTGGCGGATGCACCTGGATTGGCGGGAAGAAATGGAAAAGGTGCCTGAGGATTCCAAAGAGCGGATTATCTATACGGAAGTCCACGAACGGATTAAGGCTGGAAAAATGAGGGATTCTGACATCGTGGAGTTGAAAAAAGTTGTCGCGGGGGAGGTCGCGGCGAGAACGAAAGATCGACAGAAGGTCGTTTTCCTTACGGGAGGCTTGGGCATCGAGGATGTGTCCTGGGGCTACACAATCTACCAGAATGCCCTGAAAAAGGGCTTGGGGCAGAAATTGAAAATGTGGGATGAGCCCTACTGGTATTGATCGGAAAACAAGACCTGATAGGTTATCGCATGGTTTTCAGGCAGTCAATGTCGTAGTATAAGGGCTAACAGTGGACAGTGGGGGGGTCAGATCTCAAGAGGACGAACCCCTTCCTCTGAAAATGGCGGCTAGAAAAAGTGGTTTCTCTCCGGTTCAAGGGCGGCGACAGCGTCAACTGCACCCGACTGGAAGCTACACCTCCGAGGTGGTCACTTTCCATCACAGCAACGGTATCCATGACCAGGGCGAAATCTCCGGGGTCCCCCGCAGGGAGAGGCAGCAAGACGAACTCCCGATCGCCCTCCTCGGATTCAGTCCTGAGGATGGGTTACCGGAGTGGGAGACGGACCTCGGAGGCGTTCCGGCGAGGGTCCGGCAGGTGCCCGGCTGGACGTCAGGGGGGACGTTGGTTCTAAAACAACTTCGCTCGCCTCGACCACTCTTGGTACCGAGCTGCGACACCTCCAACCGCTACAATCTTCTGCGTTATCCTCCTGAGAAAAACGCCGATCCTCGTCGGAGAATCGGCGTTCATATGATCAAGGCTCCCTCCACGAGAACGGGGGCGAAGGATCGGGTCCGGAGAACCGGGCGCATCTGGGCGCGTCCGATCTTCAGGCCTCGCCGCTATCCGAGGGTACCCGTAGGTTGTGGGTGACCTATATCAAGAGCCGGGCCGCCGCGCAAGTCATGCGCCATGAAATGTTGGGCATTCCGAACGAGCTCTGAGACCGGGACGGGAACGGGCCTGTTCGGGGACCCCAGGCAATCCACATCGTCCTCCGCTGCCCCCTCTCACAACATCCGCCCATCCGCTACTCGTCGGGATACCCAGGACGGCTCACGGCGGAGCGTCCCCTATCGCCGAGCAAGCACAAGGATACTCCGGAAGCAACGTCCCGCAAACATTGCTCGGGAATGATGCCGAAGAAGCAGACGCCCCGTAGGGAGCCGGGCGAGGGTGGCGGCTCGTCCTCTCCCACCATCATCGCGGCCCAGAAATCCTCGGCCCCTTGAACGTAGAGTCGCATCCGTCTGGGTTCGCCGCGAGGGCCACGCAGCAGGAAATGGAAGGGCTGTTCGGCTTCATTGCACTCGGCATTCATTCCGGCCTCGTGGACCGAATCGTGAAGCTGGGATTCGCCAACGTTCGAGGGTACGACCTCTATCCCCTTCCGAGGCGAAGCGCGCGTGGGCGCGGCTGATCAAGCAAGTGTACGAGGTGGATCCGCTCGTGTGTCCCCAGTGCGCGGGAGCCATGCGGATCATCGCGTTTATCGAGCAGCCCGCGGTCATCGAAAAGATCCTCCGACACCTTGGGTTGTGGCCGGCCCCCGCCCACAGCCCGCCCGCAGCGGCGCGCCCGGTGCGGCTTTCTCTGTAGCGGGTCGTCGCAGCGTAACCCGCTGGCCACACCGCACGCGAGGTCGGCCGCCGGGCCTGGCGCCGCCATGGGGATCGGGGTCCGCCCGCCGACCGGCGGGTTCCGATCTGGGTCCCCCCAGCTTGTGTCTCTTTGCCCTTGACACCCGTGGCCGGTGCGCCAGATACTCCCCCCGACCCGGGGGCGTGCTATGGCGGCACGCGTGAGGCCGGCGTGGGGCGGTCGCGTTGGCTCCCACCGGGGTCGCGGCGCGGGCCACGGCTGGATCGCCCCGGAGCCCCCAAAAGCAAATTCCTATCACCTCCTTTGGCGGTAAGCTCCGTCCCGACCGGTGCCTTGAGGGCGTCTACAACCTTCTGCCAGGGCATCGCCGACCTCCGGTGTCTGGCGGCACATAGGAGGAGAATGGAGGCATCCGAAGCTTGCAAGCCGCATCCGCCGGCAGGGGTGGGGTATGTACCGGGGAGCGAAGGTCTGGGGGAAGTGGGCAGGGGAGTGCGGAGCTTACTTAGAACGTCGCGACGACACCGTCGCCGCGCGGATCGGCGGCGCCTTCCAGGACCCCCGATGAATGGCGAGCGATGCCTCCGGCGTGGCCCATGATGTCACTGAAGTCGGTCACCACCTCGACGTCGTGGCCGGCCCGCCGCAGGGCCTCGACGAGATTCGGGTCAACGCGTCCCTCGATCTTGAGATTGGTGCTGGTGGCGCCCCACGTGCGACCGAGCAGCCAGCGTGGCGCCGTGACTGCCGCCTGGAGTTCCTGACCGAACAGGGCATACCGGGTGAATATCGCGGCCTGGGTCTGCGGTTGACCCTCGCCGCCCATCGTGCCATAGACCACCACGCGGCCGTCATGGAGGCGCGCCAGTGCCGGGTTCAGTGTATGGAAAGGCTTTCGCCCGGGGCGCAAGACGTTCAGTGCGCTGTCCGCTAGAGCAAAGCTCACGCCGCGGTTCTGCCAAAGAATACCCGTGTCCCTGAGGACCACGCCCGAGCCGAACTCCCAGTAGATGCTCTGGATCAGGCTGACGGCCCGTCCCTTTCCGTCAATCACACCGAGCCACACGGTGTCGCTACTCTGCGCGGGGGCCGGCCAAGGCGCAGCCCTGTCCAGCCGGATGCGGCTGGCCATGTCCGCCAACGAGGACTCGGTGAGGAAGCTTGCCGGGTCCTCCTTCATGTAGGCCGGATCCGTGACGATGCGGTCGCGCGCCAGGAATGCCTGCTTGGTGGACTCGACGAGGCCGTGGAGATGGGCGAAGCTCTCGGCCTCAGTGCATCCCAGACGATCAAACACGCCGAGGACGATCAGCGACGCCAGCCCCTGGGTCGGCGGGGGAAGGTTGTAGACCGTCCCACTGCGCAGGGAGACGCGAAGCGGCACCGTTTCGACTGCGCGGTGTGCCCGGAGGTCCGACGCCGTCATGGGGCTTCCGATCCGCGCAAGCTCCGCTGCCATGGCCGCCCCGATCTCGCCGCGGTAGAAATCATCGAGGCCGGATGCGGCTAAGCGCTCCAGGGTATCCGCGAGCCTCGGTTGCCGGAACAGCGAGCCTGCAGCCGGCGGCTCTCCCGCTACGAGAAACTGTTCGGCGAAGCCGGGCACATCCTTGAGTTCGGAGAGCTTTGCCCCCGTGAACCGATGCTGGCTGTCGGTCACGGGGACGCCCGTGCGGGCGTAGTGGATCGCGTCCGCCAGGATCCGGGGGAGAGGCAGCCGGCCGCCCCATCGCGTGCTCACCTGCAACGCCGCGTGCCAGCCGGAGATCGCGCCCGCCACCGTATTGGCGGCAAGCGGCCCGCGCGGCGGGATGCTCTCGCAGCCGCGATCGCGGTAAAGGTCCACTGTCGCCTTTTGCCCGGCGCCTCCGCAGGCGAGGATGCCGATGGGTTCCCGCCCCGGCTCCGTGATCAACCAGAAGTTGTCTCCCCCGATGCTGTTCATGTGGGGATAGACCACGGCGATCGTCCCTCCGGCGGCCAGCATCGCCTCGATGGCGTTGCCGCCCTCGCGGAGGATGGCGAGGCCGGCCTGCGCCGCCAGGTGGTGCGGAGCCACGACCATGCCTCGCGTCGCCCTGGGGGTGTGCAGCATACCCGACCCCTTTCTGGTGTGGATTCGCTGAGAGGACTTCCGCTCCACCATATCAAGTCGCCCCCATTGCTGCAATCCTCGTCTGCGTGCCCTGCGTGCCCGGTCGAGATGTTCGCCCTCCCGATCCTGAGCCATCGGTCGTCCGTTTTGCCGTTGACAACCCGGGCGCACTTGGATAGCGTTTGTGAAAATCCTCGCAACAACTCCGCGTCCAACAACTCCATCTTCACAATCCGCGATGAACGGTGAAAGGAGGAATGATCCCAAGCTCGGGGAGGGGGACAAGTCCTGAGACGAAATGCCACAGGATGCCTGCGACCGTCCACGACGGAGCAGGGCAACCGTATTGACTTTCAAGCATTTACCTACCCGGCTCCGTCGCGGCTGCCCTGGCATTTTGCCTGCAGCAAAGCCGGGGACATGCCATCCGGCCTGACGGGGTCAAGACCGGGGGTTGCCAGCCTGCCTGGATCTGTCTTGCTGGAGACCCGTAAGCGAGGAGGGACTGACCGGCCATGTCGCATCGCTACGATGCCTTGCTGAAGAATGCGATGGTGGTTGACCCCACGACGAAGCGCGAGGGGATCATGGATGTCGCCGTGGCTGGTGGAAAGATCGCGGACATCGCCCCGGATATCGATCCGACCCTCGCCGAGGAACCATTCGACGTCAGCGGATATCACGTGGTGCCGGGCATCATCGACCTGCACATGCACGCGTCTGCATGGCTTGGGGGCAAGTGGGGCCACAAGATGATGGCAGAGGTCGGTGTCACGACCGCCCTCGATATGTCCGGACCGGTGGACAGCGTCATGGACATTGCCCGGGAGCATGGCGTCGGGTTGAACATCGCGTGCATCGAGTACGTGCGACCGGGGCATACAGTCCGGGACGCCGATCCGGGGAAGGAGGAACTGCAGGGCGTCCTCCTCACTGCACTGCGAAAAGGGGCCATCGGCCTCAAGTTGCTGGGCGGCCACTATCCCCTCACCCCCGAATCGACGGCCAGGGCCATCGAGGTCGCGAATCAGAACCGGGCATACATCGCGTTCCATGCAGGGACGTTGGAGAAGGCGTCCAACATCGAAGGGTTGCTGCAAGCCGCCGAGCTGGCCGCCGGACACGCAATCCACATCGCTCACATCAACAGCTACTGCCGGGGGGCCATTCGCCCGTACGTGCAGGAGACGGAAGAGGCCATCGCTGCGTTGGAGCGGCACCCGAATCTCCACTCCGAGAGTTATCTCTCGCCGCTGAATGGAACGAGCGCGAAATGCGCGGCGGGCGTGCCCGAGAGCCGCGTGACCCAACACTGCCTGAAGACGGGGGGCTTTCCCCCCACGGAGGCCGGCTTCGAAGAGGCGATCCTGGCAGGGTGGGCGCAGATCAACGTGGAGGCTGGGGGCCGCGTCGTCCTGGGGACGGGGAAGGCGGCCGTGGACTACTGGCGAGGACGGGGCACGGACACGACGGTCAGCTTCAACGTCAATCCGCCCGAGCCCCGGCTGCGCCTGGCCACCGCCAAGCGACAATCGGGGGATTTCGTAGTGGATTGCATCAGTACCGATGGCGGTGGCATTCCCCGGAACGTGATCGTGGACATGGGGCTGTCGTTGGTCAGGCTCCAGGCGCTTTCCCTGGCGGAGTTCGTCCGGAAGACGAGCACCAATCCGGCGAGAATCCTGGGGCTGAAGAACAAAGGGCATTTCGGTGCGGACGCGGATGCCGACATCACGGTGCTGGACCTCACACGGCAGAAGGCCGTGCTGAGCATGGCGAACGGCACGCTCGTCATGTACCAGGGGCATGTCTGCGGCCGCGGCGGCCGCTTCATCACGACGGCGGCCGGAGTCAGCGCCGTCAGGGAAAAGGGGCTGCAGCCGATCGTGGTGGACCTGGCGGACAGCGCCTTCTATCGGCGATAAGATTCGGGAGGAGCCCATCCTCAAGGGTGGGCCCAGGCTCCTTGCAGTTGGAATTTCCTCGTGGGATCATCATTGGCGGCGGGTAACTGGTAATCCTCGGAGGCCTCCGGGCCGGAAGGGAAGACGACGATGTTCATGAATATCTTTGCCGCGCTGGTCACCATCCTGACCTTCGCCGCGATCCTGCGGAGGGTAGAAGTCCGCCTGGCCCTGCTCGTCGCCGGATTGGTGCTGACGGTGGCGTCATGGAATCTGGTGGCCTGGTCCAACGCCTTCATCAATAGCATGACCACGGCCGGCCTGATCAGCGTGATCCTGCCGGCCATGGGCTTCGCCGCGGTCATGGAGTTGACGGGTTGTGATCGACACCTCGTAAAAATGGTGACCGATCCGTTCACCAAGGTTCGACCGCTCCTCGTGCCCGGAGCGGTGCTGGCCACGTTTCTCATCAATATCGCCATCCCCAGTGCGGCCGGGTGCGCGGCCGCAGTCGGCATCGTCCTGATTCCGGCGATGATGGCGGCCGGGGTTCACCCGGCCATGGCGGCGGCCGCCCTCCTGGCGGGCACCTGGGGCTCGGTGTTCAACCCCGGCCTCATGCACGTCCCGGTGATCGCGAAGATCGCCAACGTATCGGTCATGGACGTCATCCTGGCCCACAAGACGGGCTCGGTGGTGGGCATCATCGTGGTGGCGGTACTCCTGTTCATCGAGGCCAAGCTCTTCCGCCAGGACCGGGACTGGACCCCCGAGAAAGCCGGCGTGGACCTGAGCAAGACCACCCAGAAGCAGCAGGCTTCCCTGGAGCGGGTGAACGTCGTGAAGGCCCTCGTTCCGATCGCCCCCCTGGCCCTCCTGCTCCTGACGGTGCCGCAGTTCGGAATCACGACGCGCTGGCTGCCCAAGGGGCTTACGGTCCTCGAAGCGATGGTCATCGGGACGATCGTCGGGATGGTGGTGACTTGGACCAGCCCGGCCCAGATCACCAAGAACTTTTTCGACGGGATGGGACGTGCCTACAGCTTGGTCTTGGGGATCATCATCGCGGCCGGCGTCTTCATCGGCGGTCTGGAAGCGGCTGGCGTCATCAATGCGTTGATCGAGACGCTCAAGAAGGCCCAGTCCGCGGTGCCCGTCATCGGGACCTTCGGCCCCATGCTGCTCGCCGTCCTGGTCGGCTCCGGGGATGCCGTCACCCTGGCCTTCAACAACGCCGTGACGCCCCACGCCGCCCAGTTCGGGATGTTGCCCGTGAACCTGGGCAACCTGGCCCTGCTGGGAGGCGCCCTGGGGCGGAGCATGTCGCCCGTCGCCGCGGGGTGCATCATCGCCGCGGGCCTGGCGGGGGTGAATCCCATCGAGCTGACCAAACGGAATGTGGTGCCCATGCTGGCGGCCGCCGTGGCGGTCCTGCTGGTCCTGGGGCGATGAGGGTTGACGCGCGAGATGGTCCCGGGACCTAGGAGGGGTCGCAGGGGCCGGAAGGGAGTTTGACGATGTGGCTCAACATTGCTGCTGCGGTGGTCACGATTCTCACCTTCGTGGCCATCATCCGGAAGATGGAAGTGCGGCTTGCCCTGCTATCTGGCGGGCTGATTCTGGCCGTCTTATCCCTGAACCCCCAGGCCTGGTCCGAGGCATTCTTCAAGAGCATGACCGTGGCCGGCCTGATCAGCGTGATCCTGCCGGTCATGGGCTTCGCCGCGGTCATGGAGTTGACGGGCTGTGATCGGCACCTGGTGAAGATGCTGACTGATCCGCTGATCAAGGTCCGACCGATTTTGGTGCCTGGGGCCATGCTGGTGACCTACCTCATCAACACAGCCCTCTCCAGTGCGGCCGGCTGCGCGGCCGCGGTCGGCGTGGTGCTGATCCCGGCCATGATGGCGGCTGGCATTCATCCGGCGCTGGCCGCCGCCGCGGTCCTGGCGGGGACCTGGGGGTCGGTGTGGAGCCCCGGCTCCCCCCATCCGGCCGTCATCGCGAAGGCCGCGAATGTCTCCGTCATGGACGTCATCCTGGCCCACAAGTGGGCCTCGTTGCTCGGGGCTGGCGTGGTGGCGATGCTGCTGTTTGCCGAGGCCAAGCTTTTCCGGCAGGACCGGGACTGGACCCCTGAAAAGGCTGGAGCCGACCTGAGCCAGGTTGCTGGGGGCAAGCACGCGGCCCTGGAGCACGTGAACGTGCTCATGGCCATCGCCCCGATGCTGCCACTGGCCCTCCTGCTGATCACGGTGCCGCAGTTCGGCATCACGACGCGGTGGCTGCCCAAGGGGCTGGCAGTTCTCGATGCGATGGTGATCGGCACTGTCGTCGGGATGCTCGTAACCTGGACCGGCCCGACCACGGTGACCAGGCATTTCTTCGATGGGATGGGCCGCGCCTATAGTGGGGTGATCGGGATCATCATCGCGGCTGGCGTCTTCATCGGGGGCCTGGAGGCAGCCGGCGCGATCAAGAGCCTGATCGAGACGCTGAAAACGACGCAGTCCGCTGCACCGCTGATCGGCACCTTCGGTCCCATGCTCCTGGCGGTCCTGAGCGGTTCCGGCGATGCGGCCACCCTCGCCTTCAACACCGCGGTGACGCCCCAGGCTGCCCAGTTCGGGATGTCGGTGATCAACCTGGGCAACCTGGCCTGGATCGGCGGCGCTCTGGGGCGGAGCATGTCGCCGGTTTCCGCAGCGTGCATCATCGCCGCCGGTTTCGCCGGCATGAGCCCCTTCGAGCTGTCCAAGCGGAATGCGGTGCCGATGCTGGTGGCTGCCGTCCTGACCCTGCTGATCCTGGGGCGGTAGAACGCCAGGGGCGAGAGTTGCAACAGAGCATACAAGGGAGCCAAATCCCGAGAGGAGGCATGTGCTCATGGATGTAGCCGCCTTGATGAAAGACACGGCCGTGGCCAAGGCCCTGGCCTGGGTGGACGCCCACGCGACCCAGATCGCGGAGGAGGCCATCCGGATCTGCGAGATCCCGGCGCCGACATTCGACGAGGGAGAGCGGGCGAAGTACGTTCGGGGTCGGTTCGAAGCGCTGGGCCTGAAGGACGTGACGATTGATGCGGCCGGAAACGTTCGGGGGCGGCGACCGGGGACCGGCGCCGGGCCAGGGCTGGCCATGGCGGCTCACCTGGACACGGTCTTCCCCAAGGGCACCGATGTGAAGGTGCGGCGCGAGGGGAGCCGCTTCCATGCCCCGGGCATCGGGGACAACAGCGTGGCCATCGCAGGCCTGCTGGCGATGGTGGAGGCCCTCAACGCCGGCGACGTCCGGACCGCGGGGGACCTCTACCTCACCTCCAACACCTGCGAGGAGGGGCTGGGAGACCTCAAGGGGATGAAAGCCTTCATGGCCGACGTGAAGGACAAGGTGGCCGCCGCCATCGCCATCGAAGGCATGAGAGTTAAGAGGATCGTCCACGTGGCCGTGGGCAGCCGCCGGTACAAGATCATCTACACCGCCCGGGGCGGACACAGTTGGGGCCACTTCCCCTCGCCGAGCGCCATCCACATCCTGGGGCGGGCCATCGCAGATATCTCCCGCCTGGAGGTGCCCACGGACCCCAAGACCACCTACAACGTCGGTGTGATCCACGGCGGGACCACGGTCAACACCATCGCGGCCGAGGCCGACATGCTGGTGGACATGCGATCCACTGACGCCAAGTCCCTGGCGGATCTCGAGAAGCGGGTGCTGGCCATCGTGGAGCGGGCGGCCAAGGAGGGCGACGGGCAGGTGAAGCTGGAGCTGGTGGGCGACCGGCCCGCCGGCGCGATCCCGGCGGATCATCCCGTCGTGCAAACGTGCATGGCCGTTCACCGGGCCCTCGGGCTCCAGACCTATACCGAGCCGGGCAGCACGGACCACAACGTGCCACTCGCGATGGGATTGCCCGGGGTGTGCCTCTCCGTCACGAAGGGGGCCAACGAGCACCGGCTGGACGAGTACGTCGAGACCGGGCCGATCCCGACCGGGGTGAAGAACATTCTCCTGGCCGCGGTGGCCCTGACCCACGCGTAGCGGTTGGCTCATGGCTCATGGCAAATGGCTCATAGCTCATAGCTGATGGCTCAGGGCTGACGAAGGTAAGCTCACAGGGTGGCAGGAGCGGGGAATCTATGCTGACTGTGAATCTCGACCGCTTGATGGCGGACCTGGAGGCCTTCTCGGCCATCGGAGGCGACGGACAGGGTGGTGTCACGAGGCTGGCCTTCACGCCGGCCGACCAGTCTGCGAGGCGTCTCTTCCAAGACAAGCTGGCCGCGGCGGGTCTCCGCGTGCGGGTGGATGCCATCGGCAATGTCTTTGGCCGGAGAGGGGGTCGCGAGACCGCGCTTCCCCCGGTTTTGCTGGGAAGTCACATGGACTCGGCCCCCAACGGGGGCCGGTTCGATGGCCCTCTCGGCGTGCTGTCCGCCCTGGAGGTCGTCCGCATGCTGGACGATGCGCGGGCGGAGACGCGCCGGCCCGTCGAGGTCGCCTGCTTCGCGGCGGAGGAATCCAGCCGGTTCGGATCGGGAACGCTCGGCAGCAAAGCCGTGGTGGGCAAGCTGAAACCCGACATGCTGGACAGGCTCCGGGATCCGGAGGGGCGGACGCTGGCCGAGGTCCTCCAAGAGTGTGGTCTCCTTCCGGATCGTCTCCCGGAGGTGCGCCGGCGACCCGGGGAGTACCATGCCTATCTGGAACTGCACCTGGAGCAGGGGGCCGTCCTGGAGCACGCCGGGATACCCATCGGCCTGGTCACGGGCATCGCAGCGCCCACGCGGTTTCACGTGACCTACACGGGACGTGCCGACCACTCGGGCGCGACTCCGATGGGGTTGCGCCGGGATGCCCTGGTGGCCGGGGCGGAACTCGTGCTCTCGGTGCGACGCATCGTGCTGGCTCACGGGAGCCCCACCAGCGTCGGGACGGTCGGTGTGCTGAGGGTCCAGCCGGGTGCCATGAACGTGATCCCCGGGCAGGCGAGCCTCGGCATCGACCTGCGAGACATTGACGCGGACGCGAAGAGTCGGATCGCGAAGAAGGTTCAGGCGGCTGCGCGGCGCATCGCACGAAAGTGGAAGCTGGACGTGTCGGTCGAGACCCTGACCGACGAATCCCCGGTTCCGCTGTCGGAACGTGTCCGGCAGGTCAGTGCGGCGGCGTGTCAGGCGTGCGGGATTCCCTTCCAGGAACTTCCTAGCGGGGCTGGCCACGATGCCATGTATATCGCCGAGATCGCCGAGACCGGCATGATCTTCGTGCGCTGCCGGGAGGGCATCAGCCACAATCCAGCCGAGTTCGTGGAGCCCCAAGACATCGCCGCCGGGGCGGCCGTCCTGGCCGAGACGGCCCTTCGCCTCGCCGAGGAGTGAGGTCGGCCCGTGGCCGAGCCGGCGAGGCCAGCGGGTCGGCGGGGAGCGGCGATCCTCGCCGGATGCGCGGAAATACTGTGCGGTGCGTAAGATAGGCGACAGGTCACCTGGGACCGCACAGTCCGGGGGAGAGTCCGAGGAGGGGCGGCGGCCCGCCCCTCTCGGTCGGGTACCCGCGCCCGAGGCGTGGGTGCGCGGGGAGGGCCGAGGACTTGCGGCGTGCCCTGCAAGTCCGAGGGCCTTCCCCGCGAACGAAGCGGCGCGAGCGAACGTGTAGCCTAAGTTTCGCGCCGCTGAGTATGACCTGTAATGCAACGTCCTCTCCGGCCTGGAGGAGTTGCTGTGAGGGCGGCGAAGGCGCCCCGGGCTGACCGAGGGACCTGCGCAGCCCGGGGGAAGGGAAGACCGCCATGGGCACCTATGATGCTTCGCAGTTCAAGGCGATCTTCGAGAACGAATTCACCTACCTGAATGGCTTCCTGCGCAACACGCGCCGCTACGGGAACCGGACCGCCCTCACGTGCCCGCTGCGGAACCGGCAGTGGACCTACGTCGACCCCGACCGGGAATGCAACCGTCTCGCCAACGCTCTTGCCGCCGACGGAGTCGGCAAGAACGCTATCGTGGCATACCAGCTCATGAACTGCGCCGAGTTCGCCTTTGTGTAGCTCGCCACCCAGAAGCTCGGCGCCATCAACTGCCCCGTCAACTTCCGCCTTTCCTACGGCGAGACGGCGCACATTCTTGATGACTGCAAGCCGGCGGTCTTCTTCTACGATGCGGGCGTCAAGGACACCGCCGAAAGAGCGCTCGCCCGGGCCGCGCATCACCCGAAGAGGGCCATCATGGTGGATCCTTCCGGAGCAGACACCCCATTCGCGGGATCCATCTCATACAACCAGTACGTCATCGGGGCGTCCGATGGGGATCCCGGCGTAACGCAGCCCTCGACGATCTACGATGAGACGACACGGCTGTACACGTCCGGCACCACCGGATTGCCCAAAGCCGTACCCATGAACAACGTCGTCGAGATCACGAGCGCCCATGACGTCATCATGCACTTTCCGCTCACGCCCTTGGACAAGACCATGAACATGACCCCATGGTTTCACCGGGGCGGCTTGTACTCGGGAGGTCCGAATCCGGTTTTTTACGTGGGGGCGCAGGCGGTGGTGCTGCAACACTTCGATCCCAACCTCTGTCTCGATTACGTGGAGCGGTACCGGCTGACGTTTCTCATCGGGGCGCCGCCGAACCTGAAGATGCTCCACGACGCGCAGCTCAAACGGCCACGGGATCTCACATCGCTGAAGGGCATCGTCACCATGGGCGCGCCGCTGGAGCGTGAGGCGTGCATCAAGTTCCAGAAAGTGCTCACGCCCAACATCTTGGCTTGATACCGCTCCCCCCGCTGCGGCGTGCTCCGGGCCCTTTCGGGCGCTGCCCGGGGCTCGGGCTTGGCTCGTGACGGTGGCACTGCCGCGCGGCACAAGAGCAAATTCCCCCAATCCGAAATTCTCAACCGCCAAGGACACCCAGCGCCGGCGCTGGGTACCCGGAACGCCAAGACCGAAATGGCTGATTGGGGGGAAGGAACGGAACTCCTGAATGCCCCATAAACTGGTTTTCGCGTTCTTCGGTCGAGAGTTCGAAACATCGCATCCTTGGCGACCCGGGTACCCAGCGCGAGCTGGGTGATCATGGCGGTTCAATGGTTTTTTCGGATCAGCAATTCTTATCACCTCACCATCACCCACCCTCACCTCCTCCCCGCACGCCCGCCTGCCGTTCAGGGGCGCGATCGACTACAACACCGCCAAGGCCGGCGCCCACCAGCTGGCCCTGTCCGCGGGCAATGAGCTGATGTGGCACGGCATCCGGGTGAACCTGATCGAGCCGGGCTGGACCGACACGCCCGGCGAGTGGACCTGGTACACCGACGAGGTCATGTCCCGCGAGGGGGAAGCGGTTTCCTCTGGGCCGGCTGGTCACCCCCGAGGACATCGGGCGGGCCGCCGTCTTCCTGGTCTCGGATGCCGCCGGCTATGTGGTCGGGGCCGTCCTTACGGTTGATGGCGGCGCCTTTATCCAGGGGCCGATCTGGTCCGCTCCCGCCTGGCACGGAAGGGAATAGTCCTCCACCGGACGCCCGATCGGTCCACCCGCCGGGGACCCCTCGGGACTCCAGGGCTGCCACCGGCGGCCGGCAACGGAGTCGGGCCAAACCCGGCGAAGCCGCCCGGTTGGACGCCCGGAGGAACGCCTTGGGGAGCGGCGAGTCAAGTTCTTGGCAATAGGGCGGCGGCGGTGCTATGCTCGCGCCGTTTCTGCGCCTTCCGCAGAACCCCCACAGCACACCACACGAGAGGGCTGCGATGCCTAAGCAAAATGCAAGAGCACGAGAAGACAAACGGAAAGCCATGGCCGGTCTGGGCCTTTCCACCCGCTCGGTCCATGCCGGTGAGGATCGATCCCGCTACGCGGACTCCATCACTACACCCATCGTGCAGACCTCTACGTATGCCTTCAAGAATAGCCGGGAGATCGAGGCGTACACCAAGCACGGGAAGGCGCGCTACGAGTACGGGCGCTATGGCAACCCCACGGAGGAGGTCGCCGGGCGCCGCCTGGCGGCCCTGGCGGGCGCCGAGGCGTGCCTGCTTTTCGGGTCGGGCATGAGCGCGATCACCACGACGATCCTGGCCTTCGTGCGCAGCCAGGACCACATTGTGATCACGGACGACGCGTACAAGAAGACGCTGGAGTTTTGCAGTTCGTATCTGCAGCGCTTCGGCGTGGACTGCACCGTCGTTCCCTTCGGCGATTATGAGGCGATCGAGGCGGCGATTCGGCGGAACACACGCTTCGTTTTTTCGGAATCGCCGACGAACCCGTACCTCAATATCTTCGATCTGGTGAAACTGCGTGACATCGCACAGCGCCACAAGGTCATGACCATGATCGACGCCACGTTCAGCACGCCGTTCAATCAGCGGCCGCTGGAATGGGGCGTGGATCTCGAACTCCACAGTTGCACGAAATACCTCGGTGGCCACAACGACATCCTCGCAGGCGCGGTTCTGGGGCGCAGAGAACTTGTGGACGAGATCCGCAAGTTGCATAAGGCCTTGGGCGGGGTCATCGATCCGCATTGCTGCTATCTGCTCTTGCGGGGTCTCAAGACGTTCCGGTTGCGCATGGAGGCGCACAACGCCACCGCCCTGGCGGTGGCGCGGTTTCTCGAAGACCACCCCCAGGTCAAGCGGGTCTACTATCCCGGGCTGGAGAGCCATCCGCATCACGCAATTGCCAAGGCGCAAATGTCGGGGTTTGGCGGCGTCGTCACGTTTGATATCAAAGGCAATCTGAGCACGGCGAAGCGGTTTCTGGACAGCCTGAAACTGTGCTACATCGCGCCGAGCCTCGGCGGGGTGGAAACGCTGATTACGCATCCCGCCATTGTGACGTACTACGATTGCACGCGAAAGCAGCGCTATGCGCTCGGCATCACGGACACCCTCATCCGCCTCGCCGTCGGCATCGAAGACTCCGCAGACATCATTGCGGACCTCGATCAAGCGCTGAAGAGGGCCGCGAAAGTGCGCAGATAACCTGAACGAACCGACGGCAGCGGCGGTGCGGTGAGCATCGCGTGCCTGGTGACTCGGCAGATGCCGTATCCCTGCAAAAGGGGGACGTAGGCTCCAAAGCAACTTGACAAAATCAGGGGCGACAGCCCCATTTGGAGCCTGAGGGGATAGGCGCAGGGCTTATCCCTGCGAGGAAAAGGGAGCAAGGTGGCGGCGGATAAGCCGATCGCGGGGAAGGGAGAATCTATCGAGTGGCTTCTCCCGGACGCTGCGAGGAGAGAAGGGGACGCAGCAGTGATCCCGGCAGGGGGTAGAGGTGGCACCCGGGGGCCGGGAAATCAGGGTCGGGGAAGGAGACGGAGAGCCTGAGGTACGGTCAGAGAGGCGGGGTGATGGCAAGGCGGTTGTGGTGTCAGCTGCCGGTCAAGAGCACGGGATATTCCGAGAGGAATGGTGCGTGCTTCTCAGAGGGTGACTTCCTCGTCGGTCAATCGGTTGGCCATTTCCCAGGGGCTAGCGGCCTTGAAGAAATATGCTATTGCGTTTTTAGAACCTACGTCCCCCAGGACAAGCCCGGAGGGGCCGCGGCAAGCTCGGCGGCGTCGGCGGGTGGGGTGAGTGGAGCAGGGGCGTGCACCGGCTCCGAGGTGGGTGCGGGCCGCGGCAGGCCCAAAAGGCAAATCAACCATCAGCTGCCGCGGCCTGAAGCCGTCCGTAGGGGCGAAATGAGCAGAATCCAGGCGAAAGACGGCGTGATATACTGTGCGGTGCGTAAGATAGGCGACAGGTCACCTGGGACCGCACAGTCCGGGGGAGAGTCCGAGGAGGGGCGGCGGCCCGCCCCTCTCGGTCGGGTACCCGCGCCCGAGGCGTGGGTGCGCGGGGAGGGCCGAGGACTTGCGGCGTGCCCTGCAAGTCCGAGGGCCTTCCCCGCGAACGAAGCGGCGCGAGCGAACGTGTAGCCTAAGTTTCGCGCCGCTGAGTATGTGATGGCCGGCGTCGCCTATTGTCTGTAGATGAAGGGGGTCTTATGAAGAATACAATCGGTTCCACGGCTTTGGCGGCGGTGTTCGCCGTCTTCTTTCTTGACGGAGCGGTTTTCGCCGCTCAACAACCGTCGCAGCCCCCGGTGGTGACGGTCCAGCAGGTCAGAGGCGATACTTATATGGTCAAGGGCGGGAGCGGCGCCAACACCGGATTCTGCATTTGTGATAAAGGCGTTATAACCATCGACGCCAAGATGACCGCGGATTCGACGAAACAGATCGTCGAGGAAGTCAGTAAACTGACGCCGAAGCCGATCCTCTATATCGTGCTCACCCACAGCGACAGCGACCATGTCAACGGCTTGAACGGGTTCCCCGCAGGGTTGACAATCATCGCCCATGAGAACACGAAGAGAGACATGCAAGAAGCTTTCAAGGACGCTGAACTTCAACCTCTTCAGGCTTATCTTCCCAATAAGACGTTTCCAAAAGCCCTGAATCTTCAATGCGGAACCGCGCATATCGATCTTTTTCATTTCGGACCGGCGCATACGAGCGGCGACGTCGTGGTGTTTTTTCCTCACGAAAAAGTCGCCTTTGTCGGAGACCTGGTCTTCATCGGCCGCGACCCTCTCATCCACCGTCATAAAGGCGGAACCTCGTTTGGTCTCGTCCGGAACCTTAAGGAAATTCTAAAGCTCGACGCCGATACATTCATCCCCGGACACGGCGACATCCTCGGCAAAAAAGACGTCGAAACGTTGATGGAGTCGATCGAGGGCAAGCAGGCAAAGATCAAGGCGATGGTTCAGGAAGGAAAATCCCTTGACGAGATCAAGAAGGCTTTCGGCATCGAAGAGCGCCCGGCGCAACAAGGGAGAATGCGTTGGCCAAGCCTCGTCGAGGTTATTTATCTGGACATCACCGAAAAGAAATCCTAGCCACCTTAAAGGTCCCTTGTTATGGGGCTAAGCCTGATCCGAGAAAAAACTTGAACCGCCATGATCACCCAGCGCGAGCGCTGGGTACCCGGGTCGCCAAAGATGCGATGTTCCGATCTCTCCACCAAAGAACCCGAAAGCGCGCTCATGGGGCCTTCCGAAGTTCCGTTTGTTTCCCCCAATGAGCCCTTCTGGTCTTGGCGTTCTTGGCGCCTTGGCGGTTGGTAATTTCGGATTGGGGCTAATCTTATACGAATTGGGGACACGTACCGAATTCCAGAGAATTCTAGTCGGCTTCACATCATCTCGAACTGCTCTCTTTCATCGAGCAACCAGAGGTCATTGAAAACATCCTGAGCCATCTCGGGCTCTGGCCCACACACGCGCACAGCCCTCCGGCGGGGTACCCGTTGCCGTCCTCTTTGCAACGGGTCGTCGCAGCAGAGGCGTCCAGCGCGGCCTCACCGCACGGTGTCGTCCGTCCGAGTCTGGCGCGTGTCGCCCCTCTCCAGCTCCCTGGCCTGTCCGTCGCCCCCGCCACCTCTCGCCTGGCCCGTTTTCGCTTGACACCGCGCCCCCCGGCTGCGGTATGCTTCTCTTCGTCTCAGCGTGGGCGGGCCCTGCGCTGACCTCGTGACGCCAGCTGGGCCGCGCGGCCCGAAAGCAAATTCTTATCACGCACCTCATGGAACCCGTCCCCAGTGCTGATACTGGGGCCACCTGTAGGAGGCACACCCATGGGCAAATCGATCACCCAAAAACTCATCGAGCAGCACATTGTGGAAGGAGCATGGAAGCCGGGGTCTGAGATCGCGATAAAGATCGACCAGACCCTGACACAGGACGCCACGGGGACCATGGCGTACCTGCAGTTCGAGGCGATGGGCCTGCCGAAGATCCAGACGGAGCTTTCGGTGAGCTACATCGACCACAACACCATCCAGGTCGGGTTCGAGAACGCCGACGACCACAAGTACCTCCAGTCCATCGCCGCCAAGTACGGGATCATCCTCTCTCGCGCGGGCAACGGCATCTGCCACCAGGTCCACCTGGAGCGGTTCGGCAAGCCCGGCAAGACCTTGCTTGGGGCCGACTCGCACACCCCCACCGGCGGCGGCATCGGCATGATCGCCATCGGGGCCGGCGGCCTCGACGTGGCTATGGCCATGGGCGGTGCGCCGCTCTACCTCGTCTGCCCCAAGGTCGTGAAGATAAACCTCTCCGGCAAGCTCAAGCCCTGGGTGTCCGCCAAGGACGTCATCCTCAGGGCCCTCGAGCTCAAGGGCACCAAGGGCAACGTGAACATGGTCTTCGAGTACGGCGGCCCGGGCGTTGCGACCCTGAACGTGCCCGAGCGCGCCACCATCACCAACATGGGCGCCGAGCTGGGCGTCACCACGTCGGTGTTCCCCTCCGACAAGATCACCAAGGAATTCCTCGCGGCCCAGGGCCGAGCCAAGGACTGGGTGGCCCTGGAGCCCGACAAGGACGCTGAATACGACTCGGTCGTGGACATCGACCTGTCCGCCATCGAGCCCCTGGCGGCCATTCCCCACTCCCCTGGCAACATCAAGAAGGTCAAGGACCTCAAGGGGACTTCGGTGGACCAGGTGTGCGTGGGCTCCTGCACGAACTCGTCCTACAAGGACCTCGTGATGGTCGCGAGGATCATGAAGGGCAAGCTCGTGGCCCCCAACGTGAGCTTCGTCGTCGCCCCCGGCTCGAAGCAGGTCCTCCAGAACATCGCCAGGGACGGGTACCTCGACGACCTCCTGGCTTCCGGCGCCCGCCTGGCGGAGACGGCCTGCGGGTTCTGCATCGGCAACAGCCAGTCCCCCGCCACCCAGGCGGTCTCCCTGCGCACCTCGAACCGCAACTTCGAGGGACGCTCCGGCACCAAGGACGCCCAGGTGTTTCTGGTGTCCCCGGAGACGGCCGCCGCCTCGGCCATCACCGGCAAGATCACCGACCCGCGGGACCTCAAGATGAACTACCCCAAGGTCGGGCTTCCCAAGAAGTACTTCATCGACGACGACATGTTCATCTTCCCGCTCCCGGAGAAGGAGCGCGCGAAGGCGACGATCGCCCGGGGCCCCAACATCGGCGCCCCGCCGAAGAACGACCCGTACCCCAAGGACGTCAAGGGAGTCGTCTCCATCAAGGTGGGCGACAAGGTCACCACCGACCACATCATCCCGGCGGGCGACCGGATGAAGTACCGCTCCAACGTCCCGAAGTATTCCGAGTACGTGTTCGAGAAGGTGGACGCGCAGTTTGCGACCCGGGCCAAGCAGGTCCGGGACTCCGGCAAGGCCAACGTCATCGTGAGCGGCGCCTCCTACGGCGAGGGGTCGTCCAGAGAGCACGCGGCCATCTGCCCCATGTTCCTCGGGGTGAAGGTCGTCCTGGCCAAGTCCTTCCAGCGCATCCACACCGACAACCTGGTGAACTTCGGCATCCTGCCCCTCCAGTTCAAGAGCGAGTCCGACTACGACAAGATCGCCCAGGGCGACGAGCTGGAGATATCCAACGTGACGGACGCCCTGAAGAAGGGCGGTCCCATCGTCATCCGGGACGTCACGAAGAACGTGGAGATACCGGTGAACTACGCCCTGTCCGAGCGCCAGCGGGAGATCATCCTGGCCGGCGGCTCGCTCGCGTACGCGAAGCAGCAGGGGTCCAAGTGAGTGAGTTTCTGAACGAGGGCATATCAAGATAATAGGGAGAAACACACGGAGTTGAATCCAATGGCCGACAAGATGACACCGTGGCCCGCGTCATGAAGTCGAGAGCGGCATGCTCTGGGCGTGCAAGAACTACGACGGTGACGTTACTGTGCGGTGCGTAAGATAGGCGACAGGTCACCTGGGACCGCACAGTCCGGGGGAGAGTCCGAGGAGGGGCGGCGGCCCGCCCCTCTCGGTCGGGTACCCGCGCCCGAGGCGTGGGTGCG
>Ga0315285_10000969_pt1 | contig 29817 bp, 40 predicted proteins | sample YL17G09_36_MG_FD_203698 | JGI IMG/M metagenome (GOLD analysis project Ga0315285, IMG submission 203698) | Sediment microbial communities from Yellowstone Lake, YNP, Wyoming, USA - YL17G09_36 | ecosystem: Environmental > Aquatic > Freshwater > Lake > Sediment | place: USA: Wyoming | collected...
GAGGTAGCGGTCGAAACCTTGCACGCCTTGCTCGTTCATGATTGCTTCAGCTTGAGCCACATCATCAAAGCCGGATGCAGCGGTCGTGCGCTTTACCACGAGGGTACCTTGCTGCGCCGCCACGTTCATGATGGCCAGATTGATGTCGCTGGCCAGCTTTTGCTTTGCAGAGTCACCCAAGCGCCCCTCTTGCAGCGTGTCGCGCAGTTCGGTGGCTGTCAAAACCCACGGCACAGACTTGTTGAAGCCGATCGTAGACGGCACGCTCAGCTGCGTGAAGTCCTTGAAGTTCGAGGTCATGTCGGTACCGTCGAACGATTGCGCCACGTAGGGCTGAGGACGCCAAATGACGTTATTGGTGCGCTCCATCATCGCCTGGTCGGTGTTATAAACAGCGACATTGCGTGACAGCACCAGAGCATCATTAAAGCCCTCGAGGATGTCTTCGAACGCCACGCGTTCCTCTTTCGAAAATGCATTAGGCATGATTCAATCTCCAAAAAAAATAGGTTAGGTGTTGCGCTTTTGCCGTTTGTAGGACATTACCTTTGAGTAATCTCCTGACTTCTCAGCATCTGCGCGAAGTCGATCAAGGGTGGAATCCACCGTGCCGGATACTTTGCCAGAACCCTGGACAGTTTTCTCAGGCGGCGGTGCCGCTTTGCGATTTGTAACCTTCAATTGCGTCTCCAGTTTTGCGACCGCAAAAGCGAATTTTACGGGGTCACTGATTGAGGCGAGTTCCTTGGCCTTCTTTGGGTTTTTGCCCAACGCATAGACCAGCAACGCGGGATTTTCAGCGCCTTGAAGAATGACGCCTTGCTGAACGACGTTCAATGATTCCTGGGCGATTGCTTCGGCCTCATCGTAGTCTTTGACTTTCAGCTCTGCTTTCGCTTTGCCGTAGCCTTCTAGCTTTGCTTGCCATTCCTTGGCTTGATTGTCTCGCTCTGCTTGCAGCTTTGCCACTTGTCGCTTGCGCTCAAACCAATTGGCCAGGCTTGCCTCGAATTTCTCCGCGTCGTAGTCAAAATCCTCTAGCGTTGGCTTTTTGCCAAGCTCCGTAACCGCTGGAGCGGCTGGCTCTTGGTTTAGCTTTGCTTCGAGTTCTCGATTGCGCTTCTGTAATTCTCGGTGCTGTTTGCGAAGTTCGCGTACCCACTCGGGCGCCGGTTTCTCTTCCTCTGGAGGTGGCGATTCCTCTCCGATGCTTACGATTACCTCGTCATCTTGTTCCGCTTCTGGCGCAGTTTCTGCGGATTGCTCTGGGCTTTCCGTTTCTTGCTGTGCCTCGATTGGTTCTTCGATGATTTCAGTTTGCTCGTTTACCTCGTTTTCTGCCGTTTCTGACATAGTTACCCCATTGTTTGACTCACCCCATTAAAGGCTGGGCGGATTGCCTGTATTCTGTTGCTGCTGCAAAGAGCCACCGATTGCTTGCGCAGTTTCAATGGCGGCTTTTTGCTGATTGGCGCTGACATTTGATAGGGTTTCAATTGTCTGCGCCCTAGTTTGTTCGGATTTTGCCACAGTTAGCACAGTATCTGCTTGTGCTTTCATGGCTTTTGCTTCAGCTTCTTTCGCTGCGCTCATCAAATACATGGCCTGCGGATCTGGTTGCTGGCCCTGCATTTCAGCCTGCATTTGTTCCGCTTCTTGCTCTGTTGCCTTCACGGCGCCCAACCGAACAAGCTTTCCTCGGAAATAATCGCGTACATCGCTCACGCCTTCGCCTTCGATATTCATCAAGGCCATGGCCGACAATACCTGCATCGTCTCAGGATCTTGCGTGACTTGCATCATGCCGGTCAGTGCGCGCACGGTAGCCTGGCGCTTGCTGGAACTGGACGGGCCAACATCCACGGCAATATCAAATTCAGCTTCGCTCAGGTCGTTCTCGAATTCGACTTCGCCGGTTTCTTTATTGAGCGTTGGCCGCATCAATTCCACCGCTTCCGAAGTGCCGCCGGATGTAATGGCCTTCATCTTGCGGCCAGGCTCGACGAATATATCCTTGGCCATACTCAGCCAGATCTCGCCTGAGCGCTTCACAGACTTTGCCATGTTGCTCATGTAGATGAATGTCTGCATGTCAAGCCGCTGCTGGATCATCTCAATGGCTTTGCCGCTGATGTTGCTCACGACCTTGTCGCCTTGCTGCTGATTGCCGAGAACGTCCTGCATATCTTGCTCGGTTATCTGCAAGAGCGCGGCCATGGCAGGCGGCAAATTCGGTGCTTTGGTGTATGCAGCTGGCCCGCCGACTACCTGCTGGCCCATAGCATCCGTCACCGGGTTGATAAGCAGGTAAGGATAGTTCTTGATGTTGTCCTCAGCCCACATCATCTGATGGCCGGCGATCTGCTCCGGCGTGAAGATCGGTTTCTCAACGCTGGACAATGCGCTGATCTCGCCCAGCTTGGAGAGTTGCATATTCTTCAGTCGCTGAGCATCTTTTGCCAGGCGCACATGGCCCATACAGCGCTCAACCCCGTCGATAAACCAGCGCTTTCCGTACATCGGAACGATGGGGATATGCTTGCCTGCGATGTATCCGCAGTCTTCAAGCACTGCGCGCCCGCTCAAGATGTACTTGCGCACTTTGCGGCGCTTGACCTTCTTTTGCCGCACTTCTTTGGCGCCGATGGCCTGCAATTCCACCAGCAAAGCGCCATCATCGGCCTCTAGTTCGGCGTCAGTGTGGCGTTCTTCCTCACCGTCCAGCATCTCGAAAACGCGCACAGTCTCGCTCGTTTCTTCGACGCGGTAGTACTCGGCCACGTAGACCAGATCCGGCGTGAGCCAGTCGAACTCGTGTTGAAAGATGTCTTTCGGCCAGCTCGCCGGATCATCTCCCCATTCTTCGGCGTATGCGTCACGGGTCATAGCCGTGAGAACGAAGCAGCGTTTTGCGTCTGCTTTGTCCTGGCGCTTGGCGTTCAGGTCAAAGAACACGCATGAATCAGCATCAAAGATCGGCTCGATGCGAATGCGCTGGCGTTCGTCCTCGTCGTCTTCCTCATCCTCGTACACAGTACGCAAGCGCCATGCACCGAAGCCGCCACCTACGGCTTCCTCGAAGGCGTTGTCATAAGCTTCCTCTGCTCCTGAATCCTGCTCATCGGCGCGATACAGACCATCGCAGGTTTCGGCCAGCTTGTCGTATTCGCTCTCGCCGTCTTTCGAAACGAAGTCAACCGTGATGCGGTTATTGCGGTATTCGTTGATGATGCGGATAACGGCCAGGTGAATTTTGTTCACTTCAAAACGTGGCTTGCTTTCAAACTGCTCGCCTATCTGGCCTTCCCACTGCGCGCCTGCGATTGAATAGAAACGCCGATCTTGCAAGCATTGCAGGCGCTCATCGCGCAGGGCAGATTGGATGGCGTCGAATTCGGCCATTGCCTCGCTGTGAATTGCTGCCCACTTTTCCGCTTTGCTGCGCGCCATAAAAAAGCCCCGAAGTATCGGGGCTGTTTATATCACATTCTGCGCTTTCGATTCTGGAAAAAGTCATCAATCAAGTCTTCCGCCTCTGCATGATCTGCTTTTGTCATCTTGTTGACCAGCCAGTTTGCGGGCCGGTAGTTGCGATCAAGCAGCTCCCATTCCATTTCAGTGTAGCCGTAGTAATCCATGTCTGAATCCCACGTATCCCGGCCATTGACCTTGTTGTAATGCTCAATGCCGAGCTTGCAAGGGATGCCGCAAATTTGAGCATCAATCACTGCCACGAATTTTTGATGCGCTTGGGTTTGGTACTTGTTCATTTGTCGCCTTTCGGTTTCGGGTTGCGATGAATGAATTCTGAGGCATTGCGCCCACAATGTCAAGCACAAAAGAGCACAAAAAATTACGCGCGACGGAATGCGGAGACAGTCGGGACGATTGCCACGCTTTGAGGCTTTGCCGCGGTCTGCGCTCGCCTGGCACCTTCGCACGCGTAGCGCAATGCGTCGATTACGTGATTGTCCCGATCATCGAGGATCGGTAGCACTTGCGAGGTGAGCGGGTCAATTTTGTAGCTGTAGGCGTTCAGTTCGTCAATTGTGTGAGTGCATCGCGGGTGCACGACGATGTCAAAAGACTTCAGCCACTCGATGCCATCTTCCACACTACGCGGCCCTTTGACGGCGCCGACTATCTTTGGGAAGCCGTTTCGCCGCATGTGGCTGATTGTCTCCGGCCTGGAACTATCGGCCACGATCGGCCAACGCTCAGACTCAGGCACGCTCATGAAAAGGCTAGGCGTGTCCATGATCTCGCAGCCGATACGATAAGCCTCGTGATCTATGTATAGCGTGCGCCCGATGATGTGGCATCGCACCAGGACAGTCGGGTCAACCGCAAAGCCCCAGTCCGCGCCGTATCGATGGACAGCATCGGCAGGCGCTTCGAACTCGTCAATGCGCCAGTTCTTGAACACTCGCGCCTCTGTGTTTTGCTGATACTGCCCGAGCCACACGTGCGCCCACTTTCCCGGGTCGCGCTTGCGGTCATACTCCATCTCATCGCGCAGCACGTCAGGAAACCACGGGTTGTCCTCGTAATTCACTTGCAGAACTATTGCATCCGGCGGCGGATTGTCGCCGCGCAGGAGCTTGTCCACCGGATCGTCTGGGCTCTCCGGGTTCCAAGTGAACAGAATCTCCGATCCTTCCTCACGGATCGTAGGACGCAACAGCTCCAGGCTGCGATGGCTCAAGCTTTGCGCTTCCTCGATCCACGCCACGTGATAGCCCTGAAGCGACTTGATCGAGTCTGCGGTATGGTTCTGCATCCCCATGAAGATGATTTGCCCGCCGTTCTTGGCCTTGATCTTGGCCTCTTGGATCTCGAAGTGATGCCCAACCCCGAGCGCCTCTATCTTTGCCTCAATCAGCTTCTTCACAGACTGATTCAGAGACTTCTGGATCTCACGGATGCACACGATATCGGTGCGCTTCATGAGCGACAGCTCAACTAGGTATTCCGCCACGAAGTGAGACTTGCCCGAGCCTCGTCCGCCGTATGCGCCTTTATAGCGCGCCGGTTTGAACCAAGGCTCGGCCCATGCTGGGGTTTCGATTTGCAGTTTCATTTCTTGACAATCACGCGCTCGATCTGCTGAATCGCAATTGGCCGGTCGGAGTCGCCGGACAGCTCCAGCTTGTCGCCCCACTTCTTCGGGGCCAGCTTGCTCAGTAGCCACTTGCGCGAGTCGATCTGCAGCCGCTGCTTCTGAACCGCGCCGTTGTCAGTCGCGCCGCTTTCAGTGCTTCCCACCGGAGCGTCAGCGATGGAGATGATCTCGGCGGCGATGTGCTCGTGCAGGTCTTCGCGCGCGCGTGTGTATTCTTCGACGAGCGCGGGATTATTATTCAACCACTCGCTCAGCGTGCTTTGAGGAATCCCGACAATTTGGCAAGCTTTGAATGCGCTATTTCCTTTTCGCATCAATGCGAATACTTGCTCAGCAATATCTACCTTTTCCTCTTCAGTTCTGCGTACCATTTTCCACCTCAATGAGTTTATCCAAATAATGCCGCGCTTTTCTCAAATCCTCAATCCCGCCTTTATCTTTCCACCGTGCGATATATTTGATTGCATTTCCCTGTAGGAATCCTGAGAATGCCTCATGGCTCATCCAAGCCTCCATGGCATCCCATGGCTGGATCTCTTTCGTAGTGTAGTGCGTGCCGCCGATCTGGTGGAGTCTTGATGTTGTCATGCTTTCGTTCCTTCAAGTTCATCGGTTGAGAAGTTGCCCCAATTTTTCCGCATCCCGGTCCCCCTACCTCCCCCTAACGTATACGTTTTAGGGGAGGGGCGGGGGATTTTTCCGGGCTTTTGCCCCGAATCCCCCTAAACCCCCCTGGGGGACTTCGGGGGATTTAGGGGGATTTTTGATGTCCTCTTTTGCTAATCAAAAGTGCGCTACTGTGTGCGGGGTCGATGATAACCCAGCCCTTCTCGGCGGTTGCAATGATGCCAGAATTGAGCATTGGCATGATCATCCCGTCTTTGCGGCTGGCTTCTGTTTTATTCGTTGCGGTGCGTTCTGAAATACCGTCTGCAATCAGTAATTCTCTCAATGCGTTACGGCTAATATAAGGCAAACCATCCTGTTCTTCGGCGCCGCCAGCCCAATATGCGCGTTGCAAAGTGCGGATATTCTCATCATGTTTTGTAGGTTTTTTGTGCGGTATAACTGACTCCGCATCTAAATCAGGAATTGCCACGCAAGTCGTTGCGGCTTCACCGAATTTAGTAATCCCCATTTCGATTATTTCTAGTTTGAAATAGATGGTCTCACCTTTGCCTGGGAGTTCACGCTGCTTTGTGACGGTGACAGACCGAACGCCGTCCTTCTCTGCCACTTCGATTTCGGTGTCGATGTGTGCGCGGATTCCTGACCAGCCTCGGGCGCCCTTAGCCTGATCTTTTCCGTTGTGGTGGATGATCATCAAGGCGGCTCCGGTAGCGTGTGCAACTTGGTCAAAACGTGCCATGACTGGCCCCATGTCCTCGCCGCTGTTTTCGTTGGCTCCGGCGCTCATCCTGGCCAGCGTGTCGCCGATGATGAGCCGCACGGGCTTGCCTTTGATCTGTTCGACTGCTTTGACCAGCTCGATCACGTCATTGGCGTCCTGATCGCCAGAATAGAAGTTCATGGGCACTGGCACCATGGCCAGGTTCTCCAGGTTGCACACGTAGAACTTCTTGATTGCTTGCATGCGTGAGCGAATGCTGCCAGGTGCCTCGCTGGCCAGATAGACAACTAGGCCGGGATCTGTTCTGCGCCCGTAGCATTCTGCGCCGGTAGCAATGGCGGTTGCAACTGACAGCGCCCAGAATGTCTTACCTGAGTTGCTATCACCGTAGACCACTACCGAACTGCCGATTGTCATCAAGCCTTCGACTAGCTCATTTGGTGCCTCGTATTCGTCGCCCAATTGATCGCCAAAGACAAGCTGCAACTTTTCAACGACTACTGAGCCGGTTTGTGGCATGAGCAGACTAGACAAATCATGTCCAGCTTGCACATAATCGTTGGCATCCATGCCTTCGATTGGAGGGATGATCACGCGCGCGCCATACTTCGCGCTGGCTTGATCGGCGTACTTTTGCCCGGTGCCACTCTTGTCATGATCTGCGACGATCACGATTGATTGCTGCGGGCCGTACATCTCACGCAAGCTTCCAGTCACTGGAACGAGATTGCTGGCACTGTAGGCAACTGCGCAAGGCCTGCCAGTCGATTCATAGATAGTTGCGGCGGTGGCGAATCCCTCGGCAATGTAAAGAATGCCAGGTTCGTCCATCGTTCCGAGCATCCAAAATTTGCCGCCTGACTTGCCGCCAGGGTGATAAAGCTTACCGCCTTCTTCATCAATGTATTGCAGCGTGCTCAGGGTGCCGTCTTGATCGTAAAGCGGCACCATCAGGCGCCCATCGCCGGTGATGCGAACTCCATGCGTCTGAATGCCCTTTCGCTTGAGATACGGGTGATCTGGGTGCGCGGCCACGCCACTGAGCCAGATTTTCTCAACGGTCTCGCTAGCGATTTTTTGCTGGCGCTCTAGCTCCGCATCGCGCAGCGCTTTAGATTCTGCGACACGGCGAGCGTAGAACATCTCCTCGGCGTCTGACAATTTGCGGCCTATATCAGCTTTCCAGGTCATCTCAACGCCATACCTCCAGCACCCGAAGCGACCAGCCGGAACGCCATCCCCGAACACCAGATACCACCCAGGCTTATCGCCATGTCCTGGTGATCCCTTGGTGCCAGACCGAAAGCGGTGAATCTTGCCATCAAAGTGCAGCTCTTCGGGCGGATTCAATCCAGCCTTCAGCATGGCATCTCGCAGCTGCACCTCTGGCGCATCTACTCGCTTTTCCGGCGGTGGCGACCACGGCCCGCCGAGCACTTTTGAAAGATCAGCCATTGATTGCTCCGCCCTTCAAGTATTGAGACAGGAGCGTCATTGTCGCCCGATGTGGACGCGTTTTGCCAGAGGAAATTCTGTAAAGCGTGTGCGGGTTAAGGCCGATTGACTGCGCCACGGCCTGCAATTTGCGATCTGCGAGCGCAGCTTTGATCTCATCTAGTGTCATTGTGCACGGCCTCAAAAAAGTACAGAAAAAGTTGAATAAGCGCTTGCATCTTAGCAAAAGCTGGCGCACACTACAACCACTGCACGAACTGATTCCCAGACGGTGCAGATTGAAAGGCAAGAGATGAAGCTGATTGACATCAACGTTACCTCGGCAGACGAACTGGGGTTGCTTCTGGCGGAGATTGCTGATCTTGAAAAGCGTGTTGATGCTATCAAGGCCAGCATGAAAGACAAGGCAACGGTGCAAGGTGGAGAGAATGTGTTTGATGGTGCGATGTTCTGCGCAAAGGTTGTCGAGGCCAATCGCAAGGTGACGGATTGGAAAGCAATCTCCAAGGCCTGCAACATCCCCGCCGAAGTGATCGAGGCCAACACCAGCGTGACGGCTGCGTTCTCGGTCAAGGTCACATCCAAGTAATCAGGAAGGGGCTCCAAAAACTGGAGACCCTGTTTATGGAACAAAACATGAACATCTCAGTGATAGTTTTCCAAAACGGCTACCGTGAAGCCTCGCTTCATGGTGCGATCCTCGTCGTGCGACCTGACGGGTCTCACTATTTGCTTTAAAGATGCTGGAGAAAATGCGCCAGCGTCAAAGCAAACAAGCCTATGGCTTTGCGCAGGAAAGCGTGCAAGAATAACACCCCGGCCTAGCAATGGGCCGATCTCAACAGCCAACCGGAGAACCAAATGGCTATCAACTTGAAGCGCAGTTCCGCGCTTTCTATGAGCGGCGTAAAACTGCTCGTTTACGGGCAAGCTGGCGCTGGCAAAACCTTGCTCATCCCCACATTACCGGCGCCCATTGTCCTGAGCGCTGAAGGCGGCTTGCTTTCAATTGCTGGGGCCGATGTGCCTTACATCGAGATCGCCAGCATGGGCGACTTGATGGAGGCTTACAAATGGCTCTCAGAAAGCGCCGAAGCAGCTCAGTTTCAATCGGTGGCGCTGGACAGCATCAGCGAGGTGGCTGAGGTGGTGCTGAATGCTGAAAAGAAAGCCAGCAAAGACCCGCGCCAAGCATACGGCGCGATGCAAGAACAGATGGCCGACATCATTCGGGCCTTCCGCGACCTGCCGGGTCGTCACGTTTACATGAGCGCGAAGCTGGAGAAGACACAGGACGAAATGGGCCGCGTGCTGTATTCGCCCAGCATGCCGGGCAACAAAACCGGCCAGCAATTGCCCTACTTCTTTGACGAGGTGCTGGCACTGCGTGTGGCACGCGATGCCGAAGGCAATACCCAGCGGGCTTTGATGTGCGATTCTGACGGTCTGTGGCTTGCAAAAGATCGCAGCGGCAAGCTAGAAACGTGGGAAGCGCCTGACTTGGGCGCAATCATTGCAAAGATTGGAGGCTGAAATGCAAGAGCTTGAGCAACTGAGCCAAGAATGGATCATGGCCAAAGAAGCGGAGAAGCGCGCAGTCGCAAAGCGCCGTGAGGCAGAAGACAAGCTGACAGCACTGCTAGGCGTCAAGCCAACACTAGAAGGCACTGAGAGTCATCTCGTGCCTGGCTTGAGCATCAAGATCGTGGGCCGACTTGATCGCAAAGTCGATGCAGACAAAGCGCAGGAGATCGCTGCCGAGGCTGGTTTGAATGCTTACCTTTCAACGCTTTTCCGGTGGAAACCTGAAATCAACATGTCTGCCTGGAAATCCACCGATTCACAAATCACCGAGCTTTTTTCGCACGCGGTCACGGTCATGCCAGGCCGTCCGTCTTACACCATCACCATCAAGGAGTGAACATCATGGCGTTTCTTTCACAATCTTTCGACGTAGCCGACCTGCCCCAATCATCCGGTGGCAATTTTGAGCCACTGCCCGCGGGATGGTACAGCGTCACTATCGCGGGTGCCGAACTGAAAAACACAAAGGCAGGAAATGGCCAGTTCATCGCAGTTCGCTATGACGTGACCGGGCCGACTCACCAGGGCCGCGTGGTTTTTGGCAATCTGAACATTCAGAACCCGAACCCCAAGGCCGAGGAAATTGGGCGCCAGCAACTTGGCGAACTGATGCGCGCTATTGGCCTTGCCAAAGTTACCGACACCGATCAACTGATCGGCGGCAATCTGCAAATCAAGCTTGACATCAAGCGCGATGAGCAGTACGGCGACAAGAACGAGGTGCGCGGCTTCAAGGCCGTGAGCGGTGGCGCATTGCCTAGCGTCGCGCCAACTGCTATGCCTATGCAATCCATGGCTGCACCTGCAAAGGCTGCGCCGCCGTGGGCTAAGAAGTAATCAATCAACCCGCCCGGCTTGTGCCGGGCTTTTGAGGTTTACACGATGAATTCATACGATTCATTTGTCGCACAGAAAAGACGCGCAGAAGTGGCAACTGGACACGCTCCAGGTGATTTGAATGAATACCTGAAGCCATTTCAGCATGCCGTTGTGTCATGGGCGGTGCGCCGTGGGCGTGCTGCCGTATTTGCTGACACTGGCCTTGGAAAGACAATCATGCAATTGGCATGGGCCAATGAAGTGCAATCGCATACTGGTGGAAAGGTGCTCATTTTGGCCCCGTTGGCTGTATCAGAGCAGACGATTGAAGAAGGCGCAAAATTTGGCATTGAAGTGCAGCGCGTTCCGTTGGGTCAAGATATACCGAGCACTGGAGTATGGATCACCAACTACGAGCGCATGGATGCCATTGATTTTGCTGAATTGCATGGCATTGTTTTGGATGAATCAAGCATTCTCAAGGCGCATGATGGAAAAACACGATCACGCATCATTGAGGCATCGCAGGGTGTTCCGTATCGTCTGAGTTGCACAGCCACACCCAGCCCGAATGATTTTGAGGAGCTTGGCAATCAGTGCGAGTTCCTTGGCGTGATGACTCGAACCGAGATGCTTGCAACGTACTTCGTGAACGACACCGGAGACACGGGCACATGGCGACTCAAAGGATGGGGCGCTGCGAAGTTCTGGGAATGGATGGGCACTTGGGCTGTTGTGATCCGTAATCCTTCCGATATTGGATTTGATGGCTCTGAATACGACTTGCCAGCACCAGAATACATTGAGCACGTTGTTCAAACAGAAGTGCAATCCATTGATGATTTATTTGGACGTCCTGCCATGGGATTGGCAGAGCGCAGGAAAGCACAGCGCGACAGCATTGATGCTCGATGCAAAGCATTGGCTGATGTCGTAAACGCTCAAAGCAATGAGCCGTGGTTGATTTGGTGTCACTTGAACGACGAGGCAGAATTTCTGCAAAGCATGATTCCTGGCAGTGTCAATGTGCAAGGCTCAGATAGTGCAGAAGTCAAAACAAAAGGCATGATGGATTTCACGCATGGGAAATTGCGTGTTTTGATTTCCAAGCCCAAGATTTGCGGCTTTGGCATGAATTGGCAGCACTGCGCTCGCATGGCATTTGTCGGTCTTGATGATTCATTCGAGAAGTTCTATCAAGCGGTGCGCCGATGCTATCGCTTTGGACAAAAGCGCAATGTGCAAGTGCATCTATTCACCGCTGAGAATGAAGGCCAGATTTTGGCCAATCTCAAACGCAAAGAGACTCAGCACCATGAAATGAGTGCAAACATGATCGAACATATGAAAGACATCATGAATCAAGAATTGGCCGGGCAAGTAAACATTGTGGACGAATACAAAGAAGACACATACCACGGGGAAGGTTTCACGGTGCATCTCGGTGATTGCGTGAAATGGACGCAGCGCATGGCTAACGATAGCATTGACTATTCTGTTTTCTCTCCGCCATTTGCTGATCTGTTTGTGTATTCAAACAGCGATCATGATATGGGCAATTGCAAAGACGATGCAGAGTTTGTAGCGCAACTGAAATTCCTGATTTCTGAATTGTTCCGTGTCTTGAAGCCTGGACGCAATGTGTCATTCCATTGCATGAATCTACCGACAACCAAGATGCGCCAAGGCTTCATTGGGTTGCGTGACTTTCGAGGCGATCTGATTCGCGCATTTCAGGATGCTGGCTTTATCTATCACTCCGAAGTGTGCATTTGGAAAGATCCAGTTGTGGCAATGCAGCGTACCAAGGCGCTTGGATTGCTGCATAAAACGATCCGAGAAAACAGCACTATGAGCCGCATGGGATTGCCGGACTATGTTGTCACGATGCGTAAGCCTGGTGATTGCGAAGAGCGTGTTACGCATGGAGATGATCTACCAGTGATGATGTGGCAGAAATATGCCAGCCCAATTTGGGATGACATCAACCAAGGGCGCACCTTGAACAAGCTGCCAGCACGTGATGAGAACGACGAAAAGCATATGTGTCCACTGCAACTTGATGTTATTGAACGATGCATTCACTTGTGGACTAACAAAAATGATCTTGTATTCAGTCCGTTCACTGGTATCGGATCAGAAGGCTATACAGCAGTCAAGATGGGCCGGCGCTTTATCGGGACTGAATTGAAGCCGCAATACTGGGATTTGGCATGTCAAAACATACAAGATGCGCGCAACGATCAGCGTGGATTGTTTGAGTAAACATAATGGCCCGCACAAAATACGCAGCATCACTATTTGGCAGGCCAACACGCAAAGAGAAGGCCCTGGATCGTGAAGAATACATTTCACGCGCCAGGGAATTCGCCAAGCGCGGCCAAGATTTGCCCCAAACCAAACTGCTTGATTTAGAGGTTCACAGCATCAAGTCAGCAGCGAGACAGCGCGAGAAACTGCGCGCATACATCAAAGACAACCTGAGCAATGCGGCCCTAGCCGCGCAATACGGTGTTCACGTGCGAACGATTGAAAAGATTTTGCAGCACGAAACATGGAGCCATGTTCTTCTATGACAGCAATCCCAGAAGCGGCGCATTCAATCGCCGCCATGATCGACAAACATCACGTCAGCAAAACCGAGCAGCCGCGCCAGCATCTCGGAGCAAGCATCCTCGGACACCCATGTGATCGGTGGCTCTGGCTTTCCTTTCGATGGGCTGCGCGTGAGGAATTCCCCGGCCGCATCTTGCGAGTGTTCCGGCGTGGGCACCATGAAGAAGGCTGGATCGTGAGCGACCTGCGCGCCATCGGAATTGACATCCGAGACACGCAAGGCGAACAAAGCCGTGTGGACTTTGGCGCGCATGTTGGCGGAAGCTTGGATGGAATCATTCATTCCGGCGTGCCAGAAGCGCCCAAGAAAAAGCACGTTGCAGAGTTCAAAACGCACTCGAAAAAGAGCTTTGATGAAGTCGAATCGCAAGGTGTCGAGAAGGCCAAGCCGATGCACTGGGCACAGATGCAAGCCTACATGCACGGCACTGGCATCGATCGGGCGCTGTATGTTGCAGTCTGCAAAGACGACGACCGGATCTACACCGAACGCGTGAAATACAACAAAGAAGCGGCCGAGGGCTTGATTGCCCGTGGACATCGCATTACACTAAGCGACAGACAGCCGGAACCGCTTTCGACGAACCCTAGCTGGTATCAATGCAAGTTTTGCGCAGCGCATGAGATGTGCCATGGTGGCAAGCCGACTAAGCATGTCAACTGCCGCACCTGTGCTCATAGTACGCCTCGGGCGGATAGCACCTGGCACTGCGCAAAGTGGGATGCGGAGATTCCATTCGAGGCTCAGATTCAAGGTTGCGAGTCGCATGTGCTGCACCCGGATATGGTGCCTTGGAAGTTAGACACCGAGGCATCAAGCATGGATGAGGCTGTTTGGATTATTGACGGCAAGCCAGTTCGAAACGGCGAGCCAGATGCGTTTGTTTTCGGTAGCCGTGAACTGATCGCCAACCCTTCCGCCTGCGCGGGTGGCGAGCAAGTATTGATGGATATGCGGGCGCAATTTAAGACTGCGAGGATAGTTGGATGACTGACCGCGAATTACTTAGTACATCTTAATTTTTTATCAAAAAGGAAATTTGAAATGAACACTATCAACATCAATGGAATTGAATATAGCCCTGTTACCGAACCCACTCAAAAAATTGAGTGGGCTCGAGCAGTTGTGGTTGTAGACCGGGGCTGGATTTTCGCTGGCGATGTGACCCGCGAAAACGGGCGCATTAAATTGTCTCGTGCCGTGCACGTTTTCCGGTGGGAGAGTATTGGATTTGACGGAATGATCGCATCTCCAAAGAGTAATAAAGTCACACTGAAGCCGATGCCCGACGGAGTGGATATTCCAGGGGGCGCAGAACTTTTTTCGGTTCCTGTAGCAGATGATTGGGGGATGTGATGTTTAAGCCTGCAGGCAACGGCTACGGCGACGGCAACGGCTACGGCGACGGCAACGGCTACGGACACGGCTACGGCTACGGCGACAACAACGGCAACGGCTACGGCCACGGCAACGGCAACGGCTACGGCAGCGGCTACGGCTACGGCTACGGCTACGGCAACGGCTACGGCGACGGCTATGGCTATGGCTACTGCCACGGCTACGGCTATGGCAACGGCCACGGCTACGGCTACGGCAGCGGCTACGGCGACGGCTATGGCTATGGCTATGGCTACTGCCACGGCTACGGCTATGGCAACGGCCACGGCTACGGCTACGGCAGCGGAACCGTATCTAACTCAAGAATGCGGAGGAGCAAATGACACGCGACGAAATTATCCGCATGGCACACGAAGCTCATTTTGAAGGTTTTAGAAACGGCGACTGGGTTTGCACAACGGAAGAGATTGAACGCTTCGCCGCCCTTGTCGCCGCTGCCGAGCGCGAGGCGTGTGCTCAGATCGTTGAAAGGGCCTATAGAGAGCCGGTGTGGGCGGTCGAGATTGTCAACGACATCCGAGCAAGGGGGAATAAATGAAAACCACCATCCTAGCAGACTACAAAGCAAAAACGTCAACAGGATCGCGCATTCACGTGGCGCACAACGATCTGCCTGTACAAGTGCATCAAATGATCGTCTGGATGCTAGACCATCCTCAGCTGGCGCTTGGGATGGTGCCGCGTTGGAATGAACTGCAACAGGAGCAAAAGGTTTTTGCAGGATCGAAAGTGAACAAAAATGCTGCGTGACTACCAACAGCGCACAATTGACCAGCTTTATTATTGGTTTGAAGCTGGCAATGCTGGCAATCCTTGCCTAGTGCTGCCAACTGGAGCAGGGAAAAGCCACATCGTGGCCGCACTATGCAAAGATGCGGTGCAGACATGGCCAGAGACTCGCATTCTGATGTTGACTCATGTGAAGGAGTTGATTGAGCAAAATGCTGAGAAGATGCGCCATCATTGGCCAGATGCACCGCTGGGAATCTACAGCGCCAGCGTAGGCCGCAAAGACCTGGGCGAACCGATAACATTCGCAGGCATTCAATCGGTGCGCAAGAAAGCGCAGCAAATAGGCCACATTGACCTGGTGTTGATTGACGAATGCCACCTAGTCAATCACAAAGACGAAGGCGGCTACCGTGGCTTGCTGGCCGACCTGAAGGCAATCAATCCGGCTTTGCGCGTGGTAGGTCTGACAGCCACGCCTTACCGCTTGGGCCACGGCTACATCACCGACAAGCCCGCCATCTTTGATGCGCTCATTGATCCCGTGAGAATCGAGGAATTGATATTCAAAGGCTACCTGGCCACACTGCGAAGCAAAGTCACGCAAACCAATCTGGACATCACTGGCGTGAAGAAGCGAGGCGGAGAATACATTGAGGCCGAACTGCAAGCGGCTGTGAACAAAGCCGACAAAAACGCCAAAGTGGTCAGCGAAGTGATTGCACTGGCAGGCGAGCGCAAGGCGTGGCTTTTCTTTTGCGCTGGCGTGGCTCACTCTGAGGCCATTGCAACCGAACTAAACGCGCAAGGCATCACCGCAGCATCTATTACCGGGGAAACTCCGAAGGCCGAGCGCGAGCGCCTGATTGAAGAATTCAAGGCTGGCAAGATCCGCGCATTGACAAATGCGAATGTGCTAACAACGGGCTTTGATTATCCTGACATTGACCTAATCGCAATGCTGCGCCCAACAATGAGCGCCAGCCTATACATGCAGATGGCAGGGCGAGGATTGCGACCAAAGAGCCATATAGATCATTGCTTGGTGCTGGACTTCGCTGGCGTGGTGGCAACGCATGGCCCGATCACGGCAGTGCAGCCGCCAAAGAAAGCTGGCGAAGGCAACGGAGAGGCTCCGGTCAAAGTGTGCGACTCGTGCGGAGAGCTTGTGCATCTAGCTGCGCGTCAGTGCCCGGCCTGCGGAGCCGAATTCCCAGAGCCTGAGCGCAAGCCGCTCAAGCTATGCGCTGATGACATCATGGGGCTTGAGGGCATCGAAATGCCAGTGCGCGCCTGGTGGTGGAAAAAACACACGAGCCGGGTAAGCGGCAAAGAAATGCTGGCAGTGACGTATTACCCTGATGGTCTATCCGATCAAGCCGTGACGGAATACTTGCCCATCTTGCATGAAGGCTACGCTGGACACAAAGCACTCATGCAACTACTGACGATGGCCAGGCACGCAAATGCCGACATTGATACGTCAAAAGATGCTTGGTTTGCCTCTAGCTTGGTTCTGTCTCTGAATGAAAGCAAAGCCCCTGAGATGGTGAAGTACAAGCGTGACGGTAAGTTTTTCAGAGTGATGGAGAGGAGATGGAATGAGACATCCTGAACCTAGTTTCGTCGTTAAGTGGCGCGAAGTTGAGCGCAAAGGCCCGCCAAAGTGTTGCCACACTTGCGATTGGTATGAAGCTGATGGCAAGTGCGCCAAGCATGAAATGGCGCCGCCTGCGGAGTTCGCGGCGACTGAGGATGAATGCCCCGATTGGATAAGGGAGTGCCCATTTTGAACAAAAAAGAAGCATTGGAATTTGAGAGATTGAAGCGATTGCTTGATGTAGAGCGAGAACGCGCAGAAAAAGCATGGTCTTCATATCGAGAGACACTTTACGAGTTGGTCGATATGAAAATGAAACTAGAACGTATTGAAAAGATACTAAACAATGAAGAATGAAATACCAACAGAGCACGAGGAGCAACGAGAGCTCGTGCGCTGGTTTCGTCAAACGTGGCCAGGTGTTCGCATCCTGGCGATTCCAAACGGCGGCGCCAGAAGCGCGGCAACCGCTGGCCGATTGAAGGCCGAAGGAGTGTGCGCTGGAGTTCCTGATCTTTTCATTCCGGCGTGGAGATTGTGGGTCGAGATGAAGCGCATCAAAGGCGGAACTGTGAGCGCAGAACAAAAAGATTGGATTTCATACTTGCAAAGTGTCGCAATGTGTGCAATAGTATGCCGTGGGTTTGAAGATGCACGCTCACAAGTAAGCAATTTTCACGAAAGGCATATCCATGAACACAAATAAAGACGAAACCACCAAGAGCCGCACGTTTACGCTGCGCATCAATCCTGACGTTTTGAAGCGCATTGAGCAAGTGGCGCAGGCTGAAGATCGCACGACCGCCGGCCAGATCATGCACTACATTCGCCAAGGTTTGGAGCGCAAGGCATGAGCAAAAAGCGCAAGATGCCAAAAAAGATTTTCGTTGTGACTTACACGATGCTGGATGAGCTAATGGCCAGCCCAACCGCACCAATGCCGGCAGAAAAACGCACCTATCAACTGACGCGCATGTATCAAGGTTTACACGCGCTAGAAATTGAAGCAAACCCAACGCCGGAAGACTGGCGCTGTGTATCGGATGCAATCAATCTGCTAGAAACTCTGGTGCGAGATATGCAAGTTTGCGAAGATGCAAGCGGATTGCTGCAAGATGCAATCGAGGCCATGGCAAAAGCCGGCAAGCGATACATATGCGGCGGATCATTGCGCTTAGACGGTGTTGGCATCAAGGCCATTCGAGCAGTTCTTGACGACTATGCTAGCGTCATTGAACAGGTATCTGCGCGAACGATGCTCAAATGCCATCGTTTGACAGAGCGCCGCTTGAGTGATATTTGCGCAGGGAAAATGCGCGCTGATGATGTGGTGATAGCATCATGAGGGGCTACGGAGCGCTAGTCGAAATGGTGCTGATTGCATTGCGTGAAGAAGGCCCCATGAGCCGGCGCGAGTTGTCTGATTGGCTGGATGTGACGCATGGAGAACTGAGCATCATCAGCAAGATGGCCAAAGCCCAAAAGCGCCTACCAAAGCGACTCTACATCTGCAAGTGGGTGCGCGATCTTGACTATGGCTCTTATCGTCGCTATCTGCGGCCAGTCTATGACATTGGCGATCATGCAGACGCAAAAAAGCCGCGTAGAGAGCCCAACAGTGTAGCGGGCTTGCGCTCGTACTATCTCAAGCGTGACATGGGCCGGACAAATAGTGTTTTCAACCTTGGCTTGCAAGCAAAGTCAGCCGAACAATCGCAAAGGAAAAAAACAGCATGAAAACGAATTTTCAACGTACAGCCGAATGGCTAACCGCTTGCGGTCGTCCTTCGGAACCGTCTAGCTTGACGAAAACGTCAGTTCAGATCGGATGCCAGATTGAGGAGATTGTCGAGTTCTTGTCATGCCTTCGAGTTGAAAAAGAAGGCTATGCAAGGATGCTTGATCGCGTCCAAGAGGATATGACCTGGCTGGGCATGAAGCTAAAACGTGGCGAAGTGATCGCATACATCCCGCACCATCGTCGCGTTGATGCGCTTGATGCGCTGTGCGATATTGAAGTGACTGGAAATGGAATCGCTCACATGAGCGGGTTTGACAAAGATATGGCCGACTTGCGCGTGCTGGACAGCAACGATGCAAAGCTAGTCGATGGCAAGCCGGTATTGCTTTACGGTGGCAAGATCACAAAGCCGCCAGGATGGAAAGCGCCAGACCTGACCGATTGCGTCTAGGTGTTTGTCATATGCTTGTTTTTGTGTTCTTTTGTATGTCATAATCTCATCAACAACACCAACCGGAGTAACCGAATGATGAAGCATGTATGGAATTTTCTTTGGCACTTGTGTGAATGCGCCATTGTCTTGGCGCTGTTTGCAAGCATTGGCATCATGCTGGCCTGGAGGGGATGAAATGAAACCATCCCATTTTCAAACGCCACGTACGCTCGGAGAGTGTCAATTCGTAGAGGGCTATTGGAGCCCTGCCACTTTTGACAAAGAAGAGCGGCAGTTCTCTTCTGCGTACATCTGTGGTTTGATTGTTGCCGCAACTTTGACAGTCATTATTTTGATGGTGGCAGCATGAGAAAGCGCAACAAAATGCCGCCTGATTGCGATGTCTCCATTCTGCTGACGATTGGAGTAATCGTCATGATTGCGCTTGGGATCGCGTTTTTGTTCGGTACGCTGATCATCATGGTGATCGGATGAGCGAGTCATTGTGGCTCACGCATTCAGCACCGAAAAAAGAAACTCCGGTGCCATCGAGGCACCCGGGTTTGTTGAAGTCATGCAGCAAATGCGCGCATGAACGGCAAGAGAAAAACGGAGTTGAGTTGAAGCCTGGCCGGTGGATTTGCTCAGCGTGTTGGATCAACAAACGGCAAAGCAAAAGCTCATAAACAAGGAGATGGACATGGAGAAAATATGCACGTATTGCGGCATGGCAGGCCACAGAGCTAGTCAATGTCCACATCTGCGATCCGCCGAGGCTTGCACGGAATTGGGCTTTGAAAACGAAAACGACGATCTAGTGTCGCCGTTCGTTTTGTTTGTGCTGACTGTTGCAATAGCCAGTTGTGTAATTTTGATGCTATGAGCGCTTGGACAACAGAGCCGTTTTATCGACGCTGCCTGCGCTAGAACCGAAGTAGTAGCTGATGATGCTTGCCCAGGCTCCGCCAAGAGCGCCAAGCATCACTAGCAGAGCATCGCCGCCCGTTTCTGGCTTACCTTCAATGAGCAAGTAGCCCAGCACGCCGAAAAACCCAGAAGTGACAAATAGAGCCAATGCTCTCGGCGTAAACGTGTCGCCAGTCTTGGCCTCACGCTCACGCGCCGCAGCGCGATCCGCCTGATGGATCTTCTCTACATCAATATCAAGCTCACGCATGCGCGTGGTGAATGCTAGTTCGGCTTCTTTCAGCTTTGCAAGCACTTCAGGGCCGCCATTTCCGATGGCCTGTGCAATCTCTGTTTCTGTGCCATCAGGCTTGCCTAGCAGCTTTTCAGAAACCATTGTGGCAACAGATCCGCCAAGTGGGCCACCCCAGGCTGTGCCGATCACAGGCGCAGCTGCGCGAACAATGCGCTTCCAGGTGCTTTCCTCGCTCATGGGTACTTTCTCCGGTCAAGCTCGAAATGCGGGCCGTCTTTGAACGAAACCCAATCACCGCCCCACACAATCGGGACGTTTTCTTCTTTCGCTGCCAGCTTGAAGGCTTTTGCAAGCTCTTGGAATGGTGGCCAATCCCAACGCACTTCGCCGGCAATGATTGGCGCAATGTCAATCGCATGGCCAGTGATGTGCCGGCTGTTCATTGTCTTACTAGCGCCTGCGGCCATCAATTGCGCCTGGCGTTCTTTTGTCCGCAATCCTTCTGTGACTGTAAAGTCAATCTGAGACAGCTCAAGCGCTTTGGTGGCAACTTTGACTAGATCGGGATGTACGCCTGTTAGATTCTTTTTTGAGCGCTCACCGAATGCAAAGTTGCCCATATCATGCCTTTTTTGCGTGTGCTGGCGGCTTTACTGACCACGTGTGGAATGAGATCACAAGCCAGCACGTTGATGCTAGAACAGCCCCAAAAGTTCCCGGAGTGACGCTTAGGTGTAGTGCATCATGCAAGGCCCAGACGCACGCAAACGCCAAGCCGATATGCATAAAGATGACACCCGCGCTATTTTCTCGCCAGTGCAACATATTCAGCCTGCAAATCAGGCCAATCAACGCACCGCTGGCAAAGATTCCGAGCAAGAAGGACAGGACGATCATGCTAACCTCTTTGCCACTATTTTCGGCAACTCATTAACGATGACTGAGAGTGCCGGATGAAAAAGAATTCCAAGCCCGGCGGCTATTCCCTGTGCTGTCTCGCTTGAGCCTGCAAACCAAATATTTGCAGCAATCGCGCCGCCTTTTGCAGATAGCATGGCAGCGCTTGCAAATAATGCAATGGCGCGGATTCTTCCTGTTTCTGGTGCCCATGTTACACCGACAATGCACCCGAGAGCCGACCAAATCAGCAGGCCCCATGAAATACCCAACGATAGAAGGATTGCACCGGCAACGCCTGATGCAAGCGCGATCACTCCTGAGGTTGTAGCGGTCGGTTCAGCCATTTTCGTCACTTGTCCAAAGACCTAGCACTAAGAGAGCTGCCAACAAGCTAACGAGCAGCATCGGAATCCCCCACCGTTCTGAGCATTGTTGTTCCCACGATTCTAAAACCCATGGCGCATAGAGCCATGCAATTGAGCATAACGCCGTAGTCGATGACATAACTACGATTGCAATGCAAGCTGCGCCAATGAATCTATGATGCGCACAAATTGTAACAAGTAAGCACAAAGCCGCCAAGAGCGGCCATTGTGTGATTGCTCGGATATCGCCCTGGATGTCTTCAGGGAACCATTGCCATATGAATTCATGCACGCAAGCCAAAACGAATAAGGCTTGAGCGATGTGTACGCTTAGCGCGGAGGTTTTGGTCTTGGTCCTGCTTTGGGTTTGATCTTTTCCCACAGTTTTGCAATCCAAGCTTTGAACATTGCGAACATTCTATAGACTCCAATCAAAGAAACAAATAATTGAACAAGAACCTAGACAAACCATAACTAAACTTGCGAAGTTTGAAGATTATGGTTGTCAAACAATAGATGTCAAAGTATACGACCAATAGATATCATTGGCAGAACCAGAACTTTGAGTTGCTTGCACATTTGAACCAGACAAAGTAATTGTCATATTGGCGGTGTTGTTAGCGACAATACGAGCGCCGGTACCATCCCACACCACCGTGGCAAACACAGTATAAAGATTGGCTGAGCCGCTATTGGCAATAGCGGCCACGATGTCATAGCGCCCACGATTCCCGGCACCAATTGTGAAAATCGTGGACGCCGCACCAGATGCCGCCGCGCTGACCACTCCTTTTCCGGTGTTAACTCCGCCCGTCAGAGACGCCAAGCCACTTGCGCTCAAAGTCGTGAATGCGCCTGTGCTTGGTGTAACGCCGCCAATAGGGCCGGGCTTGTTGCTGATCGGCTGAATTCCGGTTGTAACACCAATCGGGAGATTGCGTGACCCAGCGCCAAAGATCGCGTCGTAATAGCAGTTCGTGTTGGTATTATCAAAATCAAGAAGACCGATTGTGCGCCCTCCGCTTGACATGACAGGATGTACGATCATTGCCGAGTCGGCGTTGCTTGAACGATAAGCTCGCGCTCCACCAGCCGTATGATTTGTTACCCCGCCGTAGAAATAAACGCTGCCAGTCTTTAACGAAATGTCTGCAACGCTGTTTCCCTCTAAGTAAGTTCCAATAACTTGCGTTTGAATCCCCTGATCTACTATGCCTTCAGTTCCATTCTGAATGAAGCCGTTCAGAATCATGTTTCCGACGTTTGGGTATGCGCCGCCTGTTTTAATCCAAATGCCAGCCACGCCGAAATGGTCAATGCTTGGGTGGTCAATCAGAACAGCGTTACAGCCCTCAACCAGCGTGATTGGGTAATTCACAAAATCGCAGTCTGGGTTTTCTATCTTGAGACCCCAGCACAAAGAGCGCAGATAAATTCCGTACTCGCAGCTAATCATGACAGGCCGTACGATCTGAGCCCCGGCCAACTGGAACCGAGTCAAATCAAACGCATAAACGCCGGTGTAGCCGTTGCCATCAACCCGCGCATCAATGATGCGACATCCATACGCGTTGGTTGTGGATTGAAAAACCTTGAGGTTGTTTGTGCCAGCCTTGATGCCAGATCCGTTGCCAGCAAAACTGATGATGCCAGTGAACCCGTTCAGGTTAATCGACGCGTTTATTGTGTAGATCTCAGATATGCGAATGTGCCCTGCAAGATTTGCCTGCACTGCAGCATTGATTGCCGAAGCATTTGATGCTGCCGCTCCAATTGTGCTGGCTCCAAAATCTCGCACATCTACCCAGTCGCGCATCTTGTCCTGCGCCGTTCTCGACACAGCTCCTATGCCAGCCTGCAAAAACCCAATCAATGATGAACCGCTAGATGCGGCCAAAGCATTCGTCAAGTTTGAATCTGAGGTGGCATCAAGAACCGTCAAAACAATCACGCCATTGCGATTCTTGACCGTGAGCGAGAAGTCATCCAAAGACGTATACACCCGCGCAGGAGTGCCATTGCGCACGATGTAGCCGTTTTGCGTGCGGATAGGCTGTGCGGCCGGGATGGTGCCAGCATCATCCCACCAAAGAGAGATCGGGCTCACTTCAGGGTTTGCATTGGCCGTTCCAATGTACAAATAACCGTTGTCCAACGGAGATCCATCGGTGTCGAAGATCTGCTGAAATGGGGATGCGATTTGGAGCATGATTGACCTTTGAAATTAGGCTTCAATGATATTTTGGAGAGCCTTGCAAGGCTTTGTCGATTTCTTTCTGAAAAGCTCGCTTGGCTGCCATTTCAGAAACGCCGCGACCAGCAACAGCGCCAACCATAGCGCCAACTGGTCCAGCAATAGCGCCCAGTCCAGCTCCTGCACTTTCCATAATCGGAGCTTTTGCACCAAGGTTTTTAAGCGCAGCGCCAGCTCTGCCAGTTAGATTTTGCGTTTGCGTTGCAGTGCCACTTGGGTTGTAATCAATTTTCTTGAGAATATGCGCACCTGCTTGAATCGTACGCAATTTATCTGCATTTTCTGGGCCAAAAATGGAATCTAATTTTTCTTTATATTGACGCACAGCTGCATCAAAAGATTTTGGATTATGTGCCCATTGGAATTGATCGCTCAAATTGTTTTTGAAAATATCATCAAGAATTGCACCTTGAATCTCTTGTTTTGCTAACGCTGCTGTTTGACGCAGTTCAGAAGTTGGCATGTTATCTAGCACATTCATGATGTGTTCAAACTGCTTAAAATTGGATGCAGCTTGATTTGCCATGTAACCTGGCAATTTTTCATGCGAGATTGCGCGATTGATTCCACCTGGGCCAGATACATCAAGAATCTTTGCTAGTGAGTCTGGCTCCTCAAAGATTTGATTATATTGTCTGCGGGCTTGTCGCGCATTTTCATATACTTGTTTACCAAGCACTTGTGTAACATCTTCATCCAAAGCATCTTTAATTGATCTTACTGCAAATGCGTTTTTCCTATCCCATAGAGGAGTCATAAATTGCTTGACGCCTTCTGCTTGTGCAGCAGTCATAGGAATGATATTGCCATCAGAATCAATAAGACCTTGCTCTTTCATGTAAGAACGTAATCCTCTACGCAACTGACTAGCTTCGCTAGTAGCAAAGTTGCTATTTTTGTTCAATGCTTCCTGTAAACGATTGAATTGAATGCCTCCAGATTGCGATGCAATCTCATCGGATTTTTTGTATAGATTACTGATTTGTTGCGAATACCATGCCTCATACGACTCAAGTGGAGCAGCAATAGTTGATCCTCTAGCCGCAGGAGCTTTTTTGAGTTCAGTTCCAATATCGCTGGCAACTTGCTGAGCGTATTGGCCAAGCTTTTCTGTTTCCAAGTCAAATTGAGCGCGCATGCGTTCTCCACCCTCAAGCTTGGAGATGGCAGTTTCTCTGCCAGCTTGCCACTCATCGCCGCGCACGGCACCAGTGCGCATTTCACCCTCTTTGAATCCAAGAGCTTCCAAAACACTGCGCCTGTCTTGTGTGATTTTTGGTGAAAGGCCTCCAGCAGCAGGTTCTGCAGAAAGTGCAACGCGCTTTACTTCTGGCATCTTTGGCAATGGAGAAACAGTGCCAGCTTGTTGTGCAGCCGCTTCTTGCGCCTGCATTCTTTGCGCTAGTGGCTGAAGTACAGGCGCTTGTTCCATTTGCTGTGCAGCCTGCACTGCTGGAGGAATCTCGGCTCTTGCAGCCGCTTGAGCCGCTTGTTGCCGCGCCGTTTGCCTAGCTACTATGGCTGTTTTTCCTGCTTGCGCAACTTTCCCAAGTGCGCCGCCAGTGGCAATATCAGCGCCAATTTGAGCAACTGTTGCAGATCCTGGCAGTCCTGCTTCTGCCAACTTCCCACCGACATATTGGCCTGGCATGCCCAGAAGTTCTCCAACTTTTCCAACTGCTCCGACAATGGCTTGACCTGTTTGTCCTCTAGGTTGATAACTCATCAATTGTTGAGTTTCCTGAACAGCTTGCGCTGCCAATTCTGGATTTTGCGTGCGAGCCAATTCAAACAGACCACGTAAACCTGCAGGAATAGACGAAAGTAATCCAGTTCCTAGAGCAGTACCAGCCTCAAAAGGAGCGGCTGCTTCATAAGCTGCTTGCTCTAGCATGGAACGTTCAGAAGCCGCTGTAGTTGGCGCAGGTTGTTGAGTGGTCTGTGCCGCCACTGCGGCCGGAGCTTCAAGCGCAGCAGTTCCACCACCAGCGCGAATTTTTGCGACTCTTGCTTTCAAATCTGGAGAATCAGGCGCAATATCATCAGGAATGTTGTTGATCGTAATTCCGTCTTTGGTAGTGATGGAGTATGGCATTTTTAATAATCCACCTTGATATTTTTAGTCACACCAAACACATTTTCAGGATTAAGATTGTAATTTTTTACGACAGCACCTAAATCTTGCTTTTCTTTTTCCGCTTTATTTTGAGCAGATTCAAGATATTTTTTCGCCAAATCCACATATTCTTTTCTTTGTGCAGGATTCAAAAATTGCCCATTTTTTGCTTTTTCAAGTTTATTTTGCAACTGAATATAAAATCCTCCAGTATCACGTGCTGTAGCAAATTCTGTTTCACGCACCACTGATCCAGGATCAAGCATCTTCATAAATCCAGTAATCAATGCAATATCTCCTGGACCACTTGACGCTGATGCAGATTCTTTTAATGTATTAAATGTACCCTGCAATTCACCATATACCTTGCTTCGGCCTTGCCATTCTTTGCGTATCTTTTCTTCTTGTGCAAATTTCCTTTCTTGATCAACTCCACCAGAAGTTTTGAATGACTCCAATACAAGTGCAGCCTGTTGAGTTTCAATGCCAAGTTTTCTTGTTTCAGCCAATACTTTATTTTTATTTGCTTGTGACAAACCAAGTTCAGCAGCAGCTTTGTCAAGAGCTGCCAATTTTTCTTTTCTTGCAAATTCAGCTTTTACAGCTGCCTTTGATTGCTCAATCTCAGCCTTCCCAGCATCAGCCGCAGCCTTGCGCTCCGAAATCGGAGCAGAGCGTTGCTTTAGCACTGTTTCATTTAATTTGCCAAAACGTTCAGGATCAATTGCATTCATGCCAATTCCAGCTTGGCCCATCAATACATTTTGACCTTCTGGTGTGTCCAGCATTTTTAACTGCGCTTCAATAGCTGATGCTTTATCTTTCTCTCCAGCGTTTGTAGCCGCTGACAGTTGGTTAGAAAGAGCGTTTTTTGCTGTTTGTATGCCAGCAGGAGTTCCAAGTGCAATTCCACCAAATACTGGAGCCATGTTGCTAAATGCTGTGTCTTTACGTGCCGTATTCATAGCACCTATACCAGCAGTTAGAGCCTTTTCATTGGATGGATCAACTAGCAGAGCTTGTTGATAGTCCTCAGTCTTTGCAGTGCCAGCGGCAATTTTGCTCATGAAACCTTGCATGAACTCTTGTTTTTTCTGTGCAGCCGCAGCATTAGCCTGCGCCATAGCCATATCTTGCTCACGCTTACGCAAAGCATCAACCATCTGGATGCCTTGCAGGAAAGATTGCTGCGGGCTTGCAATTTCGCCAATGGTGTAATCGTATGGTGCTGGCATGTTAGATGCCTCCGCTAATGAGCAAATTAAAACCACCGCCACCAAACGCGCTTCCAGCACCTTGCCCAAGCGCATTGATCATTTCCAGCTTGGCGCGGTTTTGTCCCACAATTCCACCAGCCCGAGCTGCGCCCATTTGGCCCAACAGATCAGAAATTCCACGTCCTGTTTGCATGCCAGCCGATCCAACTCCAGCAGCGCTTTGTTGTCCAAGCGTAGTCATGCCACCAAGCCTCGAGTATTGGTCTTGAATTGCTTGTGAAAGCATCTGCGGCCTGAACTGAGCCATAGCGCCTTGCATATTGCCACCACGTAGCCCGCCGGTAGCCGAAGCGTTTTGCAGCATTGCGTTTTCGCCTTGCTGAATCATAGATTGAAAGCCAGGTTGATTCTCAATCGCTGAAATTGCTGCTTGTTGCGCTTCTGGGCCTTCAAGACCTAGCAGGGCTTGCTGTTGCTTCAGTGCTGGCAAGCCGGCTTGAGTGTATGGCTCAAGCAAGCGGCGCATCTCATCAAACTGACGGCGCTGTTCATCAATCCCCATCTGTGAGGCTTGAACTTGAGCGCTAGAGGCTTGGCTCGCTGCTTTGCGCTTTTGCTCTGCGCCTATCAAATTTAAACCAACCCCGGCAATAGCACCACCAAATACGGGATTAGGCATGATCAAACTCCTTCATGTATTCTTCAAAATTCTCGCCATAAAGCCGCAATACTGATGCGGCTGCTGGAATTGCGGCGTTTGGGCCATGCACTAAGCTGACAGCCAGCAAAACCACATCATAAAAGCCAGCCCGCCAAGTAAATGATTTGGCATCGGCTTGGCCTTTGCGCTCTACTTCATCGGCAGCTTGCCATTTCAGAATCTGCGTGGCCACCAATGGCAATAAAGCTGTGGAATGTGCGGAAAAAAACCTGTTTTGTGGCATGGCAACCAGAAGATTCCAAATGGCCGCATCAAGCGCTGAGCGCTCTATTTTGTCGCCGTCTGCCACATCATCAAGCACTTGAATGGCATCGAACAGCATACAAAGCCAATCCGTGGCATCCTTTGGCATGGCAAATACATGCTCCAAGTTATGCCGGATGGCATCTGTGTATGCTGCTGGCTTCATCAAGTCACCTCACGCCCGGATGCGCTGATTGTAAGCGCGGAAGCCGCACCAGCAAGAGTAGAAATGAATCCGCCAGATTCCAGCGTTTGTCCTACCACCTCGGGGCAGTTGTAGGTTTCATTCGACGTGATACTTTTGAGGCTCAGCACTCGATTCGATGCGCTGGCAGAACCGCCGGATGCAACCAGGTTCACGCTAAATTGCACCGTGCTGGCCGATGTATTGGTAACCGTGAACTTGTCGATGATGGTTTTGCAGTTCACGGCGGTATATTGCGCAGTCTGCGCGTTTTCGGCCTGCTTGCGCGGGATGATGTTGACGACTGTAACGGTCATGGATGCCTCACGAAATGTTGTTTGTGACGGTCAATAGGATGGATGGAATGGCCGGCACTGGAGCTGCTGCGGCCTGCGATAGGATTTGCACAGATGTGTCTGAAGCAGAGTAGACCAGCTCGAAATAGTCTCCATCCTTCATAGATAGCACAAAATTCCATGCCGAAACCAATTCTCCATCCGTGCCCTTCAATCGCATCTGACTAGCAGAGTTGGCCACATCAACGCCATTCACGCGGCACCAAATGAAAATGAGATGACTGCCGCCGCTGGTGTTGTCTAGCTGCGCCGAGAACTGAAAGTCATACACGCCAGGTTCGTCAACATAGATGCGTGATGTGGTAGCCCCGCGATAAACTCCAAAGCTCAAATCTGTACTATTGAACGTGATCGGATAGGCTGTGTTGATCGCTGCCGGAACCTGCGTTGTGGTGTCGTAGAACGTGCCATAGCGCTTGCGTTTCTCCGGTTGAACCGGAGGCAGCAGAAAGGCTGCGTCGTCGCTTGTGCGGGCTTCTGGTGGCGCTGTTGCAAGCAGTTCTAAAGCCTGGGCAATGCGATCCAATGAATCCAATGCGGCATTTGCATTGCTCTGCGCAATTCCAGTATCCAACGTCAGTTGGTCAATCTGGTCGGGCAGCAACTCGCCAGCGTTGGCCGTGATCTGCTCGAAGACCTTGATGGATTCGTGGTCTGGCAGAAACTTGGCAAGCTGGTTGCGCGTTAGCTGGGTGAACTTATACATTCAGCGGCTCCAGCGTGGCCTCAAGCCGCATCACTGACAAATGAGCATCGCTGATGCCTTGAAAGCGCTGCGCCCGCCACTGGCGCATCGTGCCACATTGCAGCCACCGAATGCGCTTTCCACGGTTTCCAATGCTTCCAGTGTTGCAGTGCCGGAGTTGGCTCCAAGTCTCGCCGTCGAGCGTGTAGCTTGTCCAAATAGCAGGATTGGCGCTAAGCGCTACACGGCCAGGCAACGCCACGAGTTCTAGCTCATGGAAAATTGCGCCCTTGGCCTCGTTGTAGATCATCTGAGTGCCGAATTCCCAAGCCACAGGCTGGCCCCAATGCGTCGAGATGTTTTCAACGATGCGCCCATGCACTGCGCTAGCAGGATTTCCAACTAGCCATTGGTCATAGCAGTAGACAAAATGCCGCGCCAGATATTGACCAGTCTCAGTCAAAGAGCTGACCAATTCAAACCATACTTGCGCTTGCATCGATTGAGATGCAGTGCCGTTGTAAACCAGCGTGCGATCTGGCAGATGGATGTATAGCAACCATTGGCCATCAAGTAGCCGCGACTCCATCAGCACAGTTGATAGCTGCGCTTCTGTGTAGGTTGAAAGGATGCGGTCTATCTCTGTTGTAGAAATATGCTGCGACTGGCTATTAGCACCGAGATACACGCCAATGGCCTCGCCTCTGCCACTGCCGAGGAATGCCATGTTATCCATGAAAAGCGCCGCTGCATGTGTGCCAACCA